>Ga0302221_10001710_pt1 | contig 13947 bp, 2 predicted proteins | sample II_Palsa_E2_1_FD_193517 | JGI IMG/M metagenome (GOLD analysis project Ga0302221, IMG submission 193517) | Peat permafrost microbial communities from Stordalen Mire near Abisko, Sweden - II_Palsa_E2_1 | ecosystem: Environmental > Terrestrial > Soil > Palsa > Peat permafrost | place: Sweden... | reverse complement strand
TAATTTAAATATTATTAATTTAAATATTATTAATTTAAATATTATTAATTTAAATATTATTAATTTAAATATTATTAATTTAAATATTATTAATTTAAAAAATTAAAAATTAAAAATAATTCTTTTATATTTTTTATTTTTTTTAATATATTTAATAATATAAATTAATTAATTAAATAAAAATAATTTTTATAATATTTTAAGAAAAGATTTAATTTTATTATTTTAAATAATTAAAATTTTTATTTTAATTAGTCTAATAACGATAATTTTATAAATCAGAGACTTTATATAGAAATTAATATTAACGAAATCTTTAATATTATTATACTTTAAAATAATAAAACTCTTTATTTCTAATAAGTTAAAGATACTTCTCAAACATAATAACCTAAGCTCTAATTTTATATATACAGGATTTTTTGGCTGCTACAATGCCCATTGTTACTGCGTTGATAATCTGGATGTTTGGATTTAGGCCTTGCGGGAGCTTGCTAAAAATTCCGGGCTTTTTCAAATGGATTTGGGAACAAATGGAAACGAGTAAACCAGACACATCGGAAGAGACTTTTGACATCCCAATGCGCCCGCAGAGTAGCGCTGCTAGATTGAGGAGAAGTGTGAAAAATTCCCTACAGCGGCCTCTGCCAGCTGGGGACCCAGAGGGAATCTCAGTCTGAATCACTAGCGAGATCAACCCCAAAAATTTATAGTTTCCTTCACTGCTCTTGTCTCCTATCGCAATATATAAATTTTAACCCAGAGTAACACGAGAACTCTCATCGCTTCGAGAACCACCACTCCAAGAACGATCCATACCAAGGAGTCAACGCCCCTTCCCCACTTATAATCCGTCTGCTTGGAACACTACCTGTGATTGCTGAGCCATATCGCCCACTTCTGCAAAGAATGTCAACACCAGTTCGAAGCTATGTCCGGATGACCCTACAACATCAAAATCCAAACCGGTATATTGACGGCGGCATTCACATCCATTCCAGAACATAATTGAAACAAGCAATGAATCACAAGAAAACCTTGCCAAAAAAGAAAAGAAAAAACTTTCCTGCTTCGCCCCTCCTTTACTTCTCCCACTTAGAAGGTAACTCACTTCAATATCCAGTGTTTCGAAAGACTCAATTATTTTGATTTTGAACTATTAGAATATCGGAGGAAAATAAAATAAAAAGGCTCTTGAATTATAGTAGAATCATATATTAAAAGAGAGAGACTGGGGTAATTCTAAAATATATATATATAAAATAAAAGTTTTAATTTAATTTAATTTAATTTAATACACTAGTGAACACAAAAGCTCGAGGGCAGCGAGAAAGAATACAACAATACTAAAGGTTACAGTGCTCCCAAGCAAATCCTAATCTCTCAACCCCCCTATCACCACCCCATTTCAATAGTTGTGCCAGATTGCATGGTCTGTGCCTACAACAAACAAGTCAATCCAATTAGGTCCGCGTGAGACAGCGACGGGCGGTGACTGTAAAACGCCACCGTAGTTCTCCCAATTTCCCCATCCACCATTATACCCCTTATGCCACATAGCACTATCAGTGCCAACCGCGTAAACATCAAGGAGGCCCGGGCCTGAAGCGACTAAGGTGGGCTTAGAAGAAAAGGTGCCACCAATAGAAGCCCAACCATTCCAGCCACCTTGATACCACCGAGCCCAAATACTGTGATCTTCACCGAGAGCATAAACGTCGATTCGATCAGGGCCCCAGGAGACTGCCGAGAGTTCAGAGGTGACGACGCCACCAAGAGACTCCCATCCTGCCCAGCTTCCCTCCCACGATCGGTGCCACACGGCGCTGTCGGTGCCAACTACAAAGACATCAAGCCGATAGGGACCCCAGGATACTGCCACAGGTGGCGACTCCAGGACGCCCCCAAGAGACTCCCAGCCGCCCCAGCTCGCACCATCCCACCACTTGTGCCACAAAGCACTATCAGTGCCCACGGCGAAGATATCAAGTCGATTGGGCCCCCACGAGACAACCACTGGTGGCGACTCTAGAATGCCCCCAAGAGACTCCCACCCACTCCAGCTCGAACCATCCCAAGCTTTGTGCCACAAGGCACTGTCGGTGCCGACGCCAAAGACGTCCAGGCGGTTCGGGCCCCAGGATATGATAGCCGGTTCAGATGTAAAGGTGCCGCCGATGGAAGCCCAACCATTCCAGGCACCGTTAGCATACCATCGGGCCCAGATGGCGTGGTCTTCGCCCAGGGCATAGACGTCGACTCGACCAGGGCCCCACGAAGCTACCGAAGGTTTGGAGACGAGGCCGCCGCCGAGGGATTCCCAACGACCGGGGGAGGCTCGATCTACAAGAGTAGATGACTCATTGGCTGAAGCAGCTCTTCCCGTAAGCTGCTCGGACTCGGGATTGATCGGCTGGGGAAGGGCTAAGACGAGACTTGCGAACCCGATGAGTCGAACCAACATGGGAAAGACGCGGCCCATGGTCAGTAAAGATCAATGAATGAATGTTTGTTTGGGTTGTTGTGCCGTGATGGCTTGAAATAGGAGGAGAAAAATCAGGACGTGGATTAGAGGGCCTGGCGAGTGTTGCAGACTCGAAAGGTCCGAATAAGACCGTCATCCTCCCCTTTTATCCTCAACAAGTCTATCAGGATGTAAATGAGTTGTGCAATGCTCTAAGAATGCATTCTCGAATAATACGATCACGTTTCAGTGGCGCTAACGCCATTTTCATAGCTGAAGCCCTTGCGACGATTTCTGTGTAACTTATATCGGCATTTCCCGCGAAGCTGAAATGTATTGCCGTTTGACTGGCTCTGTAATCCGCAGGATGAGCTCAGCCCTACCAATAAACGTGCAAGTAAAATTTGCTTTAAATGAGGTGTAGCAAATTCAGCGCATTTAGGGATTTTGTGTGTCACGAAAAGGACCTGAAGGATTTTGGGCTTGATTTTTGTGTAAAGGGTTTTCAGGAGACTTGTGTTCTAAGTCTGGCCATCTTATTTTCTTTCTTTTCTATTCGTTATATGGGCGGTTAAATGAAATGAAGCCCTTAGGTAGAATGCAATTGTTCGGCATATATGTATAAATGGAACACTTTCATTTTCAACAAGCACTAATCAACGTCGTGGATTGAGAAATGAGCACTTTGGGCTTGAATCAGCCTCGCCGCCGTTGAATTGAATGAATAAAGGTGAGAGGTGCCTTGAATAAACAAGAACTTGGGTCATGCTTCCACCCGCGCCTCTAGCAGGCTGAACCCCCAAAGTGATGATTCTCCACATCATGTGGTGACCCAGCTCAGGACTTAGGAGCTAAGTCATTCATTCATGAGTAATAACCATGCCCAGTGATGGAACAATGCTGGAACCGAAAGAACAGAGCATGCACTCAATTAATAGAGACTGCTTGCGATATAAAACTTCGCCCTATCGGCTCCCCGCTTTTTCATCGTCTCCGACTTAAAAGGAAACTTATTTCAGTCTCCCGAGAACTTCGAAAATGACGCCCAACGGTATCCTCATCGTTCCTGAGCATAGTAGCTCAAGCTCCACAACTATGAAGGAAGTGAAACCAAATATGCCATCGAGCTCAGAGAGAATCCCGACGCCAGAGCCCAGCCAGCTAGACGAATACGGAAGGAAACCCCGCCACCTAATGAGCTTGGGTGTCAAACATGGCTACCAGAGCTATCTGACAACGACTCAAGAAGCAGGGTCGGGGCTTGATAGAGGGAGATATAGACTAAAAGGCCAAGAGAGTGATGAGAGCAAGTAAAGAGAAAGAACACAAGAATGCAAGACAATATATTCGTTTCCCAAATTACTCCAACACAAGGTATCCGTCTACGTCTATGCCAAATGCGCCAGAATCAAGCAACACTATACGCGCTCCTAGCAAACCTAATCATCGCCTCTCCCCAGCCACCGATGCCTTCACTGAGAGTCTGGCGGTGCATCTCAGGAAAGCCATGGAGGAAATACAGGCCATCTAGACCACAGAGCATGCCTGCATTTCATAAGTACGTGAATCATTGACGTTTCCCATCCATTCACGAGTCGTTCGATTCGTGTGCCGTGTCGAGAGGCCGAGGATGATTGCAGGGTGTCAACTATCCCAAGCACTAAACAAAATAGCATTACCTTCGTTCCCGCTTTCTAACTCTTTGCAGTATGGTCGATAGTTTGCCAGTTAAACCATTCAAACTGTAGTTTGAACGGACTAGTTGGTTTTTTAGTCAACGGCAAACGGACTGTTTAGTAATTTAGTAAAGCTAGTTAAAACTATAGTTTTATAGTTTAAATAAGCAAAAACTATAGTTTAAACTATAGTTTTTACTTAAAGAATAATTACTTTATTTATTAAGTTTATTAGAGCTTTAAGCTTAATTTAAATAAATAAATCAATTAATTTTTAATTTTTATCTAATTAATTTTTATATAACTAAAGTTATTCCCGAATTCTTTTTTATTATAACGTCTTTATAATACTTTAAGTTTATAATATCTTTTTAATTAAAAGACTATAATCTTAATAAATACTTTATTAATTAAGTATAACTTTTTTTTAATTAAATTATTTTTTTGTTATATATAAACAATAAATTAAAGTCCGAATTATTATTATTAATTTAATTAACTTTATTAATTTTTTCGGTACTTTCGATATTTAATAATTTTTAATTTTAAGATTTTATACTTAAATTAAATCCCGAATATTTAAAAGAATTTATATATAGAACTTTAATTATAAAAACTAAAAAAAAATATATAATTTAAATATATAAATATATAAAAAATATAAAAGTTTAGTTTTATTAATATTATATAAAAATAAAAAAATAAAAAAAATATTTAATATTTATAAATATTAAAAATATCGAAAATTATTTAAATAAATAATATAATATATATAAAGACTTTTTTATAAAAAAAAAACTTTAAAAATAATAATAATTAATATATAATATTATATTATTAATTAAATTTAATATCTTTAAAAAAAAATTAAATAAAGTTATAATTAAAGTTTTATTTATTTATTAAATTATAATAAACGATTAAGTATTATAAATTATTAAATATTTTAAATTTTAAGTCTTTTTTATATATTTAAATTTAAATATTAATATTTATTTAATAAATATTTATTTTATTTAATAAATATTTATTTTATTTAATAAATATTTATTTTATTTAATAAATATTTATTTTATTTATAAAAACTAAATTATATATTAATATAATATTAAAAAAAAATATTTAATCTCGATTATATTTAATATATATAAAAATTTATATATTTTATAATATTTAAACTTTTTTAAATTCTTTATTTATTTTTATAATTATTATTTATTATATTTTTAAAGATAATAAACTCGAAATATTTTTATTGATTTTAATAAAAATTTAAAATTTATATAAAAAAAAAATATTATTTTTATTTTAAAAAAAATTATTAAAGATTAAAATATTATATTAAAGTTTAAATATTTTTAAATAAATAATATATTAAATAATAATATTATAATTAAAGAATTAAATTATAATAAATATTATATTTTTTTAAGAAATAAAATTAATTTAATTAATTAATATTTAATTTTATTTAAAAAATATAATTTTAAATATAATATTAAATATTATTAAATTTATTATTAAAGTTATATTTTTAATTTTTTTATTTATTTTTTTCTCTTTATTATAAATTTTAAAAACTTTAAAAATAATATTTTAAATATAAAAAAAATAAAAATATAATTAAAGTTTATTAATTAATAATATAAATTCGGATTTTTAAAAAAACTTTATAATTTTATTATATATTTTTAAACTAGTTTTTAATATATATAAAAATTCTTAAAATTATTTAAAGACTTATAATTAATATATAATAATAAAATAAAATAAAATTTTTAAATTAAAACTTTAAAAATTATTCTTTTATTATAATTTTTTAAATATTATAAAAATATATTTTAAATAATATATTAATAACGACTATTATTTAAATTAATTTTTAAAAAAATAATTAAGAATTATTAATTTATATTTTAAAATTCTTTAAATTAATTATTTAAATTATTAAAGTATTTAAGTTTAATTCATTAATTCTTAATAGTGTTTTATTTATAATAAACTTTATATTAAATAAATTTAAAGAAAAAAAGTCAAAATTTAAAAATTATTTATAATTAAATAAAATATTTAATTTTAGATAAAATAAACTAAATAAATATTATTAATTAATTATCGAGACTTTTATATATATTATTATTATAATTTTAAATTCTTAATATAAATAATAATATATTAATAAGAATTAAATTAAAAAAAAAATCAAGAATATAAAAAAAATAATATAAAAGCTTTAAAATATTTAAAAGTTAAAAGAATTTAATATAATCTTAACTTTTTTTAAGTTTAAAACAAATAATTAATTTTTATTTTATTTTAATAAATAAGACAAAAGTATTAAAGTTATTAAAGATAAATATATTTATTATATTATTTAATTAATATTATAAAGACTTTATAATACACGCGATTAATAACTTTATTTAATTTAATAATAATTATATTCTTATTTAAATTAATTAATTTTTAAAATCTTATTGATTTTTATTATATTAATTAAGCTTAAATATATATTTTTTAGCTATAAAGCTAATTTTGATTAATAAATAAAATAAGTTTAATATTAAAATAATTAATACTTTAATTTATTTAAAATTATAATATAAGCTAAAAGAACTTTTACTTAAAGAGGATTTATTTATTAAATTATAAATAAAAGATTAAAATAAAAATAAAAGAGTCTCTTAAAGTATTAGTCTTTATAAGTTCTTAATTTATATATATCACGTGCAGAACTATAGTTCAAAACTATAGTTTATATAGTTTAAACTAGTTAGTCCAGATTTTATAACTAAACGGACTAGTTTAATAATTTAAAAACTACGAACGGACTATTAAAGCTTCAAAACTATAGTTTTTAAACTAGTTTAAACTATCGACAACCCTGACTCTTTGCTCCGGTCAAACATAAGAAGCAACCTGTCTAAGTGATAGTCTAGTAAAGCGAAGCAAGGCGGTATAGCCGGTAAACCTCGCGACCCTTCGAAAATGTAGTTATCGGTGTGTTTCGTTGTGCAGCAATTGATGAAAAGCTCTCACAGCTATCCCTCGTTGGGCTTCATATGCCGACACACCAGAAGGCACGGAAGAAGCTGGAGCCTAATTATTGATGAGTCATTTCCAGCATTCTGAAAGCTGGGGCAATGCCATTGGTCGGCAGAGCGGAGCCAGTTTGTGGCTTCGTTCCAATTCGAATGGTTGGTGTTCATGAGCACGGGCAACACCGACAGGTGCATTATTCCGTCCAGCTGCTGGCGAGGTGTGCGAATTTCCTAAAGAGTTGTACCACCACAAACGACGCATTGGTATTATTCAGCAAGCCTCATCGGACTCGGCTTGAACCCAATGATCAATCCTGCTCCTCTTTGACCCCATTTTATGAACACATCTCCCGGCCGCGGAATGCTGCAATGTGGTCAGCTGGCATTGGATGATGATTGGTTGCCCGTACTCGGGAATCCGATCGCCATGGGAACGTTTAGAACCATCACATGGCCTCTCTACATTCTCGGTGACGACCACTTCTGTGCATCACGTAGTCAACCTCTCCAATATTCTAGTATTCTATTACAACGACGCTTATTATTGCTTCACTCGTGCCCTCTTCCGTGGTACAACTAGAAGCGAGCGCGAGTTCAGGGCGTGCTGGCCGTTGTTTTTGGGCGTTTCCTGAATCCTGGGCGTTTTGATCCTCGTTCCTGGACGTTATCTTAAGCGTTTTGTTCCTGGATTCTCGTTCCTGGCTTCTCGTTCCTGGCTTCTCGTTCCTGGCTTCTCGTTCCTGGTGTTCGGGTCCTGGGCGTTGCTAGTCAGGGCATTGCTAGTCAGGGCATTGCTAGTCAGGGCGTTGCTAGTCCCGGGCATTGCTGGTCCTGGTCGTTGCTAGTAGTGGTCCTGGAGGTTTTGGACTAAGGTGCCAGTCGTCGGCGGCCTCTGACTGTCGCGCCTCCTGCAAGTTGTGGCTGGCGAGTTGTGGCTGGCTGGGTATTTTAAGGGGTATTTTGTAGGAGGGTCTATGCGGGAGGTCTGTGCGGGAGGTCTGTGCAGTAGGTGAGGATATACTTTTAAGCGAGGGTGACGGCAGGAGTGAGTAAGGATAACAAGCACAGTGCAGTGACCTGGGCGTTGCGTCTCCGACAGGTCGCTTTACAGGGCCCTTATTATAAGGCTCAAGCGCTGTAATTTAAGGTCCCGGTTCCTTGTTTTCTGGCAAGGTATTATAATTCACGCGTTCTTTAAAAGTATAAAATTAATTAATTAATAAACTCGTTTACTTATTGATGCTTCACGCTAATAAACTTATTTATAAATTTAAATTAAAGAACGAAAAGAATAAATAAGACTAATAAGAATAATAAAAATAATAAAAAATAAATATATATAAAAATAAAAATAAAAATATATTTTTAAATTAATTAAAAATAAAAATTAAATAATAAAAAATAATAATAGAATATAATAAAAAAATATATATATATTTTTATTAATTTTTATACACGTGACTAAAAATAAAAAAAAATAAAAAATAAAACTTTAAATTTTATTAAAAAAAAAATTAAAATTAAAAAATAAATATAAAAATAAAATAAAAAAAAATTTAATTTTTTTTATAATTTAATTAATATTAAATAAAATATATATTTTATTTTTTTAAAACTATATCTCCGGATTAAGTTAAATAAATATAAATTCTTATAATTAATAAATTTTATATTCTTTAAAAAAAAAAAATTATATATTTATATAAAAAAGTTTAAATTTTAATAAAAATATTAAAAAATCAAGCTTATTAATAATAAGAATTAAAGGATTTAAGACTAGTCTTATATATTATATTAATTTTATTTTAGCTTAATATATATTATTAAATATAAAAAATATCCCCTTATTTATAAAAAAGAGTTAATTCTTTTATCCTTATAAGTATTTCTTTTTTGGATCAGAGTTAATGCTTTGGGATAGCCTAACAGGGGTATGACAGGGATTAAGGGCCTTCTCTTTTGAATCCATTGACTGAAGAGTGTGCAACAAAATCTCTGTTTCCCTCCTCGTCCAGGCTTGATTTATCTCCCATTGCAGCCAGCTGCTTGGAATATAAGTGGCATCTTTCATTTAATAAGATTCTAATCTGTGCCATCTAAAGATTATGAAATCGACTCCGTGCTGCCAGCGCTACGGCAGAGAGCCTTGCCGAAGCATATTCATATGACGCGCCAGAACACATCGCTGCCCTTAACCAGGGTCTTGATATGCACCTAGAAACCATCAAGTTTGCTTTAGAAAAGTACTGCGTCCCAGTGCAGACGATAGCCAATCTCATAGGCATGCTGGCGGCACGATACTCAAAGATCAAGAAAGACAATGATGCGAAAGTCGCCAACCACCTACGATGGTATCGCGTTAGGCGTGTCCGGTCCCTATCATTTAAGCCATCGTCATTTGTTCTTCAACCTTAGAGCTATCTACTATGCTCAATACGAGTCCAAGAAAAGAGTGGAGGATCTCAACCAAGCTATCAAATACACTACTATAGCTTCTCAACACGAGTTGCAATTCAGTATCGGCGCATGGCTGTTTAATCGGCATGTTGATACCAACAACCCGGAAGACTTGGGCCGCTTCATCGAATTCATCAAAACGTCTATGAGCAATATCCCTGCCTTGAACTCTGGGCTACGTTTGAAAATGGCTCAGCTAGGACAAACTCTGCTTGCCCGGTCCGAAAACTCAGGATAGCATGCCTCAGGCAAACTGGACATGACCATTGCAGATCGAGCTGTTGTGATCATGGAAGAGGCTCTACGCATTATTCATGTTGCGAACCAGACCCGGTGTGGCTGTTGAGAGACCTTAGCGATTGTTACGGGGAGCGGTTTCAGCAAACGAAATCTCTGGCCGATCTCGAACAAGCACAATGCAGTGCCCTGGGCGTTACGTTCCTAGCAGGGTTGCTTGAGAGGGCTCGGTTTCCATTTAGGACCCTTATTACAGGGGTCAGGCGCTGCTATTTAAGGCGCAGCTCCTTAATTATTCCCCATTTCAAGGCTATTATTACAGGGCGCAGCTCCTTAATTTTAAGCCTTAATTTTAAGGCTCACAAGCACAGCCGAGGTTTTCGCGTCACGTGCGCCCCCTGGCATTTTTTTATAAAAAAAAATTAGTCTAACTATATAGTTTTTTCAGAGAGAAATTTTTATTAAATAATTATATATCTTAGACTTTAATTTTAAGTTTAGTAATTTTTTGATATTTTTTATCATTAAGAACTTTAAATATAAAAAAATACTTATATTTTTATTTAAGATTATATAATATAAACTTTATAGAAAAATCTCTTATTTTAAAATAATATTCTTATTTTTATTTTTAATAAAAAATATATATATCGCGGAAATTCTTTTTATTTTAATTTATTTATTTTATTAATTAATTTAATTTTTTTTTAAAGAATTTTATTATATATAACTTAATAAATTATTATTTTATATATTAATATAAAAGAATATTATAATTATTTCTTTAAAATAATATAAGATTTTTTTTATATATTTATTATATTTATTTTTAATTTATATATATTATATTATTTTTTAAAGTTATTAATATATTATATTTTTTTATTTTTTTTATTATTATATTATATAAGAATAATAATAAATTTAATATTTAAATATTTTTTAAAAAATTATTATATTAAAAATAAATTTAATATTATTATTTTTTTTAATATTATATTATAAAAAAATTTAATATTATTATTTTTTTAATCTTAAATTTAATATTAAAAAAAATTATAAAAAATATAATATTATATATAAATTTTTAAACTTTTTTATATTATTATAATTTTTATAAATTAGAAAGAAATTTATATTTATTAGTTAAAAAAAAAATTTTTTTTTTAATATATAATTTTTATTTATATAAGATTTATTTTTCTTTAAATTAATTATTCTTTAAATATAATAAAATTTATTTTTAATATTTTTTATTTAATATATAATCTTTATTTATATAAAATTTATTTTTCTTTAAATTAATTATTCTTTAAATATAATAAAATTTATTTTTAATATTTTTTATTTAATATATAATTTTTTTTATTTAAAACTTTAATTTTTTTTTATAAATTTTAAATAATATTTTAATTAAATTTATATAATTTAAATTTTATATTTATTTATTATTAATTAGATTTTTTTTATATTTAAAATAATTAATATAATAATGACTAATAAATTAATAATAATTAAAAATTTATAATTTATATTTTTTTATAAAATATAAAAAAAAAATACTTTAATTAATATTAATAAATCAAGAATAAAGAAAATAAAATACTTATTAATTTTAGATTTAAAATAAACTTTTAATTATTATATTAATAATTTATTCTTAATTATTATTTTTTATTATTTTATTAAAGCTTTATTATTAATTATATAAATTATATAAACGAGAAGATTTAAAAGAATTAAAATTAATTTTCTTTATTATTTTAGTTATTATTTTTTTTTATATTTATTATATTTTTTAATTTTTATTAAATATAAAATATTAAAATATTAAAATTAAAGTCTTTTAAACTAAATTTATATTATATTTTTTATTTATATTAAAATCTTTTTAATAATATATTTAATTAAATATATTATTAAAATAAAATATAAGAAATAAATTAAAAAAAAATTAATTAAATATATTATTATAATAAATATAAAAAAGGAATTTAAGAAATAATAAATCTTTTTAATAAAAATAATAAAAAATAAAAAAGTTAAAAATAATAAAAATTAAAATATTTAAAAAAAAATCTAAATTAAAAAAAATTAAGATTAAGAATATAAAAAAAAAATTATATATAAATTAATATTTAATAAATTTTAAAAGAATTAATTTAATAAATTTTATTAATAATAATTAAAAAAATTTATTAAATATAAGATTAAAGAATTTATAAATATATAAATTATTAAATTAATAAATAAAAGAATATAAAATTTTATAAAAGAATTTTTTAAAAAAAAAATTTATAATTAAAATTTTTTTTATAATTATAATTTTAATATTTATATATAAATTTATATTTAAAAAGAATTTATTAATAAATAATAATAAATCTTTATTAATTTATTTAATAAATATTTTTAAATTTTTTTAATATAAAAATAATATATTATATAAATTATTAAATAAAGAAGATTTTTATTATTTTTTTTATTAAAGTTAAACTTATAAGATTTAAAAAAACTAAAAAGTTAAAGATTAAAAATTTAAAGAATAAATTAATGACTTAAGAAAAAAAAAACGACAAGAATAAAGAAAAGAAATTAAGTTTATTTAAAGAGATATTATTAATTAATAAAGATTAAAAAAATATAATAAATATTTATTAAATTAAGTATTATATAATATTATAATTTTTCTTTAATCTTAAAATATATATTAATAATTTATATAATTATTTAAAATTTATTTATTATTTAATAAAAATTTTATAAATATAATAATATATTTAAAAATATAAATCTAGTCTTTTTATTTATAAAAATAATTATTTATAAATTAATTTTAAATATAAACAAAAATAATTAATTAATATTAAATCTTTATAAAAATAAAATTTAGTTTTATAAAAATATTAAAAATATTATAATTATTATAATCTTAATAATTATTAAATAATAAATTTATATATATTAATTAAATATTTTATAAAAATTATTATATATTTAAAGATATTATATTAAATTAATTTTTTTTTAATTAATATAATTAAATATTAAAAAAATATAAAATTAATTAAATAATTTATAAAAATATTATATTAAAAAAATAATAAAAAAGTTTATAAAAAAGAAATTAAAAAAAAAAAAATTTATTCTTTTAAAAAAATTAATATTATAAAGTAAATATAATAAAAATAATATAATTTACGTGATTTTTATTATAAAAAATAATTTTAAATTATAATATATAAAAATAATAAATAAAGATTATTAATATATTAATTAATAATAAAATAAATTATTATTTAATTTTTATAATCTTATTTTTAGTCTTAATTATAAAATATAATTAAAAATAAAAAATAAAAAATTATATAAAAAAAGATTAAAAAATATTTAGTCTTTATATTTAATAATTTAAATTATAATTATAAATTAAAGAAAAATAAAAAAAATAATAATATTATTAATATTTTTTTATATTATATATATATATTTTTTTTAAAGTTTTTATTATTTATTAAGACTAATATAAATATAAATTATTAATATAAATTATTAATATAAATTATTAATATAAATTATTAATATAAATTATTAATATAAATTATTATTATAAATTATAAAATATTAAATAAAGAAAGGAATAATAATAATAAAAAATTATATAAATAAAGAATATTTATTTTATAATTATTTTATAAAAAAAAATTATAAAAAATAAATAATAATAATTATATAATTTATATTATAATTATTATATTATAATTTTTAAATTATTAAAGTAATTATTTTTTATTTTAATCTCTTATATTTTATAATTATTTCTAAATCGGCTTTAATTATATTAAAGTTTAATTTAAAAAAAATTAATTTAAAGATATTATTTTATTTAAAGTAATATAATCTTAATTATTTATAAATATAATAATTATATTATTTAAAGAAAATTTTTATATTTTATAAATAATTAATATATATATTTTTATTATTAATAATTAAAATTTATAATATTAAATTTTATTTTTTATAAAAAAAAAATATAATATAATTTAAATATTTATAATATATATTAATT
>Ga0302221_10001709_pt1 | contig 13948 bp, 12 predicted proteins | sample II_Palsa_E2_1_FD_193517 | JGI IMG/M metagenome (GOLD analysis project Ga0302221, IMG submission 193517) | Peat permafrost microbial communities from Stordalen Mire near Abisko, Sweden - II_Palsa_E2_1 | ecosystem: Environmental > Terrestrial > Soil > Palsa > Peat permafrost | place: Sweden... | reverse complement strand
GGCTTATTTATTAAAAATAGCTTTTTATTATTCAGTACAGCCTTCAACATTTATTTAATTGTTGATTTTCTTTTTGAACAAGTAAGGTTAAAAAAACCACTATTCGGCGTATACCTAATCAAAAAAGTAACATCCCTATTTCCTTTCTTGTTATCGGTTATACTATTTTACTGTTTTTTTCTGCGGCTTGGGGTTAATCCAACATCGGGCCAGGGATTTCTTGTAAATGTTTCCGCTATTATTTCTGGCATTTTTTCGGGCATGATGGGTGTTTTATTTGGCTCATTAAGCGTAACAGGAATTTATGGTAACCTACGGGAAAAACTTGCTTTTCTTGATCTTTACACCATTGTCATAATGCTGCTCTTTCTGTTGGTTACATTCTATTTTATCTACCAATATAGAAAAAACATCAAATCCATGTTTCAAACCGATAGGATGTTCCGGCTGACATTGGTAATTAGTATAATGTACATAATTTATTGGCTGGTATTTACCCTAAAACGCAGCTTTATTAGCAATGAAGACCGTTTGTTTTTACCGATAACTATATTTGTGCTGCCGTATTTTATTGATTATGCTTTAAAGGCTAATAAGCTTATAAAATACATGGCTTATATAGCCATATGTTTATCGGTAATTTATGGTGTAGGTACTATGTACTATCGGGTTAAAAATTACAGCAGTGATCGCATGTCGGCTAATACAACCGATAATAAACTGAAAGGCTTCCGGGTGTTTACCCATCAGATAAATGATATTGCACAGCTGGATAGCATCTCAAAATTCATCTCCAGCAATCATCAAACAGAAAAAATCATCACCACAAACCCCGATGGATTATTCCTTTTAACCATTAATAATCAATATGTTTTGGTAGATGAGCTTACTATTCCTGCAGCTATAAAAGACCATAACAAATATTTATTATTGGTACCTGATAAAACCATTGTTTCAACAACAGGTTGGCATTCGATATACACAACCGGCAATTACAATCTTTATTTATCTAACTAAATAATCAAACAAAATTTCTCAATTTTACCTTTTCTTGCAGTAATGTGCTACATTACGTTTTTCCCATTATACCAATTATGGACATTGAATTTAACAAGAACGAGGATATCAATAAACAGCTTGTTTATGAGGTTAATACCAGGCTGAAGAAAGTTTTTTTAGGCGGTGGCGAAAAAGCTGCAGCTAAACAAAAAGAAAAAGGCAAAATGCTGGCCCGCGAGCGCGTGGCTTATTTGATTGACAAGGATAAACCCTGGCTGGAAATTGGCGCGTTTGTAGGTGATGGTTTATATGCCGACCATGGCGGTTGCCCATCAGGTGGTGTGATTTGCGGCATTGGTTATGTATCGGGCAGGCAATGCGTTATTGTAGCTAACGATGCCACGGTTAAAGCTGGTGCATGGTTTCCAATCACAGCTAAGAAAAACCTTCGTGCCCAGGAAATCTCCATGGAAAACAAGCTACCTATCATTTATTTGGTTGATTCTGCAGGTGTATACTTGCCTTTGCAGGATGAGATTTTCCCGGATAAGGAACATTTTGGCCGCATATTCCGCAACAACGCCATTATGAGCAGTATGGGTATTGTGCAGATCTCGGCCATTATGGGCTCGTGTGTGGCGGGTGGAGCTTACTTACCAATTATGAGTGATGAAGCGATGATTGTGGAAGGTACGGGTTCTGTATTTTTAGCGGGATCTTATCTCGTAAAATCAGCTATTGGTGAAGATATTGATAATGAAAGCTTGGGCGGTGCAGCCATGCACTGTGAAATATCGGGCGTAACCGATTACAAGCAACCTAATGACCAGGCTTGTTTGGATAGTATCAAGAATATATTTAGCAAAATTGGTGATTATAGTAAGGCAGGATTTGATCGAATAAAACCTGTTCAACCCAAACTCGACCCAAAAGATATTTACGGAATTTTGCCTGATACCCGTGATAAGCCTTATGATATGCGGGATATTATTCTGCGCTTGATAGATGACTCTGATTTCGAGGAATACAAAACCGAATATGGTCAATCTATTATCTGCGGATTAGGCCGTGTTGATGGCTGGGCTGTAGGGATCGTAGCCAATCAGCGTAAAGTAGTAAAATCAGGCAAAAAAGAAATGCAGTTTGGCGGAGTGATCTATTCTGATTCTGCCGATAAAGCCACACGGTTTATTATGAACTGTAATCAAAAGAAAATTCCATTGGTGTTTTTGCAGGATGTTACCGGCTTTATGGTGGGTAGCCGATCTGAACAGGGTGGCATTATTAAGGATGGCGCCAAAATGGTGAATGCGGTTGCTAATTCGGTTGTGCCAAAATTTACTATAGTAATAGGCAATTCCTATGGTGCAGGTAATTATGCCATGTGCGGTAAAGCATACGATCCGAGGTTAATTTATGCCTGGCCATCGGCTAAAATCGCGGTGATGGGTGGTTCGCAAGCGGCAAAAACTTTATTACAAATTCAGGCCGCGACTTTAAAAGCAAAAGGCGAAGTTGTGATTACGCCCGAAAAAGAAGCAGAATTATTAAAAGAGATCAGCGATAGGTATGATTCCCAAACAACACCCTATTATGCAGCGGCAAGGCTTTGGGTTGATGGTATTATTGATCCGTTGGAAACCCGTAAAGTAATATCAATGGGAATTGAGGCAGCCAACCACGCACCTATTGAAAAGGCATTTAATGTGGGGATTATTCAAACGTAATTATTTAGCCCATTTTATAAAAATCTTGCAAAAAGAGCTTTAAAACAACTATCAGCACTACTATGATCAATACTATCAGTATCGCGAATTGTTTTAAGGCTTTCTTTTTGTTCATGATTATGTTTTACGTTATACGGCAATATAGGTTATGTTAAATATTAACAGCATTAATGTTTACCAACATCTGACTATCCAAATTGCCTTTTTTGTTAACTTCGTGCTTCAATTTAAATAAAGATGTCTCAAGATTTGGAACACGTTAAATGCCTGATCATAGGTTCAGGACCTGCGGGCTATACCGCTGCTATATATGCTTCCCGTGCTGATTTAAAACCTGTTATGTATACCGGTATGCTTGCCGGTGGGCAGCTAACTCAAACTACCGAAGTTGAAAATTATCCTGGTTACCCTGAAGGAATTATGGGCCCGGAGATGATGGAAAACTTCCGCAAACAAGCCGAGCGTTTGGGTACTGATATTCGTTTTGGATATGTTAGTTCAGTTGATTTTTCGAGCATGCCGCATAAAGTAGTGGTTGATGAAATAAAAACCATCCTTGCCGACACGGTTATTATCTCAACAGGCGCTTCTGCAAAATGGTTGGGTTTGGATTCTGAACAAAAGTATAGCGGTTTCGGTGTATCTGCCTGTGCGGTTTGCGACGGGTTCTTTTTCCGTGGGCAAGATGTTGCTATAGTTGGAGCCGGTGATACCGCAGCTGAAGAAGCTACCTATCTGGCTAAAATGTGCCGTAAAGTAAGCATGATCGTTCGTCGTGATGAGTTCCGTGCTTCAAAAGCAATGATGCACCGTGTATTGCACACACCAAACATCGAGATATTATACAATACCGAAACCAAAGAAATTGTTGGTGATGGGCAAAGCGTTACCGGTGTAACGGTTATAAACAACGTTACCAATAAGGAAACCACCTTAGATGTTACCGGTTTTTTTGTCGCTATCGGCCACAAACCTAATACAGATATTTTCAGAGATTGGGTACATATGGATGAAACCGGCTACATCATTACCAAACCGGATTCGACCCAAACTAATATTGAGGGTGTATTTTGCTGTGGTGATGCGCAGGATCATATCTACCGCCAGGCTGTTACAGCTGCAGGTTCAGGCTGTATGGCCGCTATCGAAGCTGAACGTTATTTAGCTGGTAAAGAGCACATTGTAACAGCGTAATCAATTCGCCAAAACAAATTCTCTTTTTAAGGTTTATACTATATTATAAACTACAAAATCATGGGAAAAGGTGATAAAAAATCTCGTAAAGGAAAAATAACAATGGGTTCGTATGGCAAAAGCAGGCCGCATCATATAAAAAAGGCTGCGCCGTCTATTCCATCAGACAAAGCAGAGAAACCTGCGGAGGCTGAAAAACCCGAAAAATCTAAAAAACCATCCGCGTAAGCGAATGGTTTTTTTGTTTTACCATATATTTTTACACACAATACCCCTAACGTTTTCAAATTCTGCTATATTCACGGTCATTATACCAAAGCTGTTGATCTACTATGTATAAAAATTTCTTACCGCTACTGTTTGTTCTTTTAATCGCTTTCACAAAAATTACAAATGCCCAGGATTCAGGGCCAAATATGGGCATCATCCCCGCTCCTGTTTCTTTACAAAAACAACCGGGCACTTTCACGTTAAGTCAGCAAACTGCTTTTGTTGCCGATAGCCCGAATAATAAAGCTGTACTTTTTTTAGCAGATTATCTGCGCAGCAAAAAAATGCTGAATATTCAGCCTAAAGCTAATGGTGGTAATGACATTGCAAATAGTATCGTTTTAACTTCTGCCGGTACCGACGGTTTGCCTGCTGAAGGCTATCGTTTAACCATTACCCCACAAAAAATTATTGTTGCTGGTAAGGGTTCAGGGTTATTTTACGGGATACAAACTTTAATCCAATTAATCCCGGCCGAAGGCATGGCGAGCCTAAGTTTACCATGTGTACAGATAGAAGATTATCCGCGCTTTGGTTACCGTGGTATGATGCTGGATGTTTGCCGTCACTTTTTCTCAGTTGAGTTTGTTAAAAAATATATCGACCTGATGGCGATGTACAAATTCAATACCTTTCACTGGCATTTAACCGATGACCAGGGATGGCGCATCGAAATTAAAAAATATCCACGCTTAACTACCATCGGCAGTCAGCGTGCACAAACGGTTATCGGTAATTACCATGACCGTACCCCACAACAATATGACAATACACCTTACGGTGGCTTTTATACACAAGATCAGATTCGCGATGTAGTAAAATATGCTGCTGATAGATATATTACCATCATCCCCGAAATAGAAATGCCGGGACATTCTGAAGCTGCACTGGCAGCTTATCCTGAGTTGAGCTGCGATCCAAGCAGAACTTATAAAGTATCAGAAACATGGGGTGTATTTTACGATGTTTATTGTCCATCCGACAAAACATTCGATTTTTTACAGGATGTGTTGACTGAAGTAATGGATCTGTTCCCAAGTAAATACATTCACATAGGTGGCGATGAAGTACCTAAAAATGTATGGCGCGAATCAGCATTCTGCCAAAAACTGATCAAAAAATTAGGCTATAAAGATGATAAAGCTTCCTCTAAAGAGGATAAGTTGCAAAGCTATTTTATCCAGCGAATGGAGAAATTTGTGAACTCAAAAGGTCGCCAGATTATTGGTTGGGATGAGATATTAGAAGGTGGTTTATCGCCTGGCGCTACAGTGATGAGCTGGCGGGGTGAAGCTGGTGGTATAGCTGCAGCTCAACAAAATCACAATGTAATCATGACTCCCGGCAGCGGCGGTTTATACCTTGATGCGGCACAAGGAAAATTAAGCGATGAACCTGTGGGTATTGGCGGTTATTCTCCGTTACAAAAAACTTACAGCTACAACCCTACTCCCGCGGCTTTAACACCAGATCAGCAAAAATACGTTTTAGGTGTACAAGGCAATTTATGGACCGAATACATTGCTACCGATGCCAAAGTTGAATACATGATTTTACCACGCCTGCTTGCCGTGAGCGAGGTTGGCTGGACATCATTGGCCAATAAAAACTTCAATGATTTTGCTAACTCACGCTTACCTTATCACCTGGCTGTATTTGATAAGGATGGCCTTGATTACCGTGTGCCGCAAGCAATTGGTGCAAAAGATACCATTGAATTTGGTTCGCAATTAAACGCGCAATTAAAACCATCTGTTGCCGGTGCATCCGTTTATTATACGATTGATAGTTATACCCCGCGCGAAACAGATCTAATTTACAGCATACCTTTAAGTTATAATGTACCGCAGGATCAATTCCGCGAATTGGAAACGATGGTAATCACACCATCAGGCAAACGAAGCGTGGTAACGCATACCGTAATGTGGAACAAATCGCCATTGCCGCCGGTTAATTATTCGGCAAATAAAAGCGGGTTAGCCTATCAGCTTTATACCGGAACGTTTACCAGCACCTCAGACCTTGACAAATCGGCAGTTGTTGATAGCGGCGTAGTAAAAAGCTTTAACCAAGCGGCCATCAAAAAAAGTTCTCTGGCCTTTGGTGTAATATATAGTGGATTTATACGTATTGATAATGATGGCGTTTACGGCTTTACCACGCAATCGGATGACGGATCGGTATTATCAATTGATGATGTACCGGTTGTTAATAACGATGGCAAACACGGTTCATTAGAGCAAGGCGGATCGATCCCTTTACAAAAAGGATTCCACCGCTTTACATTAAAATACTATAATGTTGGTACAACCGCGTCGTTGCATGTATATTTAACCATTCCGGGTAAACCTAAAGGTGAGTTATCGCCCGACGAGTTGTATTATTAATAGCCTTACTAAATGAGCAACAAGCTTTATTATCTTATATTATTAGGGTGTTTATTGGATAGCGGCTGCGCGCAGGAAACCGGTAAACCCGTAACAAGCACTACCGTAGCTGCACCGCAAAAACCGGCATTGATGGAACCATTCCGATATCATAAAATGATAGAGGTTTCTCCCGGCAATGATTTTGATATTTTAAGCTGGGGGCGCGGTTCAACCGAAACCGGTGCATTTGAAATCCTCAACTCCGATTCGGCAGACATGAAATACACGACCACTACCGGCGATCTGGATGGTGTTATTGTAGATGCTTTTAATACTGATATGGATGTGGATGGTAATCCCGAGATATTGATTCAGGCAAAAACAAAAGATAGCGTTTACAACACTACAATGTATGCTTTTGAGTTTAATAATGGCAAGGCAAATAAGCTTGATTTCCCGAAGTTAACCTCGTCGCAAAAAAAAGGCTATCATGGGAATGATAACTTTTATGTGCAGGATGGCAACCTGATGCGCCAGTTTGCATTATATGATGGGGCAGGAAAAGAGGCCAAACCAAACGGCCAGAAACGTTTATTGCAATACGGGTTACGCAACAACGAATTCACCGTAAAGCAGATCAGCACGGATTCGACCGATACTAAAGCGGTAACGCCAGTTGAAACTGCTCCAGTTAAGGAAAAAACTGAAACCATGCATTCAAAATTAAGCAGCAGCTCATCCAAAAAGAAGAAACATAGATCTGAAGAATCTCATACTTCACACAAAAGGAAGAAAAAGAAACATCACCACAGTGATTAAATATTTTACAAGGTAATGTAAAAACTACTTGCTCAGTAGATAAATTTTCTACGCTTAATCACTAATAACCCTATATTTGAAAATTGGATCAGCGGTTTATATAGCTGAAATTATTTATTATGACAGTTCTTTCGGACGCAATAAGTGACAAATACGAGTTGGTTGTAGGGTTGGAGGTTCACGCACAATTATCTACTTTAAGCAAAGTATTTTCATCAGATTCTGCCGCCTTTGGCGCCGGGCCAAATGAACATATCAGTCCTATTTCGCTTGGTCACCCCGGAACACTTCCTAAGATAAATAAACGCGCGGTTGAATACGCGGTAAAAATGGGTTTGGCATGTAATTCTACCATCAACCTTAATAATACCTTCGCCCGCAAAAATTACTTTTATGCCGATTTGCCAAAAGGCTACCAAATAACCCAGGACCTTAAACCGATTTGTTTGCACGGTGCTGTACAGGTTAAATTAGCTAATGGCAATACAAAGGCAATTGCCATTCATCACATCCACATGGAAGAAGATGCCGGCAAAAGCATGCATGATAACCACAGCGAAGATTCATTAATTGACTTAAATCGTGCTGGTGTGCCGCTGATAGAAATTGTTACCGAGCCTGATATGCGCAGTAGCGAAGAGGCCGGTCAGTTTTTAACCGAAACACGTAAACTGTTACGTTACCTGGATATTTGCGATGGCAATATGGAAGAAGGCAGCATGCGTTGCGACGCCAATATCTCTGTACGCTTAAAAGGTGCTACCGAATATGGCAATCGTTGTGAAGTGAAAAATTTAAATTCCATCCGCAATGTGCAGCGCGCTATTGAGCATGAATTTGCAAGACAGATAAATGTTATTGAAGCCGGTGGTCGCATCGACCAAAACACGTTAAACTTTAATGCTGATACCGGCGAAACATCGGTACTACGTTCAAAGGAAATGGCTAATGATTACCGCTATTTTCCTGAGCCAGATCTTACTCCCCTCTTTTTGGATGAGGTTTATTTAAACAACATTAAACAAGCAATGCCTGCATTGCCCAACGAACTTTACAAGAAATATATTACAGAACTATCATTATCCGAATACGATGCAGGAGTAATTACTGCTGATAAAGACCTGGCTTTATATTTTGAGGAATTAATTAAACACACTGCCAATTATAAATCAGTTGTCCATTTGCTGATGGGCCCTATCAAGTCGCATTTAAATGAAAGCGGGATCTCGATAAGCGATATTAAGGTAAAGCCTGAGAATTTGGCTGGTTTGATTCAGCTGGTTGATTCGGGCAAGATTAACAATACCGTTGCTACACATAAACTATTCCCGGCTTTGCTGGCATCGCCGCAAAAAACAGCTGGTGAACTGGCTACAGAATTAAATTTACTTATAGGCAACGATAGCGGTGATGTGAGCCGTTATATACACGATGCCATTGCTAAATATCCCGATAAAGTTATTGAGTACCAGAAAGGCAAAAAAGGCGTTTTAGGTTTGTTTATGGGCGAGATTATGAAAAGCTCAAAAGGCAAAATCGACCCGCAAAAAACAAATCAACTATTAATAAAAGAACTCGAATCGAAATAAAAATGAAAAACCGTATAACACTATACACTTTAGCCGCATTACCCCTGTTTCTGTTTTCATGTGCAGATAAAAATGCTTTTACCATAGCCGGAACGATTGCTAATCCTGGCAGCCTGAAAACTATTTACCTGATGGAAGCTGATAGCTCCGCGGTAAACGTAGTAGACTCAACTAAATTGAGTGAGGATGGCAAATTCCAATTTAAACACAGCGCGGCGTATGCTGGTTTATACAAATTGCGCGTTGGCGGAACTGTGTTTGACCTAATCGCTAAAAATGGTGACGATATCAGCTTTACTACTGATAACAATGATAACAGCCATACTTACCAGTTAACAGGTTCCGAAGAATCTGAAAAACTAAAGGATTTCAATAAAATTACAATGGTGTATGCTGATGAAAACACTAAGTTATATAATGAATACCAAACTAAAGCACAGGCTATTGGTCATGAATCAGATTCATTAGTAAATATATATCGCCCTCAGTTTGAAAAAATAAGCGACGCGGAAAGCGCGGTTGTATTAAAGTTTGTAAATGATAATCAAAATTCATTGGCAGGCTTTTACGCATCAACCATGCTTGATCCTGATAAATACGAGCCGCAATTAATTGCTTATGCTGAAGCTATCAAAGGCAAATTTAGTAGAAACCCTGGCGTATTGCAGTTTATTAAACAAATGATGTTGGTTAAACCCGTGTCAATTGGCCAGCCTGCGCCTGATTTTACCGTGATTGGCATTGATGATAAACCAATTAAACTATCTGATTACAAAGGTAAATATGTGATGATTGATTTTTGGGCATCATGGTGCGGCCCTTGTCGTATGGAAAACCCGAACGTGGTTAAACAATATGCGGCATTTCACCCTAAAGGATTTAACATTTTAGGCATTTCATTAGATACATCAAAAACTAACTGGCAACAAGCAATCACCCATGATCAATTAACATGGACTCATGCATCAGACCGCAAAAACTTTGATGGCCCTACAGAATTGTTGTATCATATCCAGGCAATACCTTCAAACTTTATAATTGATCCTAAAGGAATTATCGTTGCAAAGAACATGCGCGGTACTGATCTTGAAGATTTTTTAAACAAAACGTTTAATAAGCCTCAATAAATTGTTAACATTACGTAACATTTAACAATTTGTTAATACTAGATTAACTATTTGCTTCTATTTAGGTTATACTTTTATACCAAAATTCAACCGTAATGAGTAACACATCTAAACAGAAAATATTAATTGTTGATGACGAACCGGATATTTTGGAGCTGATTGAGTATAATCTAAAAAAAGAAGGCTACCAGGTATTTTTAGCACATAACGGACAGGAAGCTGTAACCGAAGCAAAAAGATCATTACCTGATCTGATTGTTCTTGATATTATGATGCCTAAAATGGATGGCATTGAGGCTTGCCGCATTATGCGCACCATGCCCGAGTTTAAAAACACCTTTATGGTATTTTTAACCGCCCGCAGCGAAGAATATTCGGAAATAGCCGGTTTTAACGTAGGTGCCGATGATTATATAGCCAAACCTATTAAGCCACGTGCTTTGGTTAGCCGCATTAATGCCATACTACGCCGCAACGCCCCTGCTGAGGATGTTACCGACAACAAATTAGAAATAGGTGATTTGGTTATTGACCGCGAAGCATATTTGGTTTTTCAAAAAGGCGTTAAGGTTGTATTGGCTAAAAAAGAATTTGAATTACTTTACCTTCTAGCATCAAAACCAGGCAAAGTTTACACCCGCGAAGTGATCCTGAAAAATATTTGGGAAGATTCGGTAGTGGTTACTAACCGTACTATTGATGTACACATTCGCAAGGTAAGAGAGAAATTAGGTGATGATGTTATATCAACCGTAAAAGGTGTTGGTTATAAATTTGGAGCATAATTACTCCTGTATAAATTAAAAAGGCTCCACTAAGGGGTCTTTTTAATTTATATTATTTTTCCAAAGATCAGGGTTATCCCGTAAGTGGCTTATCAGTTCTATCGTTTCTTCAACCTCGCTCCTGCTTAGTGGATAATCACTTTCGGATGTGTAGCTATACATTTTTCCGGGTTGTTCAAAAGTTATAAAGCCTAAATAGTTTACATCTGTTTTATGCGGTACTTTTTCAGTGGTATTTAAAAAGCCATGATGGTCTCCATCTGCCTCATTTGCGAAAACATTATAATTTAAGCTGAGTATCGGGTGACCATCAAAAACAATTTGCGTTTCGGGTACAATAATCAATGCTCGTCCATTATCCAGTTTAAAGTATATCGGCTTCATTACAGGCTTTATATTATTAACCTTAGATGAAATAAAAATGTTTGCTTTTGTTACCACTACTATAAATTATCAAACATCTAATTCATGCAATTATTTATAAATAAATAATATTATATCTTAATAATTAATAATTACTCTATTTTGGAATAGTATTTGCTTTTGAGATAGTAATTATAGGCAGTTAAATTAGACTGTCTTTTAAACATAAAAATCTACTATCATGGCTACTAAAACAAACACTAAAAAAACTGCAACTGTAGTACGCACACCTCAGCAAGAGGACGCGTTAAAAGAATTATTTATTGATGAATTAAAAGACATTTATTGGGCTGAGCAACACCTGGCAAAAGCTTTGCCTAAAATGATTAAAGGTGCAACTTCAGAAGAATTGAAAAAAACAATTGAAGATCACTTAAAACAAACCGAAAATCATGTAACTCGTCTGGAAAACGTTTTCGAATCAATTGGCGAAAAAGCAAAAGCTGTAAAATGCGAGGCTATGGCCGGTTTACTAAAAGAGGCTGAAGAATTATTAACTGAAACTGAAAAAGGCATCGAAGTAAGAGATGTAGCGATTATCTCAGCAGCGCAAAAGGTTGAACATTATGAGATAGCCTCTTATGGAACTATGCGTACCCTTGCAGGTGTATTAGGTTTTACCGATGCACAAAGCATTTTAGATAAAACTCTTGAAGAAGAAAAAACAGCAGATTCTCTACTTACACAAGTAGCAGAAAACTATGTAAATGAAGCAGCCGCTGCTGAATAATTAATATTTGATAAAAGGCCGGTTATCTATAACCGGCCTTTTTCATACCCCACCAATTTTAAGCCCCGAATCTTTTATGCTTTGCAACAAGGTTTCCTGGATTGCCAATCGTGAGTCCTCAAAGCCATGAGCATGCACCCAAACATTTATACTGATAGTATAGCTATCCGAATCCAGCACCGAAACACCTATTCGCCTGTCGGGTTTGTCTAACGCATTCTCGCATTTATCAATCGCCTCGTTAATCACCTTCTTCGCTTGTTGCACATCAACACTGTTGCTGAATTTATAAACGATATCCAGGCGCCTGTCGCCCTCGCGGCTTATGTTTACGATCATATTGTTGGATAGCAAGCTATTGGGTAATATCACAGATCGATTGTCGTATGTTTTAACCGTGGTATAAAATATCTGTATTGCGGTTACCGCACCTTCCATTCCCTGGGCAATAATGTTATCACCTACAACAAATGGTTTAAGCAAGAGTATTAAAATGCCGCTGGCAAAGTTTTGCAGTGTGCCTGATAGTGCCAAGCCCGCGGCAACACCAAACGCGCCGACTAAAGCTGTAAATAAAGTCATATGGATACCCATAATATCCACCACTACCAGTATCAGGATAATTCTTAAAGCTGCCGTTAGCATGCTCATTAGGAATGGCTTTAGGGTTGGATCAACGTTGCGGTGTTGCATCCGGTTGTGCGACCAGTTGGCAAATACTTTAATGACCCACAAACCGATAAAAAGAATAGCCACGCCAATTAAAAAACGCGGGCCATTAGTTATGATCCATTCATAAATGTTATCATAAATTTTATCGATATTGATAGAATGATCTTTATTTGATGCTGGGGCAGCCGGAGATACTGGAGTTGTTGTAGCCATTTTATATACAGGTTTTGTTGCTGTTTACAACCTAATAATTTAAAACCGCTATTTTTGTTTGGTTAATTTAAAAACTAAAAGATTTTTATCCGGTTAAACAATCAATCATATAAACTATCACCATGCCCGAATTACCCGACCTGCAAGTATTTAGCCGCAACCTAACCAAAGCTTTAAAAGGTAAAAAGCTGGAAAAAATTGAAGTGAAGATCGCTCAAAAGTTAAACGTAACTGAAATAGAATTGAGCGACGCATTAGTTGGGGAAACACTTATCAATGTGACTCGAGTTGGCAAAGAATTGCATTTAGAATTTGAGAATAAACACGTATTGGGTTTACACCTGATGTTGCATGGGCAATTGTTCATCTTCAATAAAACTAACGGGCAGAAATTCACCATTATCGAATTGCTCTTTGATGACGGAACAGGTTTAACTTTAACAGATTTTCAAAAAGCAGCTACCCCTACCCTTGATCCTGCCGGTAATGATACACCGGATGCTTTAGATTTTGAAGAGAATTATTTAGCAAGCAAACTAGGCGCTACAAAAACCCCGGTTAAAACAGTATTAATGGATCAAAAAGTGCTGCGTGGTATTGGCAATGCCTATGCAGATGAGATTTTGTATGATGCCAAACTATCACCATTCTCACCTTCAAATAAAATACCGGTAGATAAAATTAAACAGTTGACAAAATCGATCAAAACTGTTTTGGAAGATGCCGAAAAGCACATTCTAAAAGCTCACCCGGATATTATAAGTGGCGAATATCGGGAGTTTCTACAAGTTCATCTACCCAAAAAGAAAGAAACGCCAAAAGGTGAAACTATACATCAAAAACCTGTAGGCTCACGCAAAACGTATTATACTGATTCGCAGGAATTATTCGGTTAACCTTTTTTGAATTTCCCGGCTTTGTAGTCCTTTACAAATTGCGCGTAGTATGACTTAACTTTCTCTGCATATTTGCGCGAGTACTCAATAACGGTATCCTGCCATTGCTGGTCGCTTCCCCAGGCTTGTAGCTCA
>Ga0302221_10001706_pt1 | contig 13954 bp, 2 predicted proteins | sample II_Palsa_E2_1_FD_193517 | JGI IMG/M metagenome (GOLD analysis project Ga0302221, IMG submission 193517) | Peat permafrost microbial communities from Stordalen Mire near Abisko, Sweden - II_Palsa_E2_1 | ecosystem: Environmental > Terrestrial > Soil > Palsa > Peat permafrost | place: Sweden... | reverse complement strand
ATATTAGATTATATTTATAATAATTTATATTAAATTATATTTATAATAATTTATATTAAATTATATTTAATTATATTTTAATATATTTTAATTATTTAGAATAATTATATAATTATTAATTTAAATATATTATTATTATACGCGATTATATAAATATATATTTTAAATATATTTTTAATATAGTTTTAAATTATTTAACTATATATAAATAATATATTTATTTAAAAATATAATATTATATTCTTTATTTAAGTTAATATTATTATTATATATATAATTTTAAATAATAATTTTAAAAATCATATATAATATTTAAAACTAATTATTATTATAATAACTAAAAAAAATATTTAAATAAACGAAATTTAAATAAAATAATTAATAATAAATAAAGGACTTATAAAATTTAATTTAAAATTAATCTAAAGACTTATAATTTATTATTATTTTATTTTAAATTTATTTTATAAATTAAAAACTTATTAATTTTTACTAGTGATTTTTTTACTTAATAAAAGAATTTAATTTTAGCTTAAATTATACAATAAATAAGTTTTTTTTAAAGTTATTTATTAATTCTTTATTATTATTTATTAAATTAAAAAATAATTTAAAGACTTTAAATTAAGGCTTAAATTATAAAAATAAAAATATTTTATAAGTTAATATTTTTTATTAATCTAAAAACTTTACTTTTATGACTTAAAATAAAATATAAATTAATTAATATTATTTTATTTTATTTATTTTTAAATAAACTCCTTTTATTAATAATAAGACTTTTAAAATAATTAAAGAAATTTTTATTTTATTAATTATTTAAAAACTCTTTATTAATATAAAAGAATTATAATTTAAATTATAAATTTATATTTATTATTAATATTTAATTTTTAAAGAATTTTAATTTTTAATAAATTTTTAAAGTTTTAAATAAATAAAATTTTAAAAATAAAAAATCGGGTTATATTAATCCGATTAAATTATAATTTTTAATATAAACTTATATAATGTTTAATATTTAAAAAATATAAAAATTATATTTTTAAGTTTATTATAATTTTTAAAAAATATTAAAGATATTAAAATATTATTTTAAATTATAATTAAAAGATTATAACTTAAGTTTAAATATCTTTAATACTTAATATATTTTTATCTTAAAACTAAAGTTTTAAGAATTATTTAAATATAACTTAAGTAAATATTATAATAAAGAAATAATTATAATATTTAAATATAACTAGTTTTTTATTTTTTAAAAAAAATAAATTAATTAAATATTTTAATTATATAAAATAAAAAAATTATATTAATTTATTTTTAGAAATAAATAATTATATATTTTATATTAATAAATCTAAATCTAAGTCTAATAAAATTTTATATTATAATATTAAAATTAATAAAAATAAAAAAAATAAAAAAAATAATACTTATAAGCTAATTTCCTTATCCTGTTTAGGCCAGCTCACTAGCTCGCTAGGTATAAAAGCGGCGGGCGTTGAAATCCGTCCAACTTATTAAGTAAAGATTTGGGCTATCTAGGGACTACACGGTTATAAATATCTTATAATTTTTCCCCCTATTTAATTATAATAAAAATCTTAAAAAAGATTAATGTGCCATTTTTCTATTATATAAAATTCTTATAAAAAGTTTTGGGTATTATATTGGGAATTAATACAACTTTCCGCGCAGGGCGATTTTGGTGTTCCCGCATGCACTCTAGCAGATGGACGATTTTCAATGCCCGTCGCCTTTATATATTAACTCCGCCTATCCAGTAACTCCGCCCAGGATTTTAAGTACTTTTAATTAGATTAAAAATTAATTATATATTATATTAACTTATTTTTTTTTATATTTATATAATCTTAATTAAATTCCATAATTTTATAATAAATATTTTTTTTATAGAATATAAAAATTTTAAGTTATTTAATTAAATTATATTAATAAATGATTTTTTTTATCCGAGTTTATTTATATAATCCGTCTAAAAATAATTTTTTAATTAATATATAATAATTAATAATATAATAATTATTAGTTATATTATAATAAAATTAATATTAAATTATAAATTTTTTTTAAATATTTAATTTTTATTAATATTATAAGTATACGATATATTATAATTAATTAAATAAATATTTAAAATTAAAATCCTTCGCGAGAAAATATTATTATATTTATAAAATCATTATTATTATAGAACTAAATTAAAAATCAAGACTCTGGTTTAATTTAAAAAATTATCTAATTATTTAATTAAGTATCTTGAATATTTAATCTATTAATTTTATATTTATAGCCCCGTGATTTCTTTTCCTAAGTTATAAACTCCTGTCGTTTAATCTCCTTAACCTCCTTCTTAATCCGTCTTCTCTTATTTTATTCCACCTTCTCCTTAACTTTTATTTTAATCTTTTTAATCTTATCCCGTTTTTTTTAAGCTTTTTCTTCCTTCCTCTTCTTTTTCTTCTCTTTTTCCTTAACTAGACATTCGTGCTTATATTAAGTATTCTCTATCTTTTTTTAGATCTTTATAAACTTGTCTTCTTCGTTCTTTTTATCCCTAGCCCGAATATTATATAAAGTATTACTTATAGTAATAACTTAATCTCCGTTTAATACTTTAATATATCTTTCATGATATTATTTATTTATAAATAGGAAGCTACTAGCCCAAATAAAATACTCGTTCTTTTTGACCAATTATTATTTTATTATAATTTTTAAATTAGTCTTGATTTAAGCTTCTTTCCTGAACTTTTTGTTCGATAGTCGGCATAAAGATAACGATATTATATTTTTGTTCTTTTCGAGAAATTTAGAGTGAATAAAGATATTCTTTATACCGTAAAACATCGACATAAATTAGATTTTGACGTATTACCTAGGATCAAGACCCTTGATTCCTGAGTTCTCCTCTCCATAATCCATTAAGTTAGTCTCTGAAAAGAATTTAATTAACTTGTCGGTTATATCTAAAGATTTATTTAAAATACTAAATAGTAATAAAAGTAGTAAAAGCTTAATATCGTTATTATAATTATACTAGTCATGAGATAATATTTTGGGACTCTCTTTAGGCTATTTTTTTTATATAGAGTATCCCGGAGATTATATCCTAGATAAGTTTTTATTTAATATAAGAATATAAATATTCTCTTTAGGATTACTTTAATCATAATAATAAAATCATTCTTTAACTTCCTTATTATTTATTTTTATCTTAGTCCTTAGTTTTATGACTATAAGTATAGACTTAGGATCAAGAGGATAAATATTCACTTTATAAAATAATAATTTTATATTTTATAATATAAATGTCTTTATTTAAATTTATATTAATATCTAAAGAAAGATAGTTTTAATAAAGTTATTATATCCTAATTAAACCCGATCCTTAATTAAACACTTATATTAATACTTTTTCTATAAAAAATAATCTATATCCAGTAATTAATAAAAGTAAATAAAATATATTAATAAATAAAAGAATATTATATTTAATTATTTATATATAGTAATAAATTTATAGATTATATAACTTTTATAATCATTAAATATAAAAAGACAATATTTATTCTTTTATTGATTTTTTATATTATAATAAAAATATTATAATTACTTAATTATAAGCTTATTATTTATATAACCCGTCTTACTTTAAATTATTTTTATATCGTTAAAAAAATTATTATTAAATATTTTTTTTTAAATATTTTATAAAATATAATAATATATAAAATAATTATAAATTTATTTATTAAAATATATTTAATAATTATAATTAATTTTCTTTTAGTTAGGTTTTTTATAAAAATCTAAGATTATAAATTAATTAAATAAGGATTAAAAGCGAAATAAATAATTAATAAAAGCGGGAAATAATTAATTTATTTACTTAATATTCTTATATATTATAATAATTATACTTATAATATAACTAATAAAAAAATTAATTTTATCGATATTATAAATATTAAATATCTAAATATTATATTTTTTTAAAATAATTTATAATTATCTAAATATTTTTAAGACGAGTTCTTTTATAAGAGTCTCTTTTTATTAATAATCTATATCCGTTATATATATAATATAATATCTTCCTAACTTTCTTTATTTATTAATCTAATGAATTATTTAGTTATTCCTTAATTAAATTTTTTTTTTTAGAATTAAATCAATAGTCTAAAGAATTTATATAATGACTTAAATAATTATATTAAAATAAAATAAAAATCCCCGCTTAATAATAATATCTATATATTATATTAGACTTATCTCTTAAGTTTTATTTAAATATATATTATAATTCTTATTCTTTACAAGAGATTATTTATCCCGATTTTAATCCCGTAATATTAAATAAAATATATTAAAAATTATATTAGTTATATATAAGCTCGAGATTTTAAATTCGTCTAGATTATAGAGCGCCGATAATATTTTTTTAATTTATATCTCCTTTGCCAGATATAGCTTTGACTTATATAACGGGAACTTTTATAATCTTAAACTAATCTCCTCCGCCTTTTCCTGAAGTATCCTATATATAGCTTTCGGTATAATAATGATTTTGTCAAAATTTAATTTATTAAATAAATTAATTTCATGTTTTTTTAGAAGATATATTCCCGTGATTTAAGTAAATTATATAAGTAAACTCGAGTAAAAGAGATTTTCCACTAATATAATTTAATTAAATAATTTAATATTCTTATATTATATTATAAAACATTATATAAGGCAATTATAGAGTTTAATTAACGTTATATAAATATAAAAAAATTAAGTTAATACGATATATAATTAATTTTTAATCTAATTAAAAATGCTTAAAATCCTGGGCGGAGTTACTGGATAGGCGGAGTTACTGTAACCGACCTATAGGACAGGTCGGCCGGAGTACTGCAAAGAAATACCGACGAGTAAAGAGACTAACGCTTATGATTTAGATTTTTTTTCAAGAGAATTAAATATTAAATATATTAACCGATTAATTAAATTTAATTAAAATAATAAGCGTACTTTAGAAGTACTTAAATTAATTATTTTAAATAATAATAATTATTATTTTAAAGATAAAACTAATATTAAAAATTTATACGACAATATTATTAATATTTTTAATATTATTAGTTTAAAATTAATTAATCGTTATTTCGATAAAATTATTAATATTAATTATAATTTTTTTAATAATATAAATAAATATATTAATAATATTTAATTATTTTTAATTTATTTAAATAAATTAAATTAATTTATAAATAAATTTATTATAATTTAAATTATATTAAAAAAAATTATTTAATTAATATAATAATTATATTAAAAAAAATTATTTAATTAATATAATAATTATATATCTCGTAAATATAAGAAATTAATTAAAGATATTAAAAAAAATTAATACACTTATCTAAGTTAATTAATAATTTAATATTAAAGAAAGATTAATTTAATTCTAATATTAATTTAAAAATTAATAAAATCTTCTTTAATAATAATTGGTTTTATTATAAATATTATAATAAAAAAAATATATTAAAAATAAATACTTTATTAAATATCCCGAATTAAAAAATAGTTATTTTAATTTTAATTTAAATAATAAAATTAAAATCTTTAAAAAATATTATAAAAATATTAAAAAACTTTAAGTTATTTATAAAAAGAAATAATTTATTAAAGTAATTATAAGTATTTTATTAAAAAATAATAATATTAATAATAACTTTAATAATATTTTTTTTTAAAAATAATTAAAAATATTAATATTAAAAACTTTAAAAAAAAATTAAAGTTTATAAATATTCTTAAAAATAAAATTATAAAAGAGTTAAAGCTTTTAGTTATAATAATAATTTTAAAAATAATAATAATAAATTATTTATATTAGACTCAAGAATATTTAAATATTATATACTTTATAAAAATATTTTATTAGACTATAAGTTAATTAATAATAAATTAATTATTATAGTTAATAAAATTAAATTATTTATTAAAGATATTAAAAATATTTTTATTATAATAAATAATAAAACTTTATTTATTAAAAATATTAATTATATTCCAAATATTAAAATAACTTTAACTTAAAAAAAACTAATAAATAAAGATTAAAATTTTTTATTTAAATAAAATATAATAATATTAAATTATAATAATAATAATTTTATAACTAATATTATATATTATTTAAATATTTATTTTTTAAATAAGATTTTTATAAATTATAAAATATTAAAATCTATAATTTATAATATCGTTAATTATAATTTTAATATAATTAATAAAAATCCGATATTAAATTTAAATAATAAAAATAATTCTTTATTAAATTTATATTACCGGAAATTTTTATATATTAATAAGAATTATATTATTAAAAATACTAAAAACTTAATAGAGATATTAATCCTTAAATTTAATTTAATTTTATATAATTATAATAATTATTATTATATTAAATTTAAAAAAATTATTAGTCAAAAACCTAATAATCTTATTAATATACTTAAATTTATTAATTATAATATTTTAAGTTTATTTAAAATTAAAGAATTAAAAAAAAATTATATATTTATTATAATCTATTACATTAATAAATATATATAGATTTATATTATTAAGTTTAAATTTAATATTTATAATATTATAATAAATTATTATAATATAATATTAATTTAATTTAATATTAATATTAAGAAAACGCGATTAAATAATATTAAATTTTTTAAATTAATTAAATTAAACTCCTTTTATAATATTAAAGGATTATTATTAAAATATAACGTTACTTATATATAAGCTTAAAATAATAAAGTGAAATATTTTAATTTATATTTATTAGAATATATTATATTAATTTATTTTTATAAAAATATTTCTTTAAAATTATAATTAATTTTAATTTAAAGAATCGCTTATATTAAAAATTATATTTATAATAATATAATTAATACTAGTCTTTATAAATTAATAATTAAGTAAAAATCTAATTTATTTTATATAAAAATATTAGAATCTTTATATTATATTTTAATCCTTAAAATAATCAAGAAAAATAAAAACTTTAATAATAAATCTAAAAAGAATATATTAATAAGATTTAAGTCCTTTAATAATTTTATTATTTATATATTAAAAAATAATAAAGTTATTATTATTAGAAATATAATAATTAAAGAAAAATTAAATTATAAAGACGATTATAAACTTAAAGAAGACTATAATATATTTTTAAAAATTAAATCCCCTGATTATAAATAATTATATATTAATTTATAATAAAGAATTTATAAATAATAATAATAATAATAATAATAATAATAATAATATTTATAATAACGATAAATTAAATTTATTTATAATACTAAAATAAACTAAAATATATCGAATAATTAATAAAGAGATAATTAGTTAAAATAATAATGATTTAGATAAATTAGACTTTAATTATTAATATACTAGGTCTAGTAAATCATCCGGACCTAATATAAATATTATATAGTCAAATATTTATAATATAATTTCTTTAGCTTATTTAAATTCTTTAAATCAAGAAATAAATATTAATTTTAATTTTAAAAATCATAAAAATTATTAATTTAATGATTTAAATAATTTAAGAGATTTAAGAGATTTTAGCAAAATTATTAAAGATAATGATTTTAATAATTTATTAATATTTAATTTAAATATTAATAAAAAATTAATTTTTAAAGAAAATATAAATATTAGTCACATTAATTATTATAATTATAAAAATAAAAATTCTAGTATTAATAGTTTTTTTTTAAAAAAAAATAATTATAACTTTAAAAAAATTAATAAAATCAATAAAGACAATAAATTTATTTTTAAGAATAAAAATAATAAATTTACTAATAAAGATAAAAACAATAAATTAGTCTTTAAGAATAAAGATTTTAAAATTAAAATTAAGGATTTAATTAAATCTAAATTATATAAAAAAATTATAAATATTTTAAATAAAGACAAATAAATTAAATCCATAAAATTAAAACTAGATACTTTAAATAATAATAATATCTAGAAATTAGTCTTTAGACTTAAAAATACTAAAATATTAAAAAGTCGATAAATATATAAAATTAAAAATATTAATACTTTAAGTCTTATATTTAAATTAAGATTCGTTACTAAAGACTTTAAATAATTATATAAACTTAATTATATTAAAACTTATACTAGTATTATAAAATAAATAATATAAAAATTAATATTTATATTAGTTATATTTAATAACTTAATTATATTTAAAGTAAATATAATTTTTATTTTTATTTAAAGAAATATCGATAGTTTATTATATTTAGAATAATTTAAAGATTTTATAAATATTAATTATTTTAATTATATATTATTATTTATTAAATAAAGTATTATATAAATTAAAATAATTAGTTTAAATATAATTTTATACTTTAAAATCTAAGTTCTTAAAATTAGAATTTAAGTCTTTAAATAACGAAATATACTTATTTATAAATAATAATATTAAAGTTATTATTTATTTATATATTAATAATTTAGTTATTTTAATTCTTAATAAAATTATATTTAACGACTTTATTAAATCAATAAGTCAAGACTTTAAAATTAAGAATTTAGAAATTATTAAAGATTATCTTACTTAAATATTAATATTAATTTTAATATTAATAAAGGATTTATTAAATTAAGTTAAGTTATTTATATTAATAAAGTACTTAATAAATATAATTTATAAGATATTAAAATAAAGTCTATATTTATAGATTCTTATATTAAATTAAAATTTAATAAAGAATAAATTAATAAAGAATAAATTAATAAAGAATAAATTAAATTATATTAAATATTTATAAATTCTTTATTATATATAATATTTAATACTAGAATAAATATTATATATATAATTATTAAATTAGCTCGTTATATGTCTAATCTTAATAATATTTACTTTATTGCCGTTAAGCGAGTATATAAATATTTAAAAAATACTAAAGACTATAGTATAATTTATTATAAAAATAAAAATTACTTTATAAATAAATATTACGATATCGACTATATAAGCGATATTAAAATTACTAAATTAACTAGTGATTATTTAATATTATATATTAGAGATATAATTAACTAGAAGTCTAAATTATAATTAATTATAATTTAAAGTATTATAAAAGCTAAATATATAATTATTAATATTATAATAAAAGAGACTATTTATATTAAAGTTTTATTAAAGAAATTAAAATATTATAAATAAAATAAATTCTTAATTTATATTAATAATAATAAAGTTTTATTATTAACTAAAAATTTAATTTTTTATGAAAGGACTAAGTATATAATAATAAAATATCACTATATAAAAGATTTAATAATTAAGGATATAATAAACCTTAATTATATATCTTCCAAAAATCAAAAGACGAATAAATTAATAAAATCATTAAATAAATTAAAATTTAATAATTTTTTAATTTATTTAAGATCTAAATTAAATTAATTTTATTAAAGGAGTATATTATATTTAAATAATTATATATTATTATTTAAATACTATTAATAAAAATATTATTATATTTAAAGTATAAAGATTTATTATTTAATTATTTAAAAATCATTAATATTTAAATATTAAAAAATTTATATTTAATTAATAATTATATTAAATATCTTATTTTAATTACTAGACTTATTTTTATAAATAAATACATTAATTATTAAATTAAAGTTCTTAATTTTTTATTTAAAAACTTAAAAAATATTTTAATAGATTTTTAAATTAAAACTAAATAATTTAATTATTATTAATGTAATTAAAATAAAAATAAAATTAATAATAATTAATATAATTTATTATTATATAAAAATTAATATAATCTATTATTATATAAAAATTAATTTACTTAATTTACTTAATATTTATAGTTATAAAAAATCATTAAATTATTATTAATCTAGTTTAAAGAATCGGAGAATTTAATATTTAGACTAAATTTAAATATTTAAAATAAGGAGTATTTACTTTAAAATTAAATTAGTTAAGATAATTAATAATAATAAATATTAATTTATAAGAATTTATAATAATTAATAAGTATTATATATATATTAATAATTTTAATTTAAAATTAATTATTAATTATAGTAATTTAAATCTATAATTAATAAATATATAAAGGATTAAAATTCTTATATAAATAAAAAATTAAGCTTTTAATAATTTTTTATTCTTTTAAATCTAAGAACTTTAAAAACTTATTTCTTTTATATTTAATTAATTTAACTTAATTATAATATAATATCTTTATTAATATTTTTAAAATACAATAATTATAAAGACTTAATAATCTTGATTAATTATTTAAATATTAATTAAATAAAAAATAAAGATATTTATTAATTTATAAATAATTTTATTTTTAATATTAGAAATAATATTATAAGTTAGTTTTTTAAATAATAAATAACTATAATATTTTTTTTTTATAAATCCGAATTTATAGTCAAAATTTAAATAATTAAAAAATTTTTTAAATATTTTAATAAAATAAAATTATTATTATAATTTATTATAATAATTAAAAAATAATAATATTTACTAAAAATAATTAATTTTATACTTAAATAAAATATATTAATATTCGGGAAAAATAAATAGAATTTATAAAATAATAATAATTAAATAAATAATATTTAAATATATTTTTATCGATTTTTAATTTATAAATAAATTTATTAAATTATTTTCTCGAAATAAATTTAAATTTTTTTAGACTTTTATTAAAATAAAAAAAATATTTTAAATCTAAAGATTAAAGTATTCTTTTCTTTTATTCAATATATTATAAAAATATTATTAATCTTTAAATTTATTAATAAATCTAATATACTCGAAATAATATTATAAAAAAATAAATTAAATAATAAACTATATTTCTTTTATAAAAGATTATATAATAATTATTAAATTTAAAATAATAAATAATTCTAATAATAAAAAAATAATTAAATTTATTAATAATTTTATAAATAAAATAATAAATAAATAAATATTTTATAATAAATTATAATTATAAAAATATATTTATAAATATAATAAATAATTTTTTAAAAAATATAAAGAATAATAAAAATTTTATTTAAATATATTTTAATATTTATATCTCTTAAATTTTTAAAGATTTATAATATAATTAATCTTTAAGATATAGAAATATTTATTTTTTTAATAAAATTATTTTTAATATTAAATTTTTATTTATTTTATTAAAAAAATTTTTAAAACTTATATTTAATAATTTTATTATAAAATTAAATTTATTTAAAATCTAAAATAATTTAATTATAATAATATAAAGTTATTTATTTTTTTACTTAATATAATAAATATAAAAAATATAAAAAATATAAAAAATATAAAAATAAAATTTTATTTATTTATTTATTTAAGATTTATTAATACTTAAATATTAAAAAAATTTATATTTTAAATTATAATTATATTATATATTTTATTTTAATAATTAGATTTATTTTTATAAATAAATACTTTAGTTATTAAATTAAAACTTTAAAATCTTTAAAGAATAATTACTTAAATTAAAACTAAATAATTTAATTAATATTAATATAATAAAATTAAAATTAAAATTAATAATAATTAATTTAATTTATTATTATATAAAAATTTTTTAATTCACTTAATATTTAAGATTAAAAAAAATTATTAAATTATTATTAGTCCGGGTTAAGGAATTAAAAAATTTAAAATTAAGAATATTTACTTTAAAATTAAGTTAATTAATTTATAATAATAAAGATTAATTTATAAGAATTTATAATAATTAATAAATATTATAAATATATTAATAATTTTGAATTTAAAATTAATAAATATATAAAGAATTAAAATCTTTTAAATAAAAAATTAAACTTTTAATAATTTTTTATTCTTTTAATAGTCGGTTCTTTCTTCTTTGTTCGCTTCGCTTATAGTCGGCAAAAGTAAGTATCCCGCGAAAGCAAGTATCCCGTTAAGATTTTTATAGGGAATTATATTAAAAAAATCATTTTTCGGTCGCAAACATTATATAAAAATAAGAATAACTTAATCACGTTTGCGATATACGGCCTTATAATTATTAAGATATAAGAGTATATATAGATAAGTCTCTCTATTATACTAGAATAAAGTTTAAAGAAATAATATAATTATAATTAATAAATTTAAGTCGATTTTACGATAAATTTTAATTACTTTTTAATATTTTTTTGTCGCAAAAACGCCTTAAAAATAAGAATAACTTAATTATCTTTGCGATACATGACTTTATAATTATTTGGATATAATTTTATATATCAATAAATATTTATATTATATTAAAATAAATTTTAAATACGTGATATGGTTATAATTAATGGTTTTAAGCCTGTTTTATAATATTTTTAATAATTTTTTAATTTTTGGTAGGGTTTCCCATATAAAAATCTTAACGGGATACTTGCTTTCGCGGGACACTCGCTTTTGCCGACTGTAAGCGAAGTAAATAAAGAAGGAAGAATCAACTATTAAATCTAAAGACTTTAAAAATTTACTTTTTTTATATTTAATTAATTTAATTTAATTATAATATAATATCTTTATTAATATTTTTAAAATATAATAAAATTAATTATTTCGAATAATAATAATTATTATTTTAAAAATAAAATTAATATTAAAAACTTATATAATAATATTATTAATATTTTTAATTTTATTAATTTAAAATTAATTAATTATTATTTCGATAAAATCGTCGATATTAATTATAATTCTTTTAATAAAATAAATAAATATATTAATAATATTTAATTATTTTTAATTTATTTAAATAAATTAATTTAATTTATAAATAAATTTATTATAACTTAAATTATATTAAAAGAATTATTTAATTAATATAATAATTATATTTTTTATAAATATAAAAAATTAACTAAAAATATTAAAGAAATTAATATAATTAAATTAATTAATTAAAAATATTAAAAAAATTAATATATTTAAATTAAATTAATTTTAATATTAATTTAAAAATTAATAAAAAAAATTAATAATAATTAATTTTATTATAAATATTATAATAATAAAAAATATATTAAAAATAAATACTTTATTAAATATCCCGAATTAAAAAATAATTATTTTAATTTAAATTTTAATTTAAATAATAAAGTTAAAATCATTAAAAAAAATATTATAAAAATATTAAAAAACTTAAAGTTATTTATAAAAAAAAATTTATTAAAGTAATTATAAATATTTTATTAAAAAATATTAATTTAAATAAAATTAATATTAATAATTTTTTTTTAAAAAATAACTAAAAATATTAATATTAAAAACTTTTAAAAAAAATTAAAGTTTATAAATATTCTTAAATAAAAAATAAAATTATTAAAAGAATTAAAACTTTTATTTATAATAATTTTATTTATAATAATAATAATAATAATAATATTTTTAAAATATATTTTAATTTTTTAATTTTTTTTAAATAATTTATATAATTTTATTTTTTATTTTTTATAAAATAAATATTTTTTTTAAATTATAATAAAAATATTAAATATTAAAAAAAAATTTAAGAAATTTTTTTTAATAATTTAAATAATTATTTAAATTATCTTATAATTATAAAAAAAAAATTTAAGTTTATTTTAAAAAATTAAAAACTAAATTATATTAATAAAACTTTTAAAATAATTAAAATATTTATTAAATTTATTTATAAAATTTAAAATATATTATTTAATATATTTAATAATTTTTTAAATATTTTATTTTTATAAAATATTAAAAGTTTTTATAATTAATAATAATTTTAATTATATATTTAATATTTTTAAAATAATAATATTAATATTT
>Ga0302221_10001704_pt1 | contig 13971 bp, 12 predicted proteins | sample II_Palsa_E2_1_FD_193517 | JGI IMG/M metagenome (GOLD analysis project Ga0302221, IMG submission 193517) | Peat permafrost microbial communities from Stordalen Mire near Abisko, Sweden - II_Palsa_E2_1 | ecosystem: Environmental > Terrestrial > Soil > Palsa > Peat permafrost | place: Sweden... | reverse complement strand
TTATTATATTTATATATAAAAATAATTTTAAAAATATTATTTTTAATTATATTAAATTTAATAATTATAAAGTTTTTTTTTAAAAAAAAAAACTTAAAATTTATTTAATAATATTTAAATAATTATAATAAAATTAAAAAATTATTATAATATAATAAATAATTTAAATTTTTAAATATATTAAATTTTAATTAATATTAATATTTTATTTATATTATTTATATATTTTATATTAATATATAAAAATTAAAATTAAAATTATATTTTAATTTAAAAATATTATAATTTTTAAGTTTAAATTAATTTAGTTTATTTTACTCAAAAGATAATATTATATATAAATATAGTAAATTATAAAATAATATGTTAATAAAGAGGAGAGGAGAGTATATAGCTCGGATGTACGGTAAATATAATACAGTGGCCAGCCAGGGGGAGTAAGGAAGGGGGGTCTTTTACCGAAAAGTCTTTGACCAGAAAGCGCTTTAGTCAGCCGCGCCTGGACCAAGCAGTCCGCCGCATTGCTGGGCTTTCACCCAAAATTCGATGTAGTATATACCCTCGGACTCCAAACAAGCATTGTGTCTTAACCTATATGAGGAAAGTAACCATTCCACCGAGGCTGTTGAAAGACTGCATCTGGCAAATACGCAAGTGACAGGAAACACTCAATCACTAGGTATGCCCTTGAAAACAAGTAAAAGACGGCCGCTAGAAATACCAACATGAAAGTTCCAGCCGCTACAAATGCTCCTATAATATTCCCAGCGTCATTCTGGTAGCTTTCAACCCGGACAATTAAGTCCCAGATGAGACGCAGAAACAGTGCGCTGAGTATAACTGCTCCACCAGACGCAGTCAGCGCGGTAGCACAAATGCGCCAAAGTAATTTTTGTGCGTGGGAGGTGAAAGGTGCCTGCCAAGCAAGCTCATGCAGCCCGCCATATATCAGGCCAGCAAGTGTGAGGCCTAGTAGAAATGCAGTCCCGTCCTTGGATGTGCGGGTGCTTGATTCGTAGTGGAATAGCTCTACAACGCTCAGGAGATTGAATCCGGGAAGAAGATTCTGAATTCGGTCTTTTGGCTCTCTGTCTCGTAATATCTTCTGTTCATCCTTCTTGTCCAAAGATACGGTTGTCAGGGGCTGAGCCTGATGCCGCTGGACGGCAGCCACAGCGGCCCTGTTAAATCGTCTCCGATCATTATTGCTGTAACCTTCGGGTTGTGATGGTACGGTGGCGCGAACAACAGTTCCATAGAGTCTCCTTTCACGGGTGAATGCCTCATGATCTGCCAATCGATCCGAGATATTCGGTTCGTAATCAGTATACTCTGGAAACTCGTCATTTAAGTAGGTCCCTCGAGGTTGTCGCCTTCGAACCTCGACTATAAATGTGTGGTGCCAGTTATCTATCATAAATGGAATTTTTAATCCTTTGCTATGAGCACCTTCCACCATCATCAAGGCGCACCAATCATGAATGCCATCTTTGGTGATTAGATATGGTTCTTGAATATCCAATGGCTTGGACCACCAGAAACAATAGATGAGAAGTGCACAGAGAGCATGGCCCAGGGTATTGAGTTCCAGCAAGGAAATCGATAGCCCATCGGCTAGACGATATATGGTCTGAATGCTGAACCAAGATGCCTGGACGCAAACAATGGCTTTGGCGAGATCACTAGCTTTGCTCTTATCTTGGATTGTCGAAAGCGAAATGTCTGGGATGAGATGAGGATTCGCCTCTGCGAGAAAAAGAATCGCAGCGCCAGGTATCGCAACCCGCTCTCCAAAGTCATGAAGGTACTTTTGGTTCTCAGGGAGGATCGAGGTGTCGACTGCAAAGCCTCCCATCAGCGCAAAAAAGCTATGTTTTAACGTCCAAGGATTTCGTCGCGTAGGGAACGAATTGGTTGGATCTGGTATCTTCGGTTGCTGGTCTGGGTTAGAGACACTGTCGGCTGAAATAGCCCCAATATGGTCGGCGCGTGTATGTCTCGGGGATTCATTTAAAGTGGATTGACCGTTGTCCGTAGCATCAGCCGCAAGCTTATTTTGACCACAGTTCTGATCTGCAGCCGCATCACTTTTTGAAACTGTCGAAGCCAAACGTGAATCTTTCTCAAGCCTCCAGAACTTCGCCATGTCATTTGTAAGCTGGCGAGCTTGTCGAAACTGCATCCAAGCAGCAAACGCAATCTTAGCCAACAAGTTTAGCACGTCTACCCGGAATACAAGTGTCGTAACATACCAATTCTGGCGCAAGGAGGCCCGTGAAAAGCCAGCCGAGTTTGCGCAGAAGTTGCGGCGTTAGCCATCCTCTCGGATTCCAGGCACTCTTTGGAGGGTTGGAATCGTGTTCTGGCACGTTGAGATGCACTGCAGTCCATATGCAGAGGCCCAGAGTGATGACGCAGGAAGACAAGATGTTAAAAGACCCTCGATAATCTGGAGGTGACCGCCAATGGGCAGTACGGTTCGCCGGCGCTTCGCCGAAGAGCCCAATAGCCTTGTCTGTCATTGTCATGCAATCTCTTCTGCTCTCACGATGCGATTTCTCTATGATATCGAGCTAAAGAAAACTATAGCTGCCGGATTTTTGCCGATGTCATCCAGTCTTGAGGTCGCGATCAGGCACCAGCTTGTAGCCGCGCATATGCGCCGTGGGCCGGTTCGTGATTTGGCGGAGGGGGCACTAGTCCCAAAAGGGTAAACGTAGACATCATGTGACCCTGCCCACGTGCATTCCTTAAGCCACCTGCATGCGACGCTAGCCGACCGCTGCGGAATTAGCCGCCGCGACGGGATCACGTGATATTTAATAAATTAAAGTTAAGTAACCGTTAGGACATGTGACTTAAGCTTTGGTTACGCTTATTTAACTACCCCTAGCATTCCGACATATTGCGGCGCACTATGCGGCTCCGCAAGCGAGATGACCCCGGATCAGGGGGTGTGGCACGGGCGAGTGAACCGCAATAAGTGAACCGCAATATGTGTTTCCCCTAGCAGCTTCCCCGAGGCAGGAGGAGGGCCGTGGACGCGGACTAGGTTGCGAGGGATCGAGTCAGTTACCGGCCATGAGCGGGGACGTTCTCTATTAGCCGGAGTGGCAGGTACTGCTCTATACCGAGTGCGGGTTCTGTTTACGGCCCGGACGCGACGTCTATCTTCGACACCTCAGGCAGAAGCTACACTGCCTGCAGGGGCCAGCGCTAAGGGCTCTTGTCGAGCTTCTTGGAAGCTATAATCTACTCGCCCCGGAGCAGGTGGCCGTGCCGACCCAGGCCGTGGCTAGCTTACGGCTCCTGGACGGCTTCCAGTACTTGACGTACTTGGCGGGCCTTACGCAGAGCCTCCAGACTATCCAGCTACACGTGTCCAAGATATACCAGCAGAAGCTAGTATAGTATAAAAAGAGCCCCCTCTGGCGGGGATATAAGCTATAGACCTTCTTTACCGAGACCCGTCTTGTCTAGTATTTTATTATTAATAGAATTACGGGAGCTATCCCATCTAGCTCTTTTAGACTATACAAGGATTAAAAAATCAAGTATTAACTATAGTGTTTTAGTGACTAGGGTAAATAAAGGTTTTTAACGTTACTTGATACGAGTATTATTTAATATATATTCTAACGCGTCTTTATTATATTATTGATTTCTCTTATATAAAATATATAATATTCTTTAATTTTTTTATAAAAATCTATTATTTATTTTATATTTTATTTTTAAGTATATCTTTATTTAATAATAACTATATTTATAACTTTATTAAGTTTATTTTTAGAACTTAATTTATTTAAATTATTTATATTTTAAGAGTATTCTTTTATTATTAATTAATTTTAATCTTATAAAAAGATTATAATAAATCCTTTATAGATTACTTTTATTTATTAAATAAATAAATCTTGTCGTTATAAGATTTTATCGTCTTCTTTAATTCTTGTTTTATTTAATTCTTTATATTATATCTATATATTTATTATAAGCCTCTTAAATACTTTTTTTATTTCTTTATTATATAAATTTAATAAATAATTTTATATTAATAATATTATCTTAAATAATAATCTCGATATTAATTTAATAATATTTAAAGTAATTAATAATACTTATATAAAGTATATAAAATAAACTTATAAAAATATAATCAATAATATAAAGTTTAAAGAATTTAAATCTATAAAAATATTAAATTCTTTTTAATAATTATATTTTTATTTATTTAATTTTTATAAAGTTAATAATCTTATAAATTATTTTAAATATTTTATAAAGAATTTTAAATTCGATATAATTATAATAAATATAAATAAATATATTAATAAATATTTTAAGTATTATCTTTAAATTAATTAATATTTTTTTAAATAAATTAATAAAACTAAAATCAAGATTTATTTAATTATTTTTATTTTTATAAGAATTTATAAATAAAAATATTTAAAATTTTATTAAGAATTATTTTCTTTAAGTTTATTAATTTATTAAATAATATAAAAATAATATAAATATTTAAAAATAATAATTAAGTTATCGGATATTAATTAAGATAATAAATATAAAAATATTCTTAATGATTAATATTTTAAAATATTATTTTTAGATTTTATCTTTATAAAATATTTTTAAAAAATAATAATTTTAAAGTTAAAAATCTTATATAATAAATAAATATTTATTTTTCGGGATTATAATATATATATTATAAAATATTTAAAAAAATCTAATTTAGATAACTTTAAAATATAAATTTTTAATAATTATAAATATATTTATAATTAATTATATTTTTTAAAATTTATAAATATATTATAATATTATTTTTTTAATCTTTTTAATATTATTAAGAAATAATAATATTATATTTTCGTGATTATTTAGTCTTAATATTATTAATTATAATTTCTTATATTTAGTTTATTCGAGAATAAATTTTTTATTTTATATTTTTTAATTAATTCCGAGTTAACTAATATAAATAAATCTAAAAATTAAAGATATTATAGATTTTTTTAAGAAATATCTTAAAAGTTTTATTTTTATTATTATTAATATTTTAATAATTATATTTAATTTATCTTATAAAGATTTTTATAAAAAAAAATTTAAATATATTATTTTTATTAATAATTTCTTTATTAATTATAAGTTTTTTTTTTGATTTTTTAATAATATAACTTTATAACTTATAATATTTTTTATATAAATTATTTTAAAGATTATTTTTAAAAAGAGATTATTAAAAAAAAAAATAAAAAACTTTTATCATAAAAAAAGATTTATATAAAGATTAAATAAAAAAATAAAAAAAAAAAAACTTATTTTATTTTTTATTTAATAAAATTAAATAATTATTCGAGATATAATTATAACTTATAATAATAAAAAATATATATTATATAATTAATAATATTTAAAAGAATTAAATTTAATAAAACTTAAAATAAATTTTTTTTTAATATTTTATATATTATAAATATTCTTAATATTAACTTTTAAAAATATTATTTAAATAAATTTATTCTTTTAATTATTATTATAATTAATAATTATAACTAAAATATAAATAATATTAATATTTATAATTAATTATAAAAAAAACTTTTTAATTTAATAAGTTTTTATTTAATATTAAATAATATATATATAATAGTTTTTTAATAATATAATTATTAATGTCTTTATTTTATAAAAAAAAAGATTATAAATAAATAATAATAAAACATTAAAATAAAATATAATATATATAATAAATTTTTAAAAAAAACTATTATTTAATATTTTTTTAAAAAGACTTTAGAGTTTTCGTTAAGCTTTATTATTAATATCAAGAAATATTATAAGTTTATTATATTAAATAATTAATAAATTAATATTTAACTTTATTAATTATAAAATAAAATATTTTATATATATTATTACTTTTACCGAATCAAGATAATTAAAGATAAGAATAAGTAAGAGAATAAACGATATTTATAATTAAGTTATTTAATATATAAAATATTTTTATATAAGTCTTGTTTTAAAGAATATTATAAAATATAATATTTAGAAAATTATTTTTAAATGTTCTTTTATAAATAGCTTTATTTTTTCTTATTTTAATAATATATAATAATTCTATAGTTTTTGATTTTAATTTTTATATGGTTTTCTAATTACAGAGTTATATATAGTAAAATTACTTTGTACGCACGCGTAAAGTACTGCTCGTTACTTTGCCGACGATAATTTAGCGTACGCCACTGCTCCACTTAAGTAAGGCCGCAACGAAGTGGTCTAAGAGAGCTGGATGGGATAAGCACTGGCATAAAGAACTTAAATCCGGGAAAAATAAACTTGTACATTTTGGCTTGAAGTATCGGCGCCAGTCTGGTTTTCTTCTTGCAGATCTGTATCTGCAGCATGAGATCGAAGGCTTAAGGATGCTCGCCTTGAAGAGCGAGATCTAGCTGGTAGAATCGGATGTGCTGAAGACGGCGACACAGGATGAGGTAAAGGCGATGGGAGAGGAGAGGGATTGTGGATGTTGGCTGATGCTAGCCTCGTTCTGCGTGTTGGTGTTGGCCCATCGGGGCCATCAAGTTTGCCTCCGCCACGACCAACCTTCCCAGCTTTGCCTTCCATGATCCAGCAACAACTCTCAGCTTCAGATTTGAACAAAAGGAAACCAGAAAAATTGGACAAGAAATTTGAAGTAGTCGTAGAAATTTCTTTCATCTTCCCACCAAGGAAAACTTTTGGATGTGATAAAGAATGCAGGTGCTTCCACTAATGCAAGGAGCCGTTTGCGGCATACCCATACTTCAACAGATTATATAAAACGTTCACCCTTAAAACTCCAATACTAGCAGACATATTTCTTCCTGGGGGATTCGAGTCACTTTCATGGCCTTCGATGCTTCTTTTCCCATCTTCTTATTGCTTAGAATTTCGAGTCTCCTACTTAGGACAAGCGCACATTCCAACCAAACCGCCCAGACCGCTTAGGGCCCGTTTAGAAGAACACAGATACTAGTATTTATTTCAGTATTTAAAAAATGATATCCGGATATTACGAAAAAAGTGTTTGGATTATTTTCGATTATTGGTAACCATTACTAAATATTGATTCCTGAATATTTGTCTTATACAAATCTTAACAATCTAAAACTCACTTATTATAAATAAGTTTTTAGTTATAGCTTTTTAAATACTCGCTTGAATTCTTGTTTTTACTTTACTTAAAGGAATATTTATTTATAATATTTTATTTATTATTTAAATATTACGACTTATATTTAATTTTAATTTTGATTATTTTTTTAATAAAAAAAAATATAAAAATAATTATTAAATTAAGTACTTTAAAATTTAAAGAAAAAAAACATTAGACTTTAATCCTTATAATTATAAAGAGGAAAAGAAACGACAAAAAAAAGGAGATTAGTGAAGCTAAGGAATTAAGACTTAATAGATTAGTAAAGGTTATTTTAAAACCTTCGTAATTAAAATATTACTTAGTATTTGAATTTTATTAAATAGGCCTAATCAAAAATAAATATTAGTATTCGTGAGTATTCGTTACTGAATAATCGATACTGGCGATGATTATTGGATATTCAAAGAGAGAAACGATTCCAAACGGGCCCTTAACCGCTCAAAATGACCAAGCTTTAATTTAGCCACCAAAACACCACAAAATCAAGAAATTAAGTTGGCATTCATGATTTAAGCCTTCAGATTAGTTCGTGAGCAAATTTTAAAGTTTTCTGAACACATTCAAAAACTCGGGTTTTTTGGATTAGGTGGTTGGCTAGTGAACCTTTCTACCCCGCCCCCTTTAAAAAAGTCAACAAAACACCTTGGATTATTAAGCAAACCCCCCATATTATAAATCTGATGGGAATCAATATTTAAGGTTATTCCAAATAGGTCCTATCGGTAGAGCGTTCTAAGGGATCAATGTAAGTATTTCCAGAAGAGTCCGTCAAGCTCCATGCGTACTGCACAGTAGGAGTTCCTCAACGAATCAAAAATTTTAGTTTTATCTTCAAAGCCGGGAGGAGCTCTCAATTCATTATCGTCACTGAACGTTTCAGATTCATCTCAATCCAAAACAGAAACCACTTTTCTAGTACCCTCCGCGACTCCAAACCTCAGTACAGCAACTCAACTCCGCAGTCTTAATCCCTTCGCGTGTTCATTCCTTCATTTCTGAACTCTTTACTCTCCTTAGTCTTATCTTCATCCCCGTCTCTGTCTCTATCACTATCGAAATTATCAAGTCTCAAGCTCTCTAGATCAACCGCCAAGTTTACAGTAACAGATGAGAAATCATTAGCTGTCTATAAAATCAAAGAACCACCCATTCGTTCCTTTTACTGTGCTTTAATTCCGATTCAATTCAAATCTCAAATGCAATTCCCAACCTTCTATAGCCAAGCAAACTTAACAATGCACACTCACCAAAGTTCGCTCAGCCCTATGCCTGACAGCTCCTATTAGTCTCCTTCTCGATATCAAATCAACTTCTCCAAATCCCCACCAAATCCACAGCGCTCGTTTCCATATCCTGCACTCTAAGAAATAGCAACTTTCTTCTCTAGAAGCCAGAGAACCTCCCATTCGTTATCATTACTAACCCTTCAAATCAAAATCGAACCCAAAGCCTAGACCGGACATAGAAAATGACCAAGCCCCCGCGTCACAGCTCCTCATCATCAGTCTCTTCATCGATATCAAGTTGCAACCTCTCCAGTTCCCCCGCCAAATTCACCACCTCCGTCTTCGCATTTTTTACCTTCGCCTTAGCGGCACGAATCCGTGCTTGCAGTTCCTGCTCTGCCTGTTCAAGTGGGTTTCCTGTGAACCACTGCTGGGAAACATTGGGATAGATGCTGGAGGGGGTATTGTGAGCGTTCGGCGGGGCAGCGACGTATTGAGAGGTGTTTAAAGTGGATGCAGCGTTTGGATTGAAAGTGGATTGGCTCGGGAGACGATGGGATTGATGGTTACTAGACATTAAAGGTTGAGTGGAAGTAGAATCTAGGTTAGACTGGTTAGCTTTGCAGCCTTGGCGAGGGGTTAAGTGGATGGCATAGGTGATTTGGGGTTAAGATAATCAGATACTGTCTGGAAATCCCACAATGAGGCAATAGGACTGCGAGAGTTGTTGCATCCTAGGGAATACTTTAATCGACTAGTCAAAGGGTCGCTGCGAGAATACGCTTCGTGGGTAGCTAACCTGGGGCAATTGAAATGGTAGGAGCAGAGAAGACGATGTGCAATTGAGAAAATGACCAGAGGCCGTCTTGAAGTCTCGCTATAAAGTAATGAGATTCGAGCAGCGTGGCAGAAGGAATATTGCTGGCATATTCTACTTGAAGCAGCTCCTATGAAGGATGCAAAATGACAGTAGCCTGTGCAAGAAACATGGCCAGGTCATAAAACAATACATAGACAACTTACAGGATGCATTCATACCCAGACCATCTACTGCACCTCCCGGCGCATAGAAACGATCCCTGGGATTAGGTGAGAATATAGGCTCGCTTCCACTTTCGCTGGAGCTTTCACCATCTGTGCTTTCATTACGCGTGGGATACTGTTGTTTGTTTCTTCGATTTCGGCGGCGAGGGGACGGAGTTGGCTGGGTAGGAGGGGGATGCATCGTATATCGGAGGTGATTATTTTGTTTAGGACTAAGAGTGCTTGTCGATTCGCCCTCTGTCTTGATTGTTCGAGAATCAGCGTGCCCGAAAGGGAGAGAGGATTGATTTGATGGAGGCCTAGATTGTCCTGCGAAAGCGTTTCCATCAGCAACCAATTGTGATCGAGAATGATTTTGTTGGTTGAGACCAAGAGAGCTTGTCCTACTCTGATTCTCAACTGGTTTCTGGGGGCCAGTATCCCCGAAAGGGAGCGAGGAATGGTGGAGAGGCGATGCATAGAGTCCAGCGAATGCGTCTCCATGAGCATAGCTCATTTCCGGCTCCGGGTACAAAACGGCGGATGTTCCGCGGAGGTTCGCATTATTCTGTTTGTTCTCTGCGCGGATGGAAAGGCGATTGGACCCAGTATCTTCATTCCCGTCTGAGAATTTCAGGAGATCGGTGACAATCTGTTCCTCTGAATGTTTCTTCGAGGATTTCATTGGCTGAGAGTGCTCAGGGTCTGCGAGCTCGGGATTGTGTTCGGACTGCAGCTTGTTGTAGACAGCGACTATCTTCCGGAGGATTTTGACGTCGACAATGCTGAGGACTCGTTCTTTCTTGAGGGTTGCGATGCCTTCTAAACCGTAGAAGCCGAGGTCATATCTCAAGCTATCGGGGACAGCGAAGCCTCGTAGACCAGCCTCGGTTAACTTTTGAGTTGGAGGTACTGTTTTGATGTGTGCGAGGAAGTCGCGGCTTTGTTGAACGAAGTTGTTGAAGATTTGGGTTTGATCCGAAGTCCATCTGAATTGGATTGAGCTCTCAAGATTCCGCATCTCGAAGTCCATATAATCTGGAAAAGTCAATAAAGGACGAAACGAGGGGTTCGAGAAAGACATACAGGTGGTTCATGCCATGAGATGATAGTGTGCGCTATACCTGCGGTGGCTCTGTAGAGCTTCAGGCAAGATGTGGTACGCCAACAAGAAAGGCGATTCAAGTATCGAATGGCTTTGAATTGTGGTGTAGATAGTGCTGAGCAGAACTTTTTGGAAATGAGACATACTTTAATTTATAAGAATCTTGTCCAACAGAGAAAGAAAGAGTTCTGAAGATACGAAATGCTCCTCTTAACTTCTGACACCAGTGTAGCCCTTGCTATCAAGTGGGCATCTAGACTCCCACTCACATAATCTCTATCAAAATATACAAGGATGGCTTCTTTCCCACTCGATCAGATCATCATCCACTTTACTATTCCATACATCTTGGCTTGGTCCATTTCCCCTGTTCCTTCTTGCACCTTAGCTTGGCTGAGAACTTGGACTGTTCCTCTTACTTGACCTTAGGTACTATTCAACCCAAGTCGATCATAATGGCTGGTTAGTACTCTTGACTATTGTATGGAAGTTATTTTCTGACCGGCTCTAGATACAAGTCAGGCCAGTCCAGGTGGTCAAGTCCTCTCTCAGGTTCCCGAAGTAAGTTTATGTCTGCTCATCCACCTTTTATCTTTTTTCTAACAGCCATAATTAGCGCGTCTTTGGTCTACAACTTTCCAGCCTAGCCTCAAATCATCAAGTATATTTTACGGCGGCTAATAATTAAATTATTACTAACTACCTCCTTATAAACTCTGCCTTTAAAAATTTTGCCTCCCAAAACTCCGTCACGGTCACTAGGCTCTATTGTACCAGCTTCGATCTCGGTCCCCTCCGTACCCTTCTAGGGTACCACACTATAGGCAACGCAGTCAACGACAATGGAATCCCGATTACTCCACTTCTCGATGAAAAAGTCATCTCTAAGCTTGTTCGAGAGTACAAGAAATTCAGTTCTGACATTGGTGCTTTTGAACCTTCGGAGCCGGAGCATGCCAATAATACCGAAGTCTCCGCTGAACGCTCACAATCTGTTTCCCACGTCTTGCCCAAACAACACATCCACTTTCTCTCCTTCCGTTGCGCATATCACCATCAATAACAACATTTCCGGCACTGGCGACTCAAAAGTCATGTAAGAAATCTGAATCGTGTCAGGTGTTTATTAACATATCATAGACATGACATTGTGAGCAAAACTCAACAGGGTACGAGCACAACTTTGGACACTGCCACTACCGCTCAGGTAAATGCAACTGCCGCTATAGTGCCTAACACACTGTTCGTGCCCTTCTCTCTACTTCATCCCTTCCAATAGATTGAAGGCTGATATCTTAGAGCCAACAATGCAAACACTGCCACCTCAACCGACATCCTTAGCCTACGTCGGTTGCTATTCCAGCATCTACCATGGTCCCGATCTTAGCAGATGTCCCGGTTCCAACTGCTCTCACTCTTACTAACATTACCACTCATTACACCTCCACTTCCACCTTCCCACCCCCAAAGACCATTCAAGAGCACACCATTACCGCACTCCCAGCCACATCCACATACCCCACCACTCAAACCTTCACGACTCTCACTCATCAGCGCCCACAACCCCCCCAAGAGCGCGTCATCACCGCTCGTCTCCAGCAAGCTCGCGCCCAGTACAAAACCAACGTCGCGGAGCTGGAGAGCCTGAAGGCGCAGATGGCGGAGCTGAAGAGGGCGAAGAGGGGAAAGGGTAGGGGAAAGGGAAAGCGGGTAACTTTTGTGGAGGGTGCTTATAGTGGTCTAACCGAATTTTCTGGTTCAGAGATAAAGACAGCGAAAAGCTGGAAAGTCCGGCTAGGTTTAGGTTTAGGTTAAAGGGTTCAGTTCTTTAAGACGTAATTTTTGATTACTTTATTTTTATTAGTTTTCTTAAATTTTGAGCTTTTTAATTTAATAAACATAAAATTATTAATATATCACTTGATATAGTAGTAATCTATATATTAACTTCTATATTAGTATTATAAGGAGTTTAGAAACGCTTATAGTCACGCGCTCGAGCGTCACATGAGCGAAGCAAACGTGCATATTTGACTCAAATCTCATCATTAGTACGGCTGTCACTGAGTCCTTTGTTCTTCGTCCTGTCACACATCACATACGTCGTATTAAAGCGTTGCATCCCACCGACAGTAAAGAGGGAGGTTACTACTGGAAGTTGCTGCTGGATCGGCGAGGTGGATGACTCGACAGTGCTGAAATATCCCCACGAACGTGGTGTCGAACTCGACCGTTTCCAGACCGAGCCAGATTCTCACTATCCTTAATCAAAACCGTCGAATCATCAGGCTCAAAGGCTACACGGATGACAGACTATATCTGGAGCGGGCAGTCAATGGAGACATACACGACTTTCTAGGCCACTAACTGTCCCACCATCTCACTCCAATAGCGGTTGACCTCGTGCCGCCAAACTGCTGAGGCAATTAAGATTTCCGTTCAGCTGCCCGCTTACAAGTTTACTCTCAACTTTCGAAGTTAAATAAATTTCCAAGTATTATTACAGGCCCCAAATCGCCTTACCGACTGTTAAAATGCCTTTTCTGCTTCCTAAATACTATATTTTTCTTTACTTTTACAACATTATGCGAATCAAAAGAAGTCACAAGAGGATGATTCTTTATGTTAACTAGAGAAGGATACACGGATATAAAGGCAGAAATCAAGCGTATGGGTTTCTATACCGGAGGTTGGTCTCAAGTCGAGAGCGTGTTGTCCGTGACTTTAGGCTTCATCCCATACACAACTCGCCTGTGATCCTGTCAGCAGGCTCGCTCAATATCACCCACTCGCGAGAAATACTCACAGAATATGATAAGCATGCACATTCCGATCCATCACGTCCTTCTTCACCAGCACATGAAACGCATCCACCTCCTCTAGTGTCCACCCCAACCCCTTCATAAGCGGCTTCTTCAACCCTGTAATCAACTCCACCAAATCCTGCCCGTACCAGAACCCTAACTTCTTCAAATGCGGATCTTTCGGCCACGTATTAACCGGCCAGAAGAAGACCCTCTCCTCGACGTTCACGAACCCCACTTCTTCCATCCAGCGCTTGTAATTCTTCACGATCCTGAGATCTCTGCCGAGTTTGAGGCACGCATCGACGATGTGGGAATACCATTTTCCGAGGTTGCTATTAGGGAGGGAATCGTCGTTGGACTTTGCCGGGAATTCACAATCTTGCATCTCAATGTAGCCGCCTGGGGAAAGGGAGGCGAAGGCACGCTCGAACATCTTTTTGGGTTCGGCGAGGCAGCTTAGGAGGAGGCGGCCGTGGATTAGGTCGAATTTTTGTTCGTAGCCCCATTCGTCTTCGAAGTCGACGACTTCGAAGGAACAGTTCACTGGGACGCTGCAGTGTGTCAGTCAGGCTTGTGCCTTGAATGACGGGAATT
>Ga0302221_10001703_pt1 | contig 13973 bp, 1 predicted proteins | sample II_Palsa_E2_1_FD_193517 | JGI IMG/M metagenome (GOLD analysis project Ga0302221, IMG submission 193517) | Peat permafrost microbial communities from Stordalen Mire near Abisko, Sweden - II_Palsa_E2_1 | ecosystem: Environmental > Terrestrial > Soil > Palsa > Peat permafrost | place: Sweden... | reverse complement strand
TTAATTTAGCGAGTCGCGTAGACTTGTGGCCACCCACTATATGGCCACTACCACCCCATAGTAAGTGGACAATCGCAAACATTCGTGAAGAGAAGGGGGATGCCGCTACAAAGATGCTCGAGTGGTTTAGCAAGGTCGAGAAGAGCAAGGAGAGAATATTAGACAAATATTCTCTACTCCTTAAAATGCTTGCTATAAATCTAAGCTACTGAATCACATCTTCAAAACTAGTTAAGAGTTTGCGTAAAACACTACAAGTTAAAGCTCTTACCGGAAAATTCCTCCTTTAATAGAGGGGTCTTTAAGTCTCTTTTTTAAGGAGGTAAGAGGGGGTATAGCTAAGAAGAGAAGGCGGCTTTATAGTTACTTTATAATACTCTTGTGTTTTATGCTTATAATTATTAGGTTTTTAACACAGTTAGCTACTAGAGATAAAGCATCCTATTTTCGCAAATAGTATTTCGGACAAAGATCTACCTCCAAGTTAATTGCTTAATATATATACACGTTTTCTCCGGAATAGATGCAATGTTTTGCGAACTAAGCTAAAGAAGGAAGCAAGAGCAAAATTAGAGAGCAAGGAAACCGCAAACTAATTACAAAGTAGCCCTCGCAAGCGAGGGCAACTTGCTCCTTGCTAAGGGCAGCTTTCCTAGTAACTAGCCTTAGCATTAATAATAAAGCAAAAGTATAAATAATATAAGGTTATTTAACAAAGAAGCTATAAGAGCCTTAAAGTATACTTTTTATAAAGCTTATAAGCTTATATAATATTTTCGTTAAGATAAATTCGGTAATAGTAAAATATTTTCTAGCTAGTTAAGCATTAAAACTCTTGCTTAATTTTTGCCTCGGTAATGCCTTATTAAAACTATATGTTATATACTTAAGCTTCTAGTAAAATTAGCAAAAGTTAAGCTTTAGTCTTTTATCGCATTATAATACCTTTAAACCTTTAATTATCTATTTCGCATACTATTTCTTATTATAGCTATAGCTAACTTTAATTTTATATAAAAAGGAGATAAGGCTCGTTTAAGGATAAATAAATACTTTAAAGTTTAAATCTTCGAAGAAGAAGACTATAAGAGGACAATAAGCAAGCGAGGCAAATCGATTATAATATATAATCCTTCGAAAGAAGATACGCTAGTATATTAAGTATAAGAAAATATCGAAACCGACAAAGTAACTATTATCTTTGCCGGGCATATAATACAAGTAATAAAAGCTTAAGTAAGGTTTATATAAGCTTTAGCTAAAGCTTTTTAATTAATTCGAGTCCCTTTTTATAACCGACTAAGATATTAATAAAGATATCTACATTTTAACTTTGCAATATTAAGACTACTAAGTAACCCGTTATCGCTCTTTTACTCTTTTGCTTTTATTTCTATCGAGCGCTAGCTTAAATTGCATTAAAAAGAAGATTACTTAAGACTAATATTCGGGTAATTACTATATTAAAGTACTTGTACTTAATTTTTATACTAGAAATTATTAGTCGGGTATATTAAATATTAAAATTAACTATTTACCCTTTTCTAGTTGCACGTTAACTAATCTTTTTATTAATTCTATTATTAAATTAATCTTTAATTTGTATTTAAACTAAAGCTAATTAATTAGTTTAAGCCCCTTCTTATAGCTAATAAAGAAGATAATAGAGATATCTTTATTTTAACTCCGAGGAATTAATGCTATTAAGCAATCTATTATTAATCCTCTTATCTTTTATTCTTGTCTCTATTAAGCGCTAGCTTAAATTGCATTGCAAATACAATCGCCTAAAATAAGTATACAATTAATAGATATTTACAAGTACTTATACTCGATATAATATATTTTAAAAGGCAGCCTTTATAGCTTATTAGCGCTACTTATATAAGAAGACAAATAAAATACGAAACCTTTTAAAGATTAAGATATTTAAGTTTTTAATTAAAATATAAGACTTCTTATAAACTTTATAAAAATATTAATTAGACTAATTTCTTGTAATAAGGATTTTAAATAAACCCTCGCCTCCTTGTTATCCCTTTAAGCAACCCTTTTATCTTAATACTAAGCTATAATTTATGTCGATAATCTTTATAATACCGAAAATACTTATTAAAATTAAAAGAAACGCAAGCCTTTAGCGAGATAGCTAATATAAAGGGAAAAAATATATAACTATCCTTATTTAATACTTGCAAATAAACTTTATAAGCTTTATTTTCTCGACTATTTACTAAGATTTGCTTTTATTTTTAAGGGACTTTAGTATATAATTACTATCTTAGCTCTTTAAAAGCTATAATTAAACAATCTTCGAGGTCCTTTTAATAGTAACTTGGAATTGCGCTACGTGTATTTAGCTCTTTATTAACATTATAAATAGATATATATAGCCGGTCTAATTGCGATATTATAATTGCTAAATAATTTAGTAAGAGAAAACGATTAAAAGGATATAGCGCCTCTTTATAAAATATATTAAAACATGTTAAATTATGTTAGATTATATTAAATTATATTAGATTATATTAAATTATATTAGATTATATTAAATTATATTAGATTATATTAAATTATATTAGATTATATTAAATTATATTAGATTATATTAAATTATATTAAATTATATTAGATTATATAATATATATTTTAACATTTTTAATTATATAAGTAAGATAAGTAATTAGTTATATATCTTTACTATTATGCATTAAACTAGTTTATCTTACTAATTTGCAACATTGCATATATAAGCAAATATAAGAGTAAAAAAAGGCTAAGCTAAAACCCTTACTCGGTAAGCTTAAAAATGTTAAGCCTTTAAAGGATTTAAGAGCAATAGTATAAATCTAAACGTTTATATCCTTTAAACGCTAATAATAGTCCTTAACGCTTATATTTCTAATCTTTTTTAAAGCATTTAATAAGAGTTACTTCTATAATATGCAAGTATATTAATATTATAATTAAATACAAGAATTATAAAAGGATAAAGGACAAACACGTTACGACTAGCTATAAGATTATTAACTAATATAAAAAGAAACTCGACTTATATTGCCCAAATCTTGCACAAGACACAAATATAGCTCTTAATAATAGCACCTCCTTAAATAATTGTCCCCTTTACTTTACTTAATTAAGAATAGTAAAGTGTTATTTATAATTACTTATAATTATCCTTAATGCTAACTAGACATAAAAGGGAGCTTTCTTATACTATTAAGGATTGCGTACTTATAAGGAAAGGTGCTTTTAAGAGATTAAATTACTTTCTTTAAAAGGATAAATAAAGCTATAAGTCGCTTTTGCTTATTTTTTAATTTCTATTATAATCCTTATAATTATAATATTGCTTAAATGTAAAGGAGGCCTTTGTTTAACAAAATTATACTTTTATACTTGTTTTCGAGACATTTAATTTAATATTATCTTTATATAAATTATTATTTTACTATTATTTACTTAATTACAATTTAATTTCAAGTAACTTTATCCTTATTTAGCACTTTAAAACGACTTGTAGCTTTTTAAATTATTAGCAACTTCTTGCGCAATTGTATAAGCTTTAGCTTAATAACTTTAAATTATGTGTTTAGCAATATTATTATCAAGTAATAAAAACTTATCTCGCATATATTTGTTATTTGCTTTGTTGTTACTTAATTCCGGGAAAGGTTTATTTTATATAATAATTTTATATATAGCCGATTTTAAGCTAAAGAGCTCCCTCTTTATAAGTAACACGTCTTTAAACTCCTATCCTTATAAAGGCAAGTAATAATAAGACTTGTGCGTCTAGTCTTATTTAAAGTTAAATTTATTAAAGAAAGCCTTGCTAAAGTCGCTAAGCTTAATATAAAGTTTATCGAAGATAAAGAGATTTATATAAGACAAATTATATAATAATGCTCCTTATAAGTATATATAACTTAACTTAATAGCTATATTAAAGGCTATTTGCAAGCATTATTAGATAAGAGGTAAGCTATTTAAGTTCTTTTATATATATATATAAATAAAACTTAAAGTAGCTATTTTTAAACAAAGCAAATAAACACTAAGATATACCTCTTTAAAGCTAAAGTATATTAAGATTTAAGGATATTTGCCGAGATACTTATAAATTGTGTCTTCTCGAGCTAAGCGCTCTTTGCACGCAATCTTATAATTAAAGACTAAATTCCTATTAAACTAAACTTAATACCCCTTTAAAACGGTTTTATTATTAGTAATTGTCATATAATATATAATACTAATTTTAATAACTTTAAGTTTCGATAGCGACATTTATATCCGAAAATAGCAAGACACGTTTGCAAGATAATTAATTTTATCGGATATATTATAATTATTAACAAAAGACAATAATTGCAATCTTAAAAGATATTTAAGAGTATAATCCCGTATAGCGCTTTCCGAGAAATAATAAGCGCACAAGTATTAAGTTATTTAAGTATACTTTATTTAAAGTAGCGCCAAATAACCTAATCTAATAAATGTTAAATAAGGTTAAATAAGGTTAAATAAGGTTAAATAAAGTCAAATAAAGTCAAATAAGGTTAAATAAGATTAAATAAAGTTAAATAAGATTAGATAAAAAGTTAAATAACGTCCGATTAACGTTTAGCTATTAAAAGAGCAACTTAAAACGCTTTACTTGTGCATTTAAGCAAAATTAACCTAAAATAATTATAATTAAGCTTTCTTGTTTCGTATACCGATTTATTAATTTCTAGTAAAAGCTCGTCTTTCCCCTTGCTATTTATATAATAAACCGATAAAGCTATTATTATTATTTAAAAGCATATATTATATTATAATTGCAAGCTACTAGCTACCTCGGGGATAATAATCTTATATATAAGCTTCGATATTTGCTTTAACTTAATAAAGATATTAAAAATAGAAAATATTATAAAGATATTCTATTTTTAAGACCTTATAATCGGTACGCTATTAGCTTTTAAAAATCGAAAAGGTACAATTTATATTTTTAAACTAGTATTACCTTATATTCGATTTTAATAATAATTTAAAGCATTACTTTTATATTACATTATTTATATAACTCGGGAAAGCTATCTTTACTATTTTAAGGGACTAAAGCAATATATTATAACTATAAGCTACAAATTTGTTTAAGATAAAGGATATAACTTATTTGTATAATAAGTTAACCCTTTAAATATAGACATTTATACTAAATCCGAGAACTAATTATAAGATTTAGCCCTTTACTTATATCTAATTTCCCTTTATATTATATATATAATAATAAGCAATGCTATTATAATTATTTAAGGGTTAACGCGCTTTACTTTAAAGATTAGCTTTTAGTTAAGTAAAAATATAAAGTCTTTTATAAAAAATAGTTTATAAACTTTTATTATATATTAGATTTTAGTAAAACGAAAGGTAAGCGCATTATATTAATATAATAATAACGCCTTTAATATTAAAGCTTGCGTGTTACTTTAAGTAATTTCTTCCCTTTTACCCTTTAATTATAAATTTAACTATTTGCTTTAATAGATAATCTTATAGCAATACTTGGAAGATTTAGCAAATGTTTTAGCAATAATATATTATAATACAAATATCTTTTAAAGCTTTTACTATTATCTCCTTTTATATTTTTAATATTTAGCTTTTTAATTATCTTTTTAAACTTTCTTATCTAATATATATCTTATTTATTATATATATTAAAGGCTTAACTTATCTTTCGTGTTAATAATAGCTTTAATCGAGATAATCTAAGCTAGTCCCTTAATAGCCTTAATATAATAAAGTATACTTTTAAGTAGCTTAAGTTTACTATTATCGACTTTTTAAAATAGCGTATTTACTACTTAATTAAGTCTTATTTAAATAATGCCGAGCAACTCTTAAATTGCTTTTATTGCTGTTATTGCTTTTATTATGCTTTAATTAGTTAACAAGCTATATATTAAAATTAATTATAAAAGCATACTTACAATTTCTTAAGCTTTATTACTATATTTGCCTTATTAGTAACTACAAGTCCTCTTAAACTTTTAAGTTTATCTTACTACTAAACACTTTTATTTATACTTTAAACAATGTTACAATTATTAAGCTAATATATAACATTAATGCAAGAATTTAAGTTATAGCTGTTAGTATTACTAATAAGCAAGAGCAAATATATAAAGTAATTTTAAGAATTACAATTACGCTTACCTTATAGCCGATAACGATATTAAATTGCCTTTAAAGTCGCTACTTTATATACTTGCATTATTCGAAGACCTCGAGGTTAATACTATTAGCACTTATTAAAAGATAAGATAAAAAGAAAGATTAAAAATCTTATATAAGATAATAAAATATTTTAAAGAAAGTTATATTTAGCGATATAATTTTAAGATATTAGCGACTTTATATATAAATAATAAAATATCATATTTGTTTAGCTACTTAGCAATAATCCGAATAAAGATCCTTTAAAGCAATTAATTTATAATAGGCTATATTACCGAGAAATAGCAAAGGAACCCTCTTAACGCTAATAACGACAACTTCGTTACGCGACTTCTCTTCGCAAAAGGCTAAGCTATCCGGATTTAAATATATAAAGAGGCAAAAGTTTTAATAATATTAAAATGCAATTAAGGAAGATTTTTAAAGTAATATCTTTATTAAGCTTAAAGTAATTAGCAAAGTAATATAAAGAGTATAATCTTCGAGTAGCGTGTTTAAGTATATATATCTTATTCTTATCTTATATTATTTGCTAATATATAATAAATAAAAAGATACTTTAAAGTTTATATATATTACTTCTTATAATATTATCTTATTTATTAATAACTAACTTGTTGCTTAGTATCCTCTTATATTATAGTACTATTACGTGGGATTTATTACATTATCTCTTAATCTTTTACATCTTTGCTCTTTAGCTATTGCTTATAAAGGTAATTAAGCTTATATTATATTTTATACTTTACTTTACAAATATTTATTTTCTTTTTATAATAATCTTATTCGGGTACTTTTACAAGTTTATCAAATTATATACCTTCTTTACCCTTTATATAATAAGTCTTGCAATATTAACCTCTTTAATATTATATTAACTATTTTAGATTACTTAAAGCAGCTATAAAGAATATAACAAAGAAGAAGAGGAGATGCTCTTCTAATACTAGAATTTAGCCTTAGCTAACATTTCTAGTAATAAATAAGCAATTACTTAGCATAAGAGCAGCTAAACAAGTAATATAACTAGATAATAAGAGTAGCTAAACCGACAAGAAGTAGCTAAAGGTAAGGACTTAAATAAGCAAGAGCGGCTAAAACAATAAGCAATAAGCTAAAATTGCTTAAATTAGCAAGGGTCCTAATTCGGTTCTAATATATAATAACCTTATAATATAGCTTAACTTACCTTATATTTGCATACGCGTTATATTTAAAATTACTTTATATTCGAGGCAATATAAACCCTTTTAATCTAATAAAATCTTTTTACTTATTCTTAAAAATTAAGATCCTCTTTAGCCTTTATACCGGGGTTTATTGTTAGCTCTTATCTAGCTTATTAGAACCCGGCCTTAATTAAGTAAATATAGCTATAATTAGCTGCTAACTACTATTACTTTCCAGTATAATAAGCATAAAAGGGGCTTAATTAAGCTTTATATATTAAATATAAAGGAGTTTAAATTCGGCTCTTTTACTTGATTTTAATTAAGCGACGTTTAAATAATTGTAAGTCTCGATTCGGCTTTATAATTAAATCTTAAACTAGCTTCTATTTTTAAAGGGAGAAAATTTGCGCATATTTAACTTAATATAACTTTTATTATTTTATATTTCCTTAAACTCGACTTCTTAATAAAGAATAACTATCTTTTATATTATTATTCTAATACTATTATACAATTTTACTTTAATATTATTATTTGTGACTTAAGAATTACAACTAAGCACTATAAACTTAGACTTAAGCGACGATAATACTTATAATTAAAGTAGCTTAGCAAGACAAATTAATACGCTAAACTATATTAGTATTAATTATTTATTACTTCTTGCTATAAGCGCTAAATTTGCTAATAACGTGACAAAAATTCTAAATTATATTTGATATTACCTTAAATTTTAGTAAAATGTCTTTATAGCAATGCAAAAACGGATTTACTAAGATAAAAGTTTAAACTATTACTAATATCTTCGAGCTAAGTTAATAAAATTGCAAGAAGTAAACGAGCAATTAAAACGTAAGGGCAATAAATTATAATAACAAATAATTAAAGATAAAATAGTTATTACTTATCTTTATAAAAGTATAGCGTTAATTTGGGGGATACCGACAAGCAAAGCTATACGTTTAAAAGCTTCCCTCTTAAAGACACTTAATAGTATTAAGACAAATAATATAAGGAGCTTTTTAAAAAGAAAAAGAAAAAAACAATTACGTTTAATAAATGTAAGCTTAAAGGAGGAAATAGTATAAAGTTAAAGGAAAAGTAAAAGTAAAGATATTAGACTTAAAAGATTAAAGGCTATTAAAGATTATATAATAAAGCAAGCAAGTAATTTAGTTTTAAATTAAGACTTTTTAAGCGTTATACAATTTTATAAAACTATATTTATTGCTTTTAATATTATAACATCTTAAAAGTTTATAAAAGTAATATCGATAATTTCTTTAAACTTCTTTTTTATACCTTAAGTCGCTTAAATCTTATATATTTAACTATTTTACTAACTAAAGTGTAAAGTACGTAATAAGATGCCGTTTTTAGCTACTTACTTACTTTATTTATAAATTCGGAGTATTACAATTACGACTAAGACAATTATAAGTAAAATAATTGCAAGTAAATCGGGTTAAAATATTATACTTTAAAGTAATTGCATTTAAAGTATATTACTTTAACATATTACAAGATAGCATATATGCCTTATTTATACTTTAAGCTAAAGTAAGCTAAGTTCTAATAAAGCAATATAAACTACTTTAGCTTAAAGTATAAATTTTCCGTATAATAAAACTTAAAGCATATTAAAGATTAATACTAAAACCCGAATTACTTTAGCGTCTAATATAATAATATAATATATTCTTATAACGTGTACTTTAATATTAATTTCCTAAATCGAACCAATTACTTAATATATCTTATAATAATCCGAATTTTCAATTTTCTTTATAAACTTTGCTTTTTAGTTATATAAGTAATAAAGATATACTCGGAACAATTATCTTTTATAATATAATATCTTAAATTATATATTAATAATAAAAGGCAATAAAGATTTTAACTTTCCTAATATTAAAACTGCCTTATTTACAATTTAGTAGCAATTTGCAATCCTTGCTTTAAATTTATTTGCTATATTAGCCTACTTTTAAATATCCCTCTTTAAGTATTAGTTTTTTAAGTTAATTATATTAAGCATCGCCTTAAGCTAATTTGCAGCCTCTTTAGCATCTCGCTTTAGTGTTAACTTTATTATAATAGCATCCTTTAACTTGTTTACTTCGCATATTAATCTCGAATTCTTTGCTTTTAATTTTATAATTTTATTAGTAAAATTTGCTACTAGTCTAATAAAGAGAATTTGCTAAGGCTAAAATTAGCTTTACATTTATTTAAGTAATAACTTCGCTTGCTTACCTCTTTTGCTATAGCTTTAAACAAAACACTAACTTCTTAATATAATTTTATATAAGCGCAAATTAAATGCTTATTTAAGTTCTTTTTAAAAAGATATATTCTTACTAGTAAAGATTACTAAGAATAAGGATCCTTTACGCGTAAAATAAGATAAACTTCTAATAAGTTAATTAATATTCTTAGCTTGCTTTTTATTATTTCTTATTAGCATTAAACAAAATACAAAAGATAAAAGCGTAAATTTTACTAATATGCTCTAATAACTTTTTGTAGCATTTCGCCCTTTATCTAGCGCGTTTTAGGTTACTTAATCGAGGTAAAGCTATTATATTAAAGAAAGGTATATTTATTATTGCATTAGCTTTAATTATTTATATAGCTTTAAACTAATTTGCAAGAGAATAGTTTATAAGTATTAAATAAAAGAGTGCTTTATAAGACTATTTTTAGACTTTAAACCAGTTTTAAAATATTTATTTTTATAAGGGATCCCGTTTTAGCTCCCCTTATATAATAAGTGTCTAAAGGAAAAGTAGTCTTAGACGAAATGTTTAAAAGATAATAATACCGACTTACTAAATATTAAAGGAATTAAATAAGGAGGATTAAGATTATTATATAGCATAAATTTACTTTATTAAAAGTATATAAGAAGCTATATAAGCAAAGTATATATAGTTATAAGCGTAAAAGTTAATATAATTAAATATATTTAATATATTCTAAAAATTTCTTTAATAACTTCCCTCTAAATTAGCAAGCAAATAATAAAATTTTCTCCCTTTAAGCGATATAGTTTAATAGACCCGATATAAATAAGATTAAGCTTATATATATTGCCCTTATTAACTTACTTATTATACTTATTTAATTACCCTTGCTACTTAACTTAATATTAAGCAACTATTCTCTTGCACTTACCCTTTTTGCACAAGACAATTTGCCTTCTTAATAATTGCTTAACAATATACTAATTATTATTTAAGGTTATAGAAAGTAGCTTAAGCTCTTAAACGGATTATTTCCGAGATAGCAAATACTCCGGAGTATAAGGTTTTATAATAAGCTCTTTAGTGTTTCTTGTGATATTATTTCTTATAATTAATATAATTGTGCTTAAAAGGCTAGAAAAAGATGCATCTCTTATAAGGGTAGTTTAAATGCTTATTTAAAGTTAATTAAGCTATATATAAACTAAGAAATAGTTATATTTAATAGATTATTACTTAAGATATCTTAATCCCTTTATTAAATAGCTTTATAAATTAGGATTATATTTGCAAAGTCCCCTTCTTGCTTTATTCTCGGCAAAGTCTCTTTATTAGCAAGAAGGTCGCCTTTATTGCTATTATCGTTAATTGTAAAGTATAAAGCTTTTAAATCCGAGTTAAAGATTTATTTAATAAATTTCAATTAATTAATATATACCTTAAGTTATAATTGCATCTTAAAGAGAGTATTTGCTATTTAAAGGATACGCGTGCTCTTTATCGAGGCTTTTGCAATCTTTTACTTTTGCTTCGGTTATACTATAAGCAAACCTTATTAGCAAGCTCGGTTAGCGTAAAGTAAAGCTAAAGATATAGCTTAAAGATAAGCAAATTGCTTTATCTTAAACGAGTAATATAATTAATTAAAGGAAGAGGCGAGGATTAATTTAGTAAAGTGTGTTAACATATACAAGTAAGTAAGAAGGCTTATATAAAGACGCTATAATAGTAGCATCTTATATGCTTATTATCCTAGTCGCATTCGAAGAGAAGTTATTACTAGAACTCGAGCATAGCATTATTATAAGCGTAATAAGATTTGCGTTATTAAGCTTTAAGTTTATAACCGAATAATTTACAAAGTTATAATAAAGCGTATCGTTTAAAGGCTTTAACTTAATCTTATAACATTTATCCCGATTAAGTTTAAAGCTAAGGGTACTTGTAAAGGCTTATCGCTTGCTTTAAAGCTATAGCCGTTTTAGCTTAAGCTTATCGGTATCCGATTTTACTTTTAAAGTATTTAATTAGCTCTTTAAATCGAGTTAACGCTTCTTCTTTATATTAAGCATATTAATCGAGTAATAATCTTAAAAGTAAAGCTATACGTGTTAGTCTAACTCGAGTATTATATTGCATAAAGAGCTATATAAATATCGGATTGCTTTAATATAATTAATGCTTTAAGTATCTTCTTATATACACTTTTAAATATGCTACTACTATTAAGCCCGATTTGTGAATTAATATATTCGCTTAATAGCAAGCTATTATAACTTGTAAAGACACTTAAGGCAATACTTAGCATAAGCGAGGGTATAGCAAAATATAATAAAGTTATACTAGAAGGGTATATTAAATCTATTAATATAGCTTTAATAATAAAGCTCTTAGTTAGCTTTACTTGTAATCTACTTGCTATACTTAAAGCAAAATATAGCAAACCTATATCGCCTTTTAAGATTAGCTTTATAATAGTAGTATATATAGTTTTATCAATTAATAATAAGGATACTAATATAACGCAAAAGAGTTTATATTAGCGGCAAATAAAGTAAAAGTTAAAACAAGAAAGGACTAACTAACCTTTAAATCGGCTACGCGCAACTAAATACCGGATAATAGCTTAATATAAGCTTAAGCACTAGCTAATATATAACCCGACAATCGTCCTTGTAAAGTGTAATAAGGTCCCGAAGAGCAAACTGCCTTCGGGATTATAAAAGGAGACCGGTTAAAATAAGGTATATACTAAGCAATCACATTTAAGCATTATATAGCGGACGCGGTTAAAGAAAGAGCAATAGCAATCGCCTTAGCTAAGTTTATAAGTGCTATAAGACTAGTAATTTCAAGCTTAGCTTTAGCGGCGCTTCTTTAGCTCTTTTAAAGTAAGCTACTACTATTCTTTATATAATTTGTGCCGTCGAGCTTAAAGCTCTCAACTAGCCTTTTTGTTAGCCGTCTTAATCTCTTTAGTTAAGTTATTAATTTACTCTTCGAGAGCAACAAAATCCGGTTAGCGTTCGAGCTTATATTGCATTTGCGCTAGTAGCAATTGCTAAAGCTTAAGGTTACATTGCATAGACATCCCACAAAAGCTCTTAAGATAGTCCTTTTAAAGCAGCTAATTTAAGAAGCTATTTTGCCTATTTACGCTCCCTTTAGCTATATAATATGTTTAAAATACTTTAAGACTTAACTATTTAAAAAACTTTATTAGTTCCGCGTCTATATAGCTATTCGCTTATTATAAGTTAGCTAAAAGCAATTTAGGAAATAAGAGGAAGCTTACTATTTGCTTTAATAAGCGCTTCACATTTAATAGCATAAACGGTGCAATTTAAAAAGCCGGCTCGCTAAGCAACGCCCGAGAGTTGTTTAGCGCACGTGCTAGCCTTTTAAATCTTTCCGGTTAAGCTATTGCACAATATAGCCTAAAAAACCGGCATATCCTTTATCTTATTATCTTAATTTAAAATCAAGTAATTGTCGTATATTAAGGGTTTGAGATCGAAAATTTTATTATTTGTCTAATAATACTTAAACGCGTTACCGGCTAGCGCTATAGCAAGAATAAATATAATCGGATTAAAGATAAGCGGCAAACCGGTCGTTATCTTAAACATTAAGTGCTTTAGCTTATTTAGTGTTAGCTAAAACTAACAATTTTATAATATAAAGCAAGGGAAAAGGGGGCAAGGAGAATTTAAATTTTACCTTTTTAGCAAGTTATATATCCCTTTAGTAGCCTCTTTCTTTTATTGCATCTAAATCTTTAGCCTCTTATTTAAACCTTATCTAATAACTATAATTATATCTTGCCAAGACTTATTAGCTCGACTAAATCTTTTTATTACACTTTTTAAGATGTTAGTAAAGAGGAGATACTTATATAATAATGCAACCCTTTACTTGTCCCCCTTTTAGTAAAGGATTTAGCTACCTCTCCCACTTTAGCTAACAAGAAGCAAAACATGTTTAGCTTAGCACTAAACGTAACTCGAGCCGATTTATAATCGAACTTATACTAGTCCTTGTCTTAAACTATAAATGCTATAATTTTATACTTCTTTAAAGTTAAGTAATACTTAAGTCGATAAGCAATAAATAAACTAATTTTTGTCTTAAGCGTCGTCTTAATATGCTTTTCGTCTATTAGCATTAAAACGTTTATGCTCGACTAAATAGTAATAGCTACGGGATATTACACTTATATTAATAATTGACTTTCTAACTTACTTAAAAATACAAATACTAGTTTCTTGCTTGTACTTTAAAGTAAATTGCTACGCATAGCCACGCATTATATTAATAGTTGCCTTCT
>Ga0302221_10001700_pt1 | contig 13998 bp, 2 predicted proteins | sample II_Palsa_E2_1_FD_193517 | JGI IMG/M metagenome (GOLD analysis project Ga0302221, IMG submission 193517) | Peat permafrost microbial communities from Stordalen Mire near Abisko, Sweden - II_Palsa_E2_1 | ecosystem: Environmental > Terrestrial > Soil > Palsa > Peat permafrost | place: Sweden... | reverse complement strand
TAGATTAGATTAGATTTGTCGGAATATATACTGCATTTACCCCCAGTATTGCTTTTACTTCTATTCCTGTACAGCCTGACTGCCGGCCCTGTTCCTGATCCTACTTCCGGGTTCTAGCGGGCCTGCTTTTCGGGCCTTAGTTTAGATCCTTTGTACGCGCAGGCCCGATGCATTTAGTATATCCCACTTCCATCTGTAAGTAGGATATACACAACTTGTACAGTTATACCTGGCTTGTTCGGGCTATGCATAACTCGAACAAATTAGCACTTGCTTTGCGTATATTGTTTTACTTCTTACACTCCTTATATATATATATAGCAGTCCCTATTTAATAAGGGATATATATTATAGACTTATTAAATATATTACTTTTAGGGTACTATTATGTGTTACACATTCGGATTACTTAGCTATACTAACACTAATTAGTAGTTGATTTATTTGGTTAAATAAACCATAGAATAGCTAAGAAAGCAGTTTCTAAAAGAGGCATTTTGTACTTGTTGCATTAAGTTAGAAGATATCTAAGTACAAAGTTGCTTTAGCTTAAGTAAAGACTAATTTATATTACTTTTACAACTTGTACTAAAAGGAATTAAAGGCTCTTATTTTAAATTAAATACAAAGTTGCTTTGGCTTAGTTGGAATTAAGAGGTATAAAAGGTTTTTAAGGATTTAAGAAGGAATTAAGTGCAAAGTTGCTTTGGCTTAATTTTAGACTAATTTTGCGTCTACTATGCAAAATTACCATTTTTATAATCTATCTAATTTGTATTATACTTAGACAATTATATAAAAGCAATTTTTAATATATAAAATAACAAGATGCTTCTATTCCTTTCCTTACTACTTTACCTATTAAATAAAGAAAATTAGAGCAAAACCTTTTATTTAAATAACTTAAACACTTGTAAAGAGGAATTTATAAACAACTATATTAAACTATTAATTTTATAGTATAAATACCTCAAATATATAAACTTTGACTTATAAGAAGAGTTCCGGGAAAGCATAAAGGGATAAACACTTGAAATGCTTAAGAAGGCTAGTTAATTAGCCTTAAAAGAGCTTTGCATATACCTAGTTGCACATAGAATATAAGTTAAGAAATAAGGCAAACTAATCTCCTTTGCTAAAGCAATATATAATACCCTTATAAAGGAGGCATAATACTAATAAATAGAAGATAAACTTTAAAAGATACTCAATTCGAGGAAAGAGTTTGTCTTTATATTAAATCTAGTATATTAGAAATTACACTTAACAATTAAACAAGACTAGTCAGCTATATGCTATATAAAACCACTTTAGCTAAAGCAAACCCTAAGTTATATGCTACTAAGATAGCTACCCCGAGATAAAATACTATATTTACTAGTATAATTATATAAATAATTTAGTAGCAATTTGCACTCTTTACTTAGACAAGGATTACTATCTCTTATTATACAATTAAAGCTAGTTGCTTCACACAATTTACTAATTTATATAACTTAGCTATAGCTACTTGCAAATATAATGAAAATTTATACAAGTAATAACAAGAAATATAAGGGCAAAGAGTATAATATTTTAGATATTAAACTTGAAGTGTTTTTTGATTGCTATATAAAGGTTAAATTAGCAAATAACCAATTTTACTGGGCATTTTTTATTATACTTAAAGGATAAGCTAATGCATTTTGCTATAATAAAATATCTAAGCAATTATACAATTTTACTATTATAGTAAAAATGACTAAGACTTACTTTAAGATAAAGGAATAGCAATAAAAGTATTTTACAAAATAGAGAGGAATAATACTTTACTATATTATAACAAAATACCCTAAAAAGACTTAACCTAAATGCCTAAAAGTGCTCTTTAACACCTTATATATAACTTAGTAAGGGCTATTAGCAAAATACTAAAACAAGTACAATTTATAAGACTAAGTAATTAACGCATATAGCAGCATTTTAAAGTGTTAACTAGCATTATCTAAATTAGCATTTACTTTTAAAGGGGTATATACAAAGCTATATTTAGCAATAAGGCAATTTGTACAAGAGAAGGAGCTAAAGGATCATTTAGTATATTATTAAAAGGACAAAGATAAGTTATATAACCTTATCTAGCACTAGACTAACTAAACTTACAAAGGCTACAAGCGCAATAGAAGGGGTTATTTTGCAAGTTGTTTTGCAAATTGCAACAAAATTACAAAGGATTATATAAAGAAGTGCTTTGTTTATAGATAACTAAAATACTAGTCTATAAAGTATACAAATAAAGAGAAAAAGAAGGCATACTAGTAATTTGTTGCAAATGCATTAAAAGAGGATTTTTAAAGTTTTATATTAAAATTTAAAGGAACTTTAAACAAGAATAGTAATAGCAATAACAAGTTAAACAATTTACTGCAATTGCACAACTTATAGTAGATTACATTACTAGAAATGCACAAATTACTATATAATATAAAGCAATTCTTTACTAAATTTGGTAAAATTAATAGATTAAAGGCAATAATAACCTTAAATAACTAGTTATTTATATATACAATTACTACAAAAAACATTTTCACTTAGCTTTTAAAAATATTAGTTTTTACATTTAAGGATTATTATTCTTTAAGTGTATTTTAAGGAATTATGCCTAATAATAGCACATTAACCGTATTAACTATAAAAGAACCTCAAGTCTTAGCACTATAAAAGCTTAACTTGACAATTACAATTAATTATACAAATGCTAGAAATTATTATATTTGATTTAGCAAAATATTAGTAATTGCACAAGAAACAATTACTATAAATATACTACTTAAGCTAATTACATTTTATATTATACTATCAAATATACTATTTTTATATTATATTTAAGATATAGACAAAATAGGAGTTAAATTAAATAACTTAGCTAATATTTTAATTTAAGGCAAGAAGACTATGCTAATTGTACAAAAATGGGGCTATTTATAGATGCTTTTGCACAAAGAAGAAGTTATAATATATAATTACTTGATAAAAATAAAGCTAAAGCAACTTTATTACTGTTTTGGACACTTATTTGTACAAAGACTAGCAAAAGTACTAAAATAGGCTAAATATGCAAACATTAATTAATATATAATCGAATAATTAATAAAGTATTGCAAGAGTTGTTAATTATATACAAAATTACTTAGCTAATTCAAGTTTACCCTTAAAGATAACTACAATTTTAACTATTTAGTTATAATTAATATACTTTACTTAGATAGCAAACTAGTGCTTTAAGCTATTAATAAAGCTATAGCATTTAACACTATATAGTTTTTAAAGGACATGTTAGCAAAAATAGTATAAGATATTATATAATTATACTAAATTAATATATATTAAAGTCTACTTGATTACTTAGTACATAATGCCAAAAAAAACTTCTTATTAATAAAATTCCGGCAATATGCAAAATCACTAGCTATTAAAGTAAAGGAAGTACTAATTAAAGCCTATAATAGCATTAGCAAAGTCGAATAATACTATATATTATTAAAGCATTTATACAAAATCTTATAAGACAAATTGCAAGATGAAAAGCTTAATAAGGAGATAATTTTGCAAATGGCAATAAAAGCTATAAATAACACTACAAAGCTAGATAAGCTTATACTTATACTCCTTATTTTTAGGTTATATCTTAAAATTATAGACTAAGACCCTCTTGCACTTATAATTACTAAAAAAGTAAAAGCTATTTGCATAGCAATAAAGGAAGTATAATAATTTTATACAAAATACTAAGTCCAAAAAGCACTTACTGCTAAAAACAAGCTAGTTATAAATAAAATGCACAATTTACTACTCTAGTCAAATATATAAGTATAGCGCAAGAATAAACGGTAAAAGGGCTTATACAAATTAATTGTAATAAATAGCAAAACTTGTATAATTTAAATGCTATACAAATTAACTAATTTTCGGTTTATAGTTATAACGCTATTTTATACAAATCTGCTACTTAATCTAATTAGTGCAAAAATATACTAAGCAATTTTAACCTACAATTTAATAAACTTAGCAAGGGTTATTAACGAAATAAAGAAATTAGCAACTAGCACTTAAGCTATAAGACTAGTTGTCGAAATTCCTTTCTACTAGCATAAAGAAAACCTAAAAGTTTTTAGTATTAAAAAAGAGGAGGCTAACTTACAACTTTCACTTTAGCTAAGGAAATAAAGGGTAATTACTACACTAAAACTACTATTTTAAGCTTTATAAAAGCAAGAAATCGAGGCCTTAATTATAAGAGATATTTTTGAGTTTATTTTATATAATTTTAAAGTTTATAAAAGTAAAATTTTCAATTTTAAACTAGTAAACAAAGTTAAAGGCAAGTTGATTAACTTATTATACAAGAAATTACAATTAGTAATTTAAGCATATAACAACAAAGGAAAAGAAGTAATTTTAATATAATTACTTACAATTTAGCAAGCAAGCTAGAGGCTAATTATAGCACTTGCACTATCACTTGCAAAAATAGATATTAACTTATTTTTCTAAGACATTATACAAGCATATATCCAATTTATAATGTTCTTAAATTAACAAATCCTAGTATATTTACTTAAAAAACTTAAGGCCTAATTCCCACTTAAAACAATTATAATTATATAGAAACTATTATATAATATATTAAAAGCTAAAACCTATTAGTAGGCTATATACTACAAACATTACTAAGAAAAGCTATATATAACAACCTTATTATATAATCCTTGCTTTTTAGTAATAATAATAATAATATAAGCTTTTAGATTAGTTAAAATGCAAACAAATAACACCTTAATCTTAGAAAATAGCAAATTTAAGGCTTTAAAGCACAAGGAACTTGCAAAAGCAAATATTATTACAAAACTTACAAAGCAATTGTCACTTAATATGCTATTAATTTTTAATAAGTGTGTCTTTTAGCAAAAAGGGAATTCAATTTTACTAGTGCAAAAAGGCTAAAGCAAGAAAATCAAGCTAGTTAACGCAAAATTACTTGCTTAAAACAACTAATATAAAAAGAAATGAGCCTATAAAGCATATATTGCAACAATTTACTAATTAAAGGCTATTTTTGACTTATTAATTATAGCTTAGCACTAAAAACCAATTGAAAAAGATATAGCAATGCTAAACAAATAACTACAATAGTAATTAGATAACTTGAAATAAGGAATTAAATATATAAATCTAAATTTAATTTATATAAAGCTATTTGTATTTGTTAATAGATTATTTGCAAATAACAAAGATTTAAGCTTTCAAATTAGATATAAAATTCTTTTTGCAAACAAAATTACAAGTATAGCATTAGACTTATTTAAGATATAATGCAACTTAATCTATTATAATAATACAAAAAGCAAACAAGTTATTAGAAATGTCTTTGCATTAAAGGTATACAAAATAGTAAAAAGTGTTAATATAGCTATTGCTATTAATACTACTATTAAAATAATTATTAACTAATTAGGATTACCTTTAACCTTAATTATTATTTGCACTAATTTTTATTTATTATATAAATGCCTTGTTAAGCTTAAAACTACTAAAGAGAAGAGGCTAATAATTGATATTATAGCGATCTAATAATTGTACAAATAAAGGAAACTTACAAAGATATAATAAATTAATAGCTAAGATAACCTAATAAACGCTATAATTAAGGGGACTTCAAATAAGGCCTTAAAAAAGTTTATTAATACAAATTAATTAAATATACAAGTTAAAGGATAAGTAAAGAGAGTAAATAGCACAAGCGTAATTAAAGGCTTTTAGGCCAAGGCATATAACATAGTCGATGCCTTAAATTTAAAGCTGCTTAAAGAGAGGCAAAATTAGCGAGTTGCCCCTTTAAGGGCGGCTTAAAGATTAAAGCTACTTTAAGAGGGGGAATTCCCCCTTTAAGGGCAGCTTGAAAAATAAGGCAGCAATAGCATATAATAGAGGAATTTTTAAATTCTCTAGTTATATAAAGACTAAAGCATATTATAGTTCTTTTAAGTTTACTTGTTTTTGATTTATCTAATTTACTTGCTTGTTTTATACTTTAGTTTACTTGCTTTACTTTGCTTGTTTTTTTAGTTATTTAAGCACAAGTTACTTTTAATTTAAGTGTGTTTTATATAAAAAGAAAAGGTTGCTAGTGTCGGAATATATATTACATTTACCTCTAATATTACTTTTACTTCTATTCTTATATAGCTTAACTACTAGCCCTATTTTTAATCTTACTTTTAAGTTCTAGTAAGCTTGCTTTTCGGGCCTTAGTTTAGATCTTTTATACATATAAGCCTAATGCATTTAGTATATCCTACTTTTATTTATAAGTGGAATATATATAACTTATATAATTATACTTGGCTTATTTAAGCTATATATAACTTAAACAAATCGGCACTTGCTTTGCATATATTGTTTTACTTCTTACGCTCCTTATATGTATATAGCAGTCCTTATTTAACAAGGGACACACATTACAGACTTATTGAATATATTACTTTTGGGGTACTATTATGTGTCACACATTCGGATCACCTGGCTGTACCAACAAGATTAATAGCCATTAATCTAATCTAATCACCGAAAATAGGCATTAATCATATTTTAATTATAATCTAATCACATTAATCGATTATTAATTAATTAATTTGATTAATAAGGCACGTGATATGCATATAATAGTTAGCGCGTTAGAAATCAATACGACGCTCAAATAAGGGTTTAAGCTTGCGCACTTTATTGAATTAGGCATAAGTCCCTAGTCTAAGCAAGCTTACTAAGCAAAGTAAAAGTGCTAGAACCTTTTTTACTATTAGTACAATTAGGGATGCCACCTTTGATCACGTGTACACTAGTCCCGATTAGGATTAGACAACCGAAGGGAGGTTAACAACACTATAGTGTTGTCGACCTACCTTCCTAATTAATAATCCACTTATATAACGCAATTAGCATTCCACAAATACGTGACAATGCTACTTGTTTTAGGTGGACCTACAATAAAATAAGAGAAAAGACAAAAAACACACTATATATAATTAATCAAGTATATTAATCAATTAATCAAGTATATTAATCAATTAATCAAGTATATTAATCAATTAATCAAGTATATTAATCAATTAATCAAGTATATTAATCAATTAATCAAGTATATTAATCTAATCTAATCAAAAAAATCAAAAATATGTTAATCATAATCTAATTATATAATTAGATTAATTAATCGATTAATTTGATTAATGTGATTAATCCTTTGACACACTAGGAGAGCTAGAACCAAGAGTTAAAGCCAGAGAGCCAGAACCGAGAGTCAGAGCCAGAGAGCCAGAACTAAAAGTCGGAACCTCGCGAGGGCATTAGAAGGATTTGGGGTCCTTAGAAATGCCAGATTATTTTATAGACTAGAGAGCCTAGTTGCTCTATTGTGCTTGGATTAAGGGAGCGTGTAGATTTTGGTTTTGGTGGCAAAACAGGTCATGTGTTTTGCCTCCTTATTTGTAATCTAAGCTTTGTAATTCTAAGCTTATAAAAGGTTCTAGGGAACTTGAATCATGTATATAAGCAACCTCTCAACCTGCCTTTACAAGGTTGAGGCATTGAATCCATCAAATTTTCAACAAATAGCTTAGCAATTCGCTTGTAATTAGCAATAAACCTCTTATAAAAGTTATAAAACCCTAGAAATGACTATATTCCTTTGACTATAATTAGTTCTTTCTAGTTCTTAATAATACTAACCTTTTTAAGTTTACTTTAATATTGTTGATTTGTAAGGCATTCGGGTTTTAAGCCTAATAACCAATATGATTTATAATAAAGATTTCTAATAAGTGGCAAGTATAACTACTAATAGGTGGCAAATATGACTCCTAGTGGCAAAAGAGTGATATTTGATTCCAAATAGCGTTACTTATAACTATAGAGCTTACAAGTACTCTATGAGTTATTAGCCACTCCTTATATATATATAAAGCCCTTGGTTTACTCCTAAAGTGTCCCTTAAGCTTCTCAATTTTAGTTGATATATCACATGATTATCACATGACCTATTCGCTCTACATTTTTTACAAATATTATTTATAAAAACAATAAAGCTTAAAAACTTTATATAAGTAACATGGAATTTAGACTTTTTAATATTAACTTGTAAGCTTGCTTTGTGGAGATATTCGAGTTCTTTTTGTATATAGCACCCAGGCCTTAAACGTTTTTTTTTAAAAAAAAATAAATGATAATATTATCTAGATAAATAGTATAAAAGTCATTTAAGTAGTCGAAAAGAACATTATTTATATATTATTAGTATATTACAAGTCTATTAGCCAAACTTCTCTATAAAACCCTACACTTATAAGACTTGTAATAGGCATAAAATATGGTAAGTTTTTCTAATTCGGGGTCTATTTATATCTAGTAAAATGCTTATCGAATATTTAGCTTTATATAAACCTTAGCTTTAGCTAGTTTAGCAAAGGTTTTATTGATTAAAGGTAAAGGGTATTAATCTTTACAAGTAAGGTTATTTAGTTTTCGGAAATTAATACAAAATTATAATAATCTATTAGCCTTCTTAACAAATAAGACTAAAGATGCAAAAGGTGATTAACTAGCTTTGATAAACCCTTGATATAGATTCTTTTCTAAAAACCACTTTATTTCTTCGAGTTTTTATATAAACTACTAGTGTAAAAAGGAATAGCCTATTTTGCTAATATATAGATTATCGAGCTAAATCTTATAGTTATATAGCTAGTGCAATAGTAGTTTATTTAATACTATCTTTGAAAACATATCCACAAATTCCTTAAGCTCTTTTAGTAATATCTATTATAGCTATTGCAATTTAGCTTTATAAGGTTATTAGTTTATAAGATTTAACTTTATCTTCGGTTCAAGTTCTTATCCTTGTCTTTAGTCCTTAAGCTCTTAGTCCAATTTGTATAAAGATAATAAGAATATGGTATTCTTAAAATATTTATGGTTTATATAAAAAGCTAAATAGCTAATTTCGCAGATATGAACTATTCTTTCGATTTTTCTAGTTATAGGTTTCTTTGTAAGTTACTTGTATAATTAGAGAGTTTAGCCTTGTAAATTGTTTTGCATATCCTTATACTATTATTCTTGATTAGTCCTCTAAGTTATAGCTATTCGAGCTTAGTTCTTAGGCTTTAAGATAGCTATTAGCCTCTAAGTATCTTTAGCTATTAGCTTTATATAGCAATTAGTATCCTTTTAATATATAAGGTTTAATGGTTGCAGCAAGCGGTTCTTCTTAACAATTGCTAATATGTGGTTCTAGCCTTTATCCTTAGGGTAATCTTTTAGCTAAACTAATTGCTTATTTTTGCAATTAATACAAATTTCTATTTTTATAGCCCATTTTTATCCTAATATCATATCTTGTCCCCCTAGTTATACAACTAGTATAAAAACCTTTATTTGTCTTCTATTAATAAGCAATGCTAATTTTATATAATTAGTAATTAGTTATATAGTCTTGCTATTAATCCTTGTACAATCAAGTCGAATTAGTTAGCGTCATGTTATATAATATAACAGCATTTTGATTTTATTATTACTTTATGTATTATTAATAGAATTTGTTTATTTTAACTTTAAATAAAAGTGTTTTAATATTTTATTTTATGTTTTAAAATAAAGCTAATTTTTATATTGAAATCAAATGAAATAACTTTACAAAAAAAATATTTTAAAAAACATATATTTTGAAATTGACATTATTTGTCACGAGCGCCAGCTTCTGGTCCTGGAATGGAAGGCAAAAGTAGAAGGGTCTCAATTACGACTATACAAAGCTAAGGAAGGAAGAAGGAGAAGGACACGAAGCTTCCTAAATATGTTGAGGCTCGCTAACCTCCAGCCTTAGCCTGATCGGGAATAGCGCTGCACGTGCCAGCGCCAGAACCGTAACATTATTTATAAGCCTCTTAATAAAAAAGTTTAAAATTAAAATATATTAATTTTATAATAAATGTAAAACCATGTCTTTGATTTTAAATAATATATATCACAAATTAAAAAGTTATTTATATTTTAATCTTTAGATTTTTAAGAAAATAAGCGAAAATAAGCGAAAAATCCCCAAAATCTTAGTTTTTAAACTTTAATAACGTTAAAACTATTAATTTAAATAATATAAAATTTATTATTTGAATTAAAATATATAATAATATTATTATATTAAAGTTTTAAAATATTATAATAAAATAATATAGTTTAATTTTAAATTAAAAACTTAGAAATATTATATAGTTTTTAAATTAATATAAAAAGACTATGTCGGTCCACTTGTAACGCGTAGCACCGTCATGTAATGTCGTGGAATGCTAGTTGCGTTGGTAGGTAGATGATTGATTCGAAGGAAGGATATCCAATACCATAGTGTAGGATATACTTCCTCGGCTACCTGATTTGGACTAGCGCTGTCACATGACATAAGGTCACGTGACCTAAAACTAGTGAATGCAATTATACTAACAGACTATTAATATAACAATATAACTTTTTTATATTTAATATTATTTTATCTTAATATTTAATATTTAAATTTTAAACCGAATCCTAATAACTCTTTTATATTAGAAGATATAATATTTTAAAAATTAATAAAGCTCATATCACATGACGCTGACTAATTCGACCTGATTGTATATTATATAATATAAGTAGTTATTATACTTTCATATTAAGGAATCGAGTAGCAATAGTTGCAAAATTGGTATTAATAAATGCATATTTGTTTACTCTAATATTATTAACTATACAAGTCTTAATTCCTAGTTTATTGCTACTAATTATATATAAAAAAGTAAAAGAATCCCCCTTAAGCAATTAACTTAAGTCCATTTTATATAAATTAATATTATATAACTTTAAAGTAAAGACTTCCTTTAAGGGTTATTGTTTTTTGATAACTTTGATTCTAGAACTTCCTTCGACTACTTAATAGCTTTAATATCTATATAATATAAGCATTTATATATCTTATATCCCTATTCCTAGCAGATAAAACACTTGCTAATATTGTTTAATTATTAGCGCAAAGGATTCTAATATATAAGCTTTAAGAAGGTATTCTAAAAGGTATTTATATAAGGGGTAGTTAGTATAATAAGTGTAGTTGCAAGTGCAATTGCAAGTATAATTATAATTAAAGTCTTATTTGCATTATTTGTATTATGGGGCTTTTATACACGTGACTCATGTCCCTTAATAGCTTTAAGGGATTAGTTGTAAATCATATATTGCTTTACAAACTTATAAAAGGATAATTCGGTATTAAAATGCGAAATAACTGCCTTTTAGAAACTAAAAGACAACTTACTATTTAATTTATACTTTAGTTTTACAAGTGCAACCTTAAATTTAGAAGCCAATTGCAAGAACTTAGTATAAAAGTTATAAAATAGTTAAGTAAACTTTATAAATAGCTTCTTAAATTCATTTTTTGCTATAAATAACCAGTTTGGATTCTTATAAGCAAAGGTTAAATGATTAAATAAATCCTAGATAATTGTGTATAAATCAATAGCATTATCCCTTAAATATAAAGATATATGCTTTGTAGCTTTGCCTCCAATTAAGCCCTTTATATATATAAGCTTTATGGATTTAGTAAGATAATAATTTGCATTCTTATAAAGCTTATTCCTAATTTGGGATAGCTGAATAAAAAAAAACTCATATCTTTGCTATTTGTAAATATAAGGGGATTAAAGAGCTTTATAAAACATAAAGCTTGTTTAAATGCTAGAGTAACTTGTCGATTTTGTTAATATGTCTCGAGAAGCTTAGTTTAAAGGGAGTTATTTTATAAGGATAGCTTAATTAAGTGTGCTTGTTACTCCTTAGCCTTTGCCTTTGCATTATCCCACTATTAAAGAGCCTTTAGAATTTGCTTATATAGTTATTTGAGGTTTTACTAGAATGCAAATTAGAGGTATTCGAGGTTAAATTTGGGGTTTTTTAAAAATTAAAAAGGGATAAGATAGTCAAGTGTTTGTAAGTTTATAAGGACTAGCAGCAAGGCTAGCCTCTAATTTATAATAAGATTATTCTATTTTGTTTGTCTTGTGCTTATATAATAAGTCTTATTTTAAGTTTGTGTTTTGTATAGTTTATTTAGTTTAGTTCATTTAGGTTTATTATAAGACAAAGGTCACATGTTATCTTTTTCTTTTTATATAGTTTAATTTTAAATCCTCTATAGGATTGGAATTGGATTGAGCTTTGAATTATGTCACAAGCGCTAAATTTATAGCCCAAGAAAGAGCATTAGTTAAATGGTCTCAATTACAACTATTTAAAGCTAAAAAAAGAAGAAATTATTTATAAAGTTTAGTTTGTACACAAATACTCGAGTTCTGCCTCTCCACACCACCTATGCTAGCCCGCGCTAGTGCACGTGACCACCACGTGACCTCGTGACATGGCCTAGAACTATAATAGTTTTAGTTTTGTAAAATTATATATAACAAGACTTTATAAATAATGCAAAAGCATGTTAATTATTACATGGGTTTTAACACGTGATTTGACTTAAAAGTCAAATAAGCAAAAAGAGCTTAAAAGTAAATAAAATTTAATAAATTTAAGGCTTAATATAAAAATAAGTTTAAATTATAATTATAACCCTTTCCTTTTCTTCCTTTTCTCTTTAACTTAAATGTAAAGCATATTACAAGCCTATATGACTTATTACTTATATTACTCTAAGTTACTTAAGTCTAGACTTAATAAGTATTAAGTAGAGTATAAGTAGCATATAAATCCATTAAGTAAAGTAGAGTATATAGCGCTACTCTACTCTACTCTACTTATTTGACACACTAAATGTGCTAGTATAAGTCGGAATTGGTTATAGTGTTATTAAAACTTCATTCTTGGTTAATTGTCGGTGTAAGATTATAGCAAGGAATAAGGCTTTTTAAATAATTAATAGCACTACTAAAACACGTTATATAATTATAAATTTAAAACTATTTTAATTATTAAAGCTTTGGGATTTAGGATATCTACTTTTTATTGCTATGTGTTATTGTTATACAGAGTTATTAATTATAGAAGTGGAGGCTCGCCTCGTTCTACTCTCGCCAACTTACCCTACTTAATATCGCCATATTACCTAATATATTATCATATTAGCTAATACGTGGAAGACTCATATTGTATTACTCACAATATGAGAAGCTTTATATTATATTGATATATCGCAATAATATGATATATTGCCATGTTGTGACCAACACTAATCCATTGGCTCCTACGTCTAAGGACAAAACCAAGGTAGATTTCTAAGCACAAGTAATACCGGCGATTGCTAGATTCGTCTGATTTTCTTCACGTACCTACGGTCGACTTGGACGGTGACTTGCTTTACTAGAAGCTCGAGCTGTTAAGCAGCAGAGATCAGCAACGAAAACCACTATTCTGTGAACACGGATGGCAATTATAACACATGCGAGACAAGCGATGAGGGTGAGGACCCACAACCTGCAAAGTGACGAAAGCCACGCTTAGCGCTGCCGTGACTCCACCTCCGCAGCAGGCAGATACATACTTATCCTGCAGGTCAGTGTTCAGGAGGATATTGACGGTGGTAGGGGCACCCGCAAGACCCACTCAGCAACAGGAAGTCCTAGCAGCTATTGTGCACGCGATCAGCCGTGTTTTCATCACGTCGATAGTCTCCGGTTGCTTTTGTCTCTGCCTATCGCTATTTATGGATCGCAGAAAGATCAAGATTGGTTAGGTATCTGTACATCAAGGCACATATATCTAATCCTCCAGAGAGGAGCCTTTGGGTGTCTCGATTTCATTTACTAAGAAGCGCTAGTGTAGTAAGTCGCTGTCAGTTGGAAATCACGTGTTATAGGGCTCGGGTATGCCGAGCTGGATATCGGTGATGCCGATACAGCTGAAATAGCTCAGCTGTACAGGGAGCATATA
>Ga0302221_10001696_pt1 | contig 14011 bp, 14 predicted proteins | sample II_Palsa_E2_1_FD_193517 | JGI IMG/M metagenome (GOLD analysis project Ga0302221, IMG submission 193517) | Peat permafrost microbial communities from Stordalen Mire near Abisko, Sweden - II_Palsa_E2_1 | ecosystem: Environmental > Terrestrial > Soil > Palsa > Peat permafrost | place: Sweden... | reverse complement strand
GAGGAACTTCTCCGAAGCCGGCTACTGGTGGATACGGGTATGGAAGAGGTGGACCTTGAAACTCGAGGCCTGAACTTGTGATGTGCTGCAAGGTTGATACGGGATATTGGACCTCAGTTGACCTTTAGTAAGGGTCAGTTGAGGAAATTGTCGCGGAACCCCCAGAATAGTACGGCTGATAAATTGTGCCTGCCTGACTGGCAAAAGTGGGGTTTCTTGGCTGTGCAAACAGGGCATGAGGAGAGGCGAGGTGAGGATGGTAATCAATGGTCATTCTGCATGTAATGCGTGCAGATGACAGACTGTAAGTAATAAACTAGTGGCCCTTCTCAAGGAAATAGAGGTCTAAGGAGTGAATGCTTTCCTCTCGGCCTTGCTAAGCCTCGGTCACATTCCGATTTAAAAGTTTTTGGCGAAACCAGCAAACGCGTGGAGGGACACAGTTCCCAAAACCCATTGTATGGGTTTGATTATTAACTAAGTACGGCCAGCGCTCGGGGTGGCAACGTTAAGGGGCGATCCCCTCCCTCAATATGTTGCCTAGACTATTTGTCTAGAGACATTAGTCACCACGCATTGATGACTTAAGTTGTCCAAGCTTCAACTCTAAAAGTTTTACCGGATTTATTTCCCTCAAAAAAGGAGAAACACAAAGTAAGGTTGGCAATACAGTCGCACCTAGCATAATGCAGCCTCTCCTTCGCGAGTAGTATTGTGCGAATTAGCAGGGTCCGCGCAATCAAAACAATCAAACTCCGAACTGGGGCGAGTTGCCACCCACCTGTCGATCTGATCGATTGGCTGTGCAGCCTGTGCTTCCATCTGTGAACGACCACGTGCCCATAGCATTACCAGCCAAATCGGATCGTTCGTAGAAGGAAGCACAGCCAATCGATTGATAGAGTAAATTGATAGTGATCCCGAAACGTGAGGGAGAACTTTTGGTCACCTTTCCCGCTGATCCAAGAGGAGGCGAAGAGCTGAGGTGAGTGGTTGATAGCATCTTATATGTGAGATATGCGACTGTAGGTGGTCGTCGACAATGGGTTCATCGAACAAACTTGAGAGTTCATTCGCGGACCTGTGGAATTACGTGGCATCCCCACCTTTACAACTAGCAAGTGATGTGGCAAGGACACGTTGGATTACATGTTGGATGACACGAAGGTGATGATATAGTTGATGATGTGGCAAGTTTTTTCAGTTGATATCTAAAGTAGCTGTTTTTGTATCGTTTTAATTAAGTTATTATCGTACAATTCGTCAGTGCCTATATTTTTGGGTTGAGGGCTGATGCTCCACACACTCACAGGCCGCACACAAGGATTCATGCCCCAGCGAATAAGGAATCAGTGTAGGCTCCTTGCACAGCTAACCGTTCTCTCGTCTGACACCCGCCATCCCGAGTGTTGGGCGAGTCTTCCGCATTCTTGTATGTTCCAAGGGCTGAAGAGTGAAGCGGATTATGATTCACACCTAATCACAAGGCGTTGGCCATGGATTGTCATCCGATATTCTTGTCCCTTAGTTTCTTCAGCTGCGTTCCCCTTCCCATTTATCTTACCTAGACGTCCTGTCCGGCATCATTGGTAATTGTCAAGAGAAACAAAGACTGAAAATTTATGATTAAAAGCTATCAATCATCAAAACATATACCCGGTCTACTAACATCTTTCTTATATTGAAAAACCTCACATAATCTCGACTTTGAAATCCGCTCTCTCATTCATCTCATTGCCATCACCCTCATTTCAAGACATTGAGTAATCAGGTTTGGCTCGTTTAGTGAGCTCCTCCGTAACGTTTTCAAAGGATAAAATGCAAGACTGAACGGATGAGAGACCTGCATCATTCAAATAATAAATTGACTTCGAACATTCTTCCGATGAGCCCCTCATCCTACAATTGGCCATCTGATTGCTGAAAGCATTTACTGTCTAGGAATTGGACGGATCCGGGGGTTCGCTTTGATATTCTTCGAAGGCTGTGCTTGAGCGAGAGAATTCCTTGTATTTGACGGAGGGACGTTCTACGTCCTGGCTTGGTCCTTCTAGGATGTTTTGCTCTTTTCCATGACTCAGACTGAACCCCCCGAAGTTAAGTCCATCTAGTACTGTATTGGAGAGAGAGAAGGGCCCTTGGAGGCAAGGAAAATCCGGTGCTGGTTCGGATGGTTGAAAGTCAGAGAGATATCCCAATGGAGAACTGACGGGTTCTGAAGGGCCAAGATTTCCCTTTACAACCATTTCCCCATACACCCAGGATTTACTGTGGGATGTGCGTAAACATTTCTCGCCCCGTTTTTCGCATCTACTGCAGGCAGGCTTTGAGCTGTCACACCTGACTTTTCTGTCAGCGTAGCGTTGACAGGCGCTCGTAACTCGATTGACCTTGAGTGGTTGGATGTGAATGACTCATTTTAAGATGCCTAATCTCAGAGAATTCTCCAAAGTACAAACAGTTGGAGTGCTTCATATCGCGTGAATTGTTGCCTACAACCACTTACTTCACATCTGTACAGGGTGTCTTTAGTATCTGGAGTGAGAAACCTCACAATACTGGGTCATACGAGTTCGTTTGTGCAGCGCCAAATGGTCAATTCTTACATACCGTTTCCTACATGGCCAGTAATCACACACGAATTCCCACCGCTCTTCATGGACACTCTTTGGTGACATTGAAGCCTGCTTAAAACTCGGTGGAGCGTTCACGTTGTTGATAGTGATGAGGTTTAGGCAGTGTTACTGAAAGATCTTGAGGGCCGAAGAATTGATAAGTTAGAGGTCTTCGAAGTGAAGGATGGATGTGTGTAGGGGGTGAGGCTGATTAGTGCCCCAGTTATGTAGGAAGGGGTGACACATAACAGCGCCTGCAGAAGGGCCCCAGCGCAGTATTATATTCCAATCTTCGGGGCACCAAACCAAGGCAAGAGGATCGCTGTGTATAATTCCGACTTATAATGGCTCCTAGCCGCTAGAACGAAAAACCGAAGGGACGAAAAGAAATTAAAGTTATCGGCATTACATGCGGCGTGGGCTGGATCAAAATGTCGATGGGCGGGATCAACACAATATTAAAGGCTAGTGGAAGTTACATGGAACCAACCGCTCAATTTATCTGCCGTGAATGTCCACTCACATTGCCTTAACGCGAAGCTGTCGGGATCGGAATAAATAGTCCGAGCAGCGGCGACTACACATGATTATATCCCTCCGCTGTCATACCTTCTCGTGAAACACTAACTCTAGCGCAGATGGCGGTAATATAAACGGTCAATGCCTCGCCCACATGCACATTCAGAGACAATGTACTGTAGAAGACGTGCAGTGGGACGTAGTTGTGTGGTTTAATATATGCATATTTTGGAAGAGCAGTTCATCGGAGAGCAGTGGCTGGGAACAAAGGCTCTTGTCCTTGAACCCGAATATGCTGTTGGTTGACTTACGAATGGTGAAGTTAATAATGAGAGCATTATTAGAGTTAAGCACGAAACTAGCATCACGTAATAGTAGTCATTGAGATGAATTTGAATTTTCTCCTGCCCAACAGAAGCAAAGAGAACAAAGTCATTAAATCATACCTTACAATTTTAGCCACGTAGTCAATTGCGACATATATGCCTTGGGTTTCCGTCCCATTACAGGAACACTTGCGTCAGTCGACGAGAAAAGAGCAGAAGTTGTTGGCTCTTACCCTTTGACAAACGGCTTCCTTTCCATAACTAAAGTGTCGAACTCTGCCAAAGCATCTTCGAGCAACTTTTCCCATCATACAACATATCATTTCATCATGGTTTTCAGCAATAATTTCCAGCTACGGGCAGCGATGTCTCCAGCATAACTCTCTCTAGCATCTAAAAAGAATGGTTACTGCTTGCCTTCCACATGAAGTACCTGAAGGCCATGGTCCTAATGGGATTTTGAATTGTGATTCCCTTGTATCCTTGAAGCCAGTTGCGTCGAACAGATTAAGCAGTCTGCTGCAGTCGAACAATAGTCCCTTTTCCTTCCATTCCCCATAAATCATGTTTTCCAACTGAGAGCAGGTTAGAGAAAATCCTTAAAAAAAGGGCAGCGATAGGGTACCCTGGTCAGATTTGTTCTAAGGGGCTTATCATCTTCAACGTGAATACTGTAATCCAATTCAATTGACAATGCACTGCCGGTGCCTGGTTTAAGTAATTCATAGACCATACGTAGATATCCTTCCCACTTCGTATCGCGAATTTCAGGAACTAAGCATCTATGGGTTTAGCTACCTAAGGAACTTAGTTTTAACCTTGAATGTACAAGATCGCAGCTTCCAGGAGGCAAGCCTGTGTCCCAAATATTGTATATGATGAAAACGCAGTTCTTCGGCACTTCAATGCGGTCTTGAATTGGAGATAAGTCGTAACCTCTAACCAGCGCAAGTGGAAACTGCTCCGCTATCTCAGCTGCCCATTCGCCACCTCCTGTTCCACTGTCAACTGTTTACCATGGATGTTAGCAATAATGCTTGTAAACTGGAAGGGGCATTACCTATCATCGACGGGTAAACAATCTGGGCCAATTTTATGAAACGTTTCTCTATCTTACAGAATTCGAAGACGTCGTGAAGCGAATGAAGTCGGTCCCACTCTGTGTGGTCGTTCGGAAGACAGTAGGGCAAATATGAAAATGCATGATACTTGCATGAATACCTCCATCTGAAATTGGATAGATGACTTCCTCCCATTGTGAGTAGATTTGACAAAAAATTTATTGTGGTCATCGGAAGTAATTGAATAAACTGATTCAGCCCCCGACTCGTAGTCGCTTCCATCATTGTCAGTGTGCAATTCCTCGCCATCGGTCAGTCCATTAGTGGGGGGAACACCCTCCGGATTGGGGTCCCCCTAGGGAGTCAACACCGGGAACATTTCACTGAATGGAGGCAGAGCGTCCGCAGCGGGATTTGGAATGTCCTAATTTGGTGAACTTTCGCTGAAAGGAGTCAAAGGCTTCTCGATTAACTTTGAAAAATGTAGGAGAAAGGGTATTACTTATAGCCCTGAACTTTGGCTCTCATCAAAACGCGAGAAAGGTGGCAGGGATTAATGTGAAACTTTCATCTGTGTGGGTTCCTAAGGTGGTCGGCAAATAGAATCCTGGTTAGGATTTCCGGGTAAACGATATTTTTCCTCTCGAGACATTGACGAGAAGCAAAGCTAACGAGAGGAAAGACAAGGAAGAACGGCAGTAATTTAAGAAATGCAACACAGGATAATTCTTAATTCATATAATTTCCTTATTCATAAAGGTGTGTGGCTCTCGACGGAAGAGGGGTAAGCCTGATCAGAATCAGGAGCTTGGCGCTCCTGCCGATCATTGCTGAGGAGATGGCCAGTGCGCATGACAACTTTATATCAGAAGGCACAATCTGAGTCTGACAATGCGTGGAGTTTTGTTACGTGGTCGCTTCGCTAAAAATTGTTGTGGCACTTAATTTCGAAAATCCTACGAAACAGTTAGGAAGGCAAGAGCAAGAATATCACTCCATTTGGCCTGCAATAGTACCAAATGTTCCAGCATCCCTTTTTAATATCTGGCGGCAGACGGGCTCAGTTGCAATTGGAGTAGGATGCGAAATTATACGTCACGACATAAATCAGCGCTTGGATCGCATATATGAAAGCATATATTCCATAGACTACAAAATGAACCATCTTGCTGAAGGATTTCGGAACTCACTCCGGTATTCTCTTCAGGGGCTGACGACTCGGGGCCTTGCGACCAATCACACCGTTCCCGCAGATGTGAAACCGGCAGGGCGCTGCTGATGTCATCCAATTACAACCCTCCGTTGTACATTTGTACAGTCTCGTATCAGTATTTGGAGTAAGAACACTCACAATAGTGGGTAATATGGGCTTGCATGTGCTGTGTCAAATATTCTTTTCTTCCATATCCTTTCTCACACCCCTGGTAAGTACATACGAATTGCTGCTGCTCAGGGACACTATTCGGCGACATTATAGTCGGCGTGGGTTGTTCACGTTATTGACGACGATGAGGTCTAGGTAGTGTGACTGGAAGTTCTCCAGGCCGATTAATCGAGAGGAAAGAGGACGGATATGTGGGAGAGGTAGAGGTTGACAATTGATGTTTTTATCAATTCCCCACCCCTTTTGACTTTTGTTGGTGACATTTGGTCCTCACAAACAGGGGGAATCACTCTTTGAACATCACCACTGATTAGTTGTCCCAAATAGGCGACTTCTGCTCCATTTAAGTTAAGGTGTTCAGTTGTCACCTAACCCAAATTATTAGCCTGGCGTTTGGGCGAGCGATATTTATATTTTTTACACAAAAGTGGAGGTATATTTATATTTTCTCTGGATTAAGCACAACATTAAATCATGTGACTTTATGTATTTACATACATTCGCTTTATTCCGTTCTTAAAATTGAGACAATATAAATATATCTACGATGGGGGTTTGTGAGATGCCTGGAATGATATCAGATGACGAACGAGGGTTATTCCTCTGAAGCCGCCAAGTTATTTTAAATGATAACTCGACGAATATAGTTTGGACAGGAAAACTATACATATTCCCTAACAGCATCAGTAAATATTACTCCTGCCAACGAACTCAATTTCCCTTGCAACTAACATCGTGGCAGACCAACACTTGCTGCATCCCTTTCCTTCTTTAACAAGTCCATCTCATCCAAGAAAAATTCGAATTCAGGCTCGTTAGGTGAATACCTTAGGAGGATCCATCTGATATAAAGTTCCGTCGTGACCTTGATCGGCCCTTCCCTCGGCCAACAACGCTCTTTTCTCTAGAGAGCTTCTTCTCCCTTGCAACCCATGGGTACCAATTTCTGTAACTGGTGGTGACGATATGAAACTAGGTCTTGGCCAAACTCGTCCGAATCATCCGAGTTATCGACAAGGTAGGAATAGAGAGGCTTTTTCAAAGGAAGGACACGTCGAAATCGATTGAAGAAGTCGAATAATTCTTGGATATCGGGAGAGTATTTATCCTTGCGGGAACTTGCCCATGCGACACATCGGGTCCAGACGTCAAATGAGACACTAATAAATGCTGCATAATCTGGAGGTGGATTCTTATGGGGCCTTATGAGACGATCAGTAATTTGAAAATAGCTAAAAGTCAGGATGGTTACCATTCCAAATATGCCCAAAATCCATCTGTGTCCTGAAGCCTTTTCTAACGACCATACTCCACCATTTGGCAGCAAAAGTCACGAGCAACTTCCGATGTACGAAGCCTGAACTTCCCAACTGACCGTAATGCTAGTTCCTTGTTGTAAAAGGATTGATCCATCTCAGCGGTGGAGGTAAATGTGGGTTCTGCCCCCTTCTTTTTATGTAGCCTGAGATTCGACATCGACGCTCTAAGTCGCATGACTTTGGATTTTGAAAGCATATTGAAGTGACTTGGTTTGCGACTCCAGAGCCTGGAGAAAGACACTCACAGAGTTGAGAGTGGTCTTGAACCACCGAGATATTTGTGAAGAACCGGAATCGACTCGTTTAAATCGGGGGCTTGAACATGATCGACATAGAACTTGCATGAAACGAAACAATTGGCTCGTCTTAAGGTTTATGCGGGATAAAGTCAAATTAGTCCGAGCCCATAGGTTGCTGCCACATGATACGGGGATGGAACTTTGGCCAACAAGAGGGCGAGGGTGAGGTTGTGGGCGACGTAGGCTAAAGGTTGATTCCGATCGGCCCCCTTTCCTGAATGTGATGCGGCAATTGTATTTCCAGAAGTGAGACAGCACCGTAGAACCGGGTGAGCGATTTTGAGCACCAGTATGCGGCATTGACACCGTGATGGAAAACCCAAATGTTCCAGAATGGCAACACCCCCCCTAACAAGTCTAAATAGATAGGTAGGTAGCTCGACGAAATTCAGGGTAAAAGTTGAGTTCCATTACCTTGCGCTTTTGACAAGAGGGGTTTTAGAAAATCATTTCTTAAATAGATTCAAGAGAAGTCCGAGAGGCCCTTCAAAATGTTTCTTTATTCATTCCGTTAAACCACAAAGCTATCCTCCGTAACTACGTAGAACACAGTCAACCGTCCCTCCGGGAATATAATCGTTCCATTCCATTTCCCAACAAGCAACTGCGGTGGGAAGACTTCTGCTTCTTGCAATTGCTCTCTTCCTTGTCCGGCGCAAACCCCAACACGCAAATACTCTTTGCCATTTTCTACCACTTTACTCTCTCCGCTTCGTCTTTTATCTTTCTCAATAGCGGCGACCACAACAGCGTAATATTTTGCTCGAACACCCCAGTAACCCCCCTTCACGGTTCGACTAGAGCCAGCCTGCAGATCGCGCAGAGTTTCAGATGGCATAAGATCCTTATTTTCGTCTATAGGACACGGATCCCGACGAAAAGGGTCTCTTTCGTCAAGGTTCACATCCGCAAAAGTGCGGATCTGAAGCTTCAACCAGTTTTTCTGCCCAGAAAGTGCGTGCCTCACAGCATTCTAACATTAGATATATTAAATAATGGAAAAGTGCCTTCCAATCGCCTCTAGTAGACGTCACATTATCCCCGAAATGTTTGGGATACCATGTTTTGAGGTAAGTATAAATTTCGCAGAGAGTCATTTTGCGTCGAAGGTGGAATCTGATAATGTCTGCCAACATTGTCCCATAACTGTAGTAGGGCTCAGGAGCCTTACGTTTCGGGGGGGAGGACAGTCGGTTTTGTGTATAGAAGTCGATAGATTCCTGATTATTCAAATGACATTGTGGCGGGGAGGGTCTATAAGTGACTAAAGGGGATGGATGAGTCTGATATGCCTGAGGTTGATGTCGACTTCCAGAATATTTCAGCGGCTTCCGATCTTTCATCAAAGGGGACCATGGCTTGTGTGTATGTAAATCGACCGACCCTGGGCGTTTCCGATATTCTGGTAGCGCGGGTGCATGAGACACGAACGAAGATCGCCGACCTAAACCCGGGCGTGAGTCCGCTGTATTTTGGAGATGTGGGCGGGACAATGACTCCGGAAGATTGAACCGAGGTTTCGGAGCCAGATCTACAGTGTTATATTTGTTCTTCCGTCAGTGTGACCATAAGTTGGTATCTCGCAGACTCGTCGTGCTATTCCAGAATGAATGTCCGGCGACAGCTGCATTGAGGACACAGAGTAAATAATTGAGGAATTTAAGTTCCGCATATCAAATCTCCGCTGGGACTGAGGACGCGGCAGTGGATGATTTGGATAATGAACTCGATGACCAAGCTATTCTCTAGACGAGTCTAGATGATCTTGCCCTGGAGTATCTGGGTAAGTTGAGGAGGATGTGGATGAATTCCAGAAAGAGGATGTTGGAAAGTCAGACGGCTGCGAATATCCAAGGGTGCTCTCCCAAGAATCAAACCTTAATTCTCTTGGATCTGGAAAAGTGTCCTCAGGAGTTGAAGGGGGACCATAGCCACTTGGTGGCGCAAGAGGGAAAGGGCGGTAATAGATGAATGGCAGCCTGCGTATATGGGAGGAAGGCAATTGAAATTGTGAACCAGAGTCTTCCTGCCACTGAATCGAGGATCTGGGAATTTCTGGCACTTGGCTTTGAGAAATCTGAGATTGGTGAGACACATGTGAATTGTCTCGTATGAGTAAAGACCACGGTGTTGGAAGACTCCTGGCGTGTTTATGTATGACTTACGAACGTCACGTTGTCCATGATGGTTTTGCTACGACGTTATCAGGAGGTTACTGTTTTGGTTGCAGCCAAGGCAAACGGGCCGCAGGGGATTTTTTTTCAGGCTATCGTCGATCAATTTTTCTCAAACGCACAAGGACCGTTCTGATATATCGCGTCCGGCTCACTGGATTAATTAGGCTCTGCTCGAATCCTTCTCCGGAGGGAGGGTGTGCATCGATCATCCAGCTGATAATTGACACTATTTAAGTTTCGGATATCATTTCCACCGTCCTCCAATCACAATTCAGCACCCCTCAAACTTAGCGCAACCCCCTGAATCGACAACAATCAGCGTGTACCGACGTCTTGGCCCGATCAAGCGGAGGTCGCTATTTGTAACTATAGGAAGAGTAGACATGTGAACACATCTCATGGACGTCTACTATTCCCGCAGTAGATTGCACCCGCTGGTCGCTGGTATTGGATTGGGCAGATCTTACATTGCACTCCACGCCCAGGCTATTTTGGTAAAAGCAAGCCGAGGAGATTAGCATGTGGAACATAGGAGGCCAGTGCATTTGTTCAATTCTGTATTTTAATCTTTTCACGATGAAACCGGTGTAATTACGGCCGAGAAAACCTTATTCGCGAAGGTCATGTTATATTTTTGTCTTCCGAGAGTGGTTCGTTATTATTCATCTGCCTTGGACGCACCCTCACTAAAAAGCCGGAGATGTCTGCGCCATGTGAAATCTTTCAGCTTTACTTCCAATTTGTTGGCAAATTCCGTCTTCGTCGTCAGCTTTTCGTAATGATTACTTCGTTCGCCGTATGGATGCGAGGATATTTGCATCTTCTGCCAGGTCGCACGCAAGCACTTTTCCGAACAACTCCTGTCTTCATAGCAGATGATGTCCCTACATACGTCGAGTTTAGGCAGCCTCAACCCATCGAGCTCGGCAACGAGATCCAGTTATCAAATTCAAGACGGTTAAATATATACCATCCGACAACGCAGCGGTGATACCTGGAGCGGACTCGTCAAAGTTAGACTCTTCTTCTACACCGTTCCTTACCCATATACCGTAGGAGAGTCTTCATGACCCACTCCAGGAATCTGATCCTGCATTGATCCGTATTTCCCTTCCCACATATTTCTTACAATTTAGGTGTCGCTCACCTTTTAGTCAAATCTATCCATGCAAAATATGATTGGTGTTTTACGCCCTCCCTAGACAAACACGATCCGTTGGAATATGGATGCAGTGAACAAGACTACACTGTAATGGAGGTTCTCTCTCTCGCCAGAAAAGCTGAGTTGCCTGTTGATACATTTGCACTCGCTGCTCTGATTCTGCGTCCCTTAGGGGCTCGATTCTATGTGGAATGGCACAATTGTATCTCATGCCTTGGGATAAACGAGAAACGAACGAAGGAAGTGGTGATTGTTGCTGCACTGGTTTGCCCTGCATTATTGTTGGCTAATTCTAGATTATCGCTCAAAAATTCCTGCACGATGCGATTTATTACTTGACTACATAGTCCGATTTATTTGCGAATGCAGATCAGATATTCACCTCAGAAACCTAAGCATCACGGAACGATTGATTCTCTCACACGTCCAATGGAGAATCAACAGCATTGCCAACGAAGCGGAAGTGAGGGATCTGGTGCGCGAAGTCGAGAGACCACCATGATGAATCACGGATGCTCCGAGGATCTCACGCATGCTCCGTCAGATTCGGAAATTTGGACACATTGCCGACTAGAATGTATGCTTGGGAAACTCTCAGAGAGGCTCTTCATTCGTTCCTGTTTAGGCGTTCGACTAATTCTACTTTTTCACTTGGGTCTATTTTCTCACACCGAACTGTTTGCTCGGCAGAGTACACTGAAAGTCTGGAGTAATTGGAATGGCATTTGCTAATCGTCCTTTAAAAGATCATCGTTATGTATGTTAGATTTTCCATTTGGTATAGTATAATAGCTGCAGGTTTGATGCTCCTGTAGCATGCTATCCTGTTTGCCCTTCAAGATACCAAAGTATGCTTAGCTGAGTTTCCTCGGACATCCTTCTGGGGAGTTTATGTAACTTATTACCTGAACGGAAGTAAGCAGAAGTAAATACATAAATACTAAAGTCAAAATTGAGATGATTAAAATATTTACAAAATTCGATTTATGTATATTATGTAAGTTTTAACCTCTCTGCTTCTCTCACTTCTTCCTTGTTCGCCTCCCGTTGCCAAAAACTTATTCTCACTTACATCACAATTAATTCTGTTGTCACTCAATCATCGGGATTGTTCTCTTGTGAACACCCCCTCTTATCAGCATAAGAATGACTGATCGCCGAAAACTGACAGCAAAGTCAACAAGAGCTGAGTTTCCCCAGCATGCCCCCCTTCCTAGGGGCCAAATCACTAAGCGCAAATATTGTCAAACATTATCTCTGACAGATGACGAATATAAGAAATTGTTTGCATACGGGAAAGATGTTTGTTTACAATGTAGTCTCTTTGATAAGCGGTCTACATTGCGAGATCTTGAAAAGAATAACCCCAATGTTATAGAGAGCGCGGGAAAGAAGGTATATTTCGAAAGAAAGGCTACTGACTATGAATGTAGCTTCAGGAATCCGAAAGGTTCGAATGCCTTAAAAATACACCTTGGGCTGCATCTCGTCTGCTGCAACTTGTATTTTGGAACTGTGCCCGAAAAATTAGGAAAGAAAGAGATGGAAAATTTCCGACCTGAAAAAGGATGACGAATATGAGGTGCAAAGTCAAAGGTATGAAATCAAGTACCCGTGAAGCTGATCAAAGGCCATGCGATCTGGGGATTGAAGGGGGGGAGCAATTGGATTGCAATCAACCCCCCATGAGCGTTGAACATCATAACGATCCTCCTGACTTACATTCGATAGGCGATATCATGTCATCGGAGATTACAACAGCATTGGTTCCGGCGCTGCCCCCTTCTATCAATACGCCAACGGGCCGGGGAATTCCTACACCACCAGTGGAGGCTATGGATGAAGTGATTAACGCTGAACCAAACCTTTTCTTCGACGATGATCAGCTATTCCATTGCTCTTGTGAGTTGGACAAACTCAATTGGCCTCTATTGTCAAATGAAGAATTAAACAATTCACGTGGACCAGATCCATTCTACAGTGAGAATGTCATGGCGACGCTGGTAAAAGTCATTATCATGAATAAGGACCCGGAGAAGCCTTCCAATGAATTCTGTTTGCTCCTTTCCTTCATCGATTTCGATTCTCTCGTGCTAGACACGATATTGGAGGACGAAAGTCCTGTCGACATTCTCAGCAACTCGGATTGGTCTCATCGCAATCGTGAAGTCAGCAAATTAATATGCGAGTTATCCGATTCATTCTCCGTCGAAAATCAACATTCCAAATAGTTTCCTCGAATGCCTACATCTATTGAGGCGCCTTTGCCATTCCCGATTTTGGTTAGCGAGACACCATCGATTGGTAAGGAAGAACCTCACCGCAATATTTGGGCTATCACGAGATTCTGGGTCGACAATCCTGATGTTCACATTCATGTCCCTGAGCCGATCTGTCAATTATTCATGCAGCATTGGCATGTTATCCTTGAAGTCCTTAATGAGAGGTTGCCGTCCGTCTTGAAATTCTGGGGACAAGGCGATCGCAAGGTTTTGGCTGTGAATGTAAAGTTGTTCAATATCAACTTAGAATGCTATGATGGAGCTCTCTCTATTGGATGGCTTCTTGAGTTCTGGCGTGGCGGAATCCAAGATCTCAATCAAATTTCTGCGGTGCTCTCGATGGAACCGCAACAACTGATCGACAACCTGCACAGTACACTTAGGGCGCTGCAGGAGAATCGATACAGGGTGCCAAGAGGTTGAGTTCCATAGCTCCCAGCAGGGAAGAATTATATAGCCATTGAGCATTGCAGAATCCCCTGTGTTGTTCCTAGTAAGTATGACTATCGCAATACCTCAAAACAAGTCTAGTCTGATAACGCTAAACGAGTCCGTGGTAGCTAGTTATAAGCCCTCGCCTCCCACATGCAGTACTCCACTTTTATGATCGGTAGAATGCGTATCTCCCCTTGGCCTAAAGAGCGAATTAGATATGGCAAAGGATAAAAACACGCAGTGATAGCAAAAAATCTGTGCTCCCCAATTAGATAGAATTGATTCAACCTTTTCCCACCGTGTTCGCAACTGTAGAAATTCTGGTTTATCGCCTAGGAGCAGATGATATTGAATAAGGTTACGATGCAAATTGGTAAATATATAAATAAATGGAATGTTTCCGAATTTATCCCACTTTACGCGGATGCACGA
>Ga0302221_10001693_pt1 | contig 14015 bp, 15 predicted proteins | sample II_Palsa_E2_1_FD_193517 | JGI IMG/M metagenome (GOLD analysis project Ga0302221, IMG submission 193517) | Peat permafrost microbial communities from Stordalen Mire near Abisko, Sweden - II_Palsa_E2_1 | ecosystem: Environmental > Terrestrial > Soil > Palsa > Peat permafrost | place: Sweden... | reverse complement strand
TCTAAAATCTTAAATATGAATTGGTCTGTTATCCGTAGCTGCTAAACAAGCTTCGCGCATGGCTTCGGTGTAAGTTGGGTGGGCATGGCTAGCACGCGATACATCTTCTGCAGATGCACGGAACTCCATCGCGATCACCGCTTCGGCAATCATATCCGCCGCACGTGGGCCAATAATGTGGACGCCTAAAATCTCGTCGGTTGTAGCATCAGCCAAAACTTTCACAAAGCCATCTAAGTCACCACTGGCTACTGCCCTGCCCGCAGCACGGAAAGGGAACGAACCTGCTTTGTATTTAATGCCTTGCTCTTTCAATTGCTCTTCGGTTTGACCAACGGCTGCAACTTCTGGCCAGGTATATACAACTCCCGGGATCAGGTTATAGTTAATGTGTGGTTTTTGTCCGGCGATAAGCTCGGCAACCATCGTTCCTTCATCTTCAGCCTTGTGAGCCAACATCGCGCCACGAATCACATCGCCAATTGCGTAAACGCCTTTAACGCTGGTTTCCATGTGCTCGTTAACGGTAATCTTTCTGCCACGCTCTTCAACAGTGATACCTATTTTATCTAAACCTAAATTATCGGTATAAGCTATACGACCAACCGCAACTAAGCAATAATCGCCTTTTAATTCTTTTTTCTCACCGTTAGGTGCATCAAAGGTTACGGTAACTTCTTTGCCTTTGGTAGTAGCGCCGGTTACTTTGTGGCCTGTATAAAATTCAAGTCCTTGTTTTGATAAAACGCGCTGTAACTCTTTACCCAAACCTTTATCCATGGTTGGGATAATGCCATCCATAAATTCAATTACAGATACTTTAGCGCCTAAACGCGAATAAACAGAGCCCAACTCTAAACCGATAACACCGCCACCAATTAATATCAGGTGCTTTGGTACTTCGGTAAGGGTTAATGCTTCGGTTGAAGTGATGATGCGTTTTTTATCAATTTTAAGGAAAGGCAGACTTGATGGTTTTGAGCCGGTAGCAATAATCACATTTGTACCGGTTATTTCCTGCTCGGTGCCATCTTCCTTTTTGATGGTGATGGTATTTTTATCTTTAAAAGACCCAACACCCTGGTATGAATCAATTTTATTTTTTTTGAAAAGGAAAGTGATGCCACCGGTGTTTTTGGCAACAACTTCAACTTTGCGTTTCATCATCTGCGCCATATCAACTGATAAATTATCTAGGTTGATACCGTGCGTTTTAAATGAGTGTGATGCGTTATAGTAATGCTCACTTGAGTCAAGCAAAGCCTTTGATGGGATACAACCTACGTTAAGGCAGGTGCCGCCAAAGGTTGAATATTTTTCGATACAGGCAGTTTTTAAACCCAGTTGGGCACAACGTATAGCGGCTACATAGCCTCCGGGGCCCGAACCAATTACGATAACATCATATTGCATAGTAGTGTATTTTGGAACGCAAAGTTAAGCATTATACCATTGCCTCAAAATGAATAAGTGTTACATCAACGTCAATTAATAACCAGCAATGATGTTACACGATATTTTTTGAATTTCAGTACAGTTTACGTTGTCTTTCATTATTTTAGCTGCTTAACTGATCACCACACAATGAAAAAGCTCCTGTTCTTTTTTTGTTTGACCGTATTAGGTACTCAGGTACACGCTCAAACTGCCGAGGATTCAACCTACATCAGGCAAAACTACACCAAAATGGAAAAGCAAATTACCATGCGCGATGGTAAAAAATTGTTTGCCGCCATTTATATGCCTAAAGATCAATCCAAAAAATATCCAATTTTAATGACCCGCACACCTTACAACGTTGGGCCTTACGGGCCAAATGCTTATAAAAAGATGCTAGGCCAAAATATGCTGTTCGCAAAAGCAGGCTACATTTTTGTTTATGAAGATGTGCGCGGCCGCTGGATGAGCGAAGGCGATTTTGTAGATGTGCGCCCCAATCTGGATAAAAAAGGCAAAAAAGAAATTGACGAAAGCAGTGATACCTATGACACCATCGACTGGCTGATCAAAAACGTGCCTAACAATAATGGCAAAGTGGGCATATTGGGTATCTCCTATCCCGGCTTTTATTCAACTGCATCTTTGCCAAATGCACACCCTGCCTTAAAAGCGGTTTCGCCGCAGGCCCCGGTAACTGATTGGTTTATTGGTGATGACTTTCACCACAATGGGGCTTTCTTTTTAATGGATGCGTTTGCTTTCATCACCAATTTTGGTGTGCCACGCTTAAAACCGCTCACACCCGATCAGTTTAAAAATGGAGTAAAATATACGCTAAAGGATAACTACAAATTTTACCTGAATATGGGCGCTCTGCCTAACTACAAAACAAAATACATGGGCGACTCGGTAAAATTTTGGAACGAAATTATGGATCATCCTAATTATGATTCTTTTTGGCAGGACATGAATATCCGTTCGCATTTAAAAAATATTACACCTGCAACTATGGTAGTGGGTGGTTTTTTTGATGCTGAAGATTGCTTTGGTGCCTTACACGTTTATAAGGCCTTGCAGGAACAAAATCCAGCATCGCATCCAAATATGCTGGTTATGGGCCCATGGTTTCACGGTGGCTGGGAACGAGGGAACGGGCAATACTTTGATGATCAGAACTTCGGTCAGGAAACCAGTGTTTGGTTCCGTGAGAATGTGGAGCTGCCATTTTTTAATTATTACCTGAAAGGCGAAGGCGAGATGGCTTTACCAAAGGCTACTATCTTCATCACCGGATCAAACCAATGGCACAAGTTTAGCTCATGGCCACCGCAGAATACGGAAGAAAAAACCTTGTACTTTCAGCCAAATGGCAAACTTACTTTCGATCAACCCAAAGCAACAGATAGCTTTGACGAGTATGTAAGCGACCCAAGTGCACCTGTACCTTACCAGGATGGTGTACAGGAAAGGCGCACCCGTGAGTACATGTTGGATGATCAGCGCTTTGCTGAGCGCCGCCCGGATGTTAAGACATATCAAACTGATACGCTGACTGAAGACATTACGCTTACCGGTCCGGTTATCGCCAACCTATTTTCGTCAACTACCGGTACCGATGCTGATTATGTGGTTAAGTTGATCGACGTTTTTCCGGATAATTATCCTAACCCGGTGCCTAATCCTAAAAACGTGATCATGTCGGGCTATGAAATGCTGATACGTGGTGAGATATTCAGGGCGCGCTACCGCAATTCATACGAAAAACCGGAAGCAATGGAACCCGGCAAAGTAACCGAGATTAAATATGATATGCCGGATGTAGCCCATACCTTTAAAAAAGGACACCGCATTATGATACAGGTACAAAATTCGTGGTTCCCGCTGGTTGACCGCAACCCGCAAAAATTTGTGGATATTTACACCGCGAAGGATTCGGATTTCCAAAAAGCAACCATCCGGATCTATCATGATGTGCAAAATCCATCATCGGTTAAAGTTTCAGTATTACAATAAAGCATTATGCAATTAAAGACTGTTGGGATTAGTATTATCTTATTCTTTGGCGTTTTCATAGCCAAGGCACAAGTAATTACCTATACTAATTTGTCAAAAAAATATGTTTATAAAATTAAAGCCGAAAGAGTAATTGATTCCAATGCAATCTTTGCAAAAACTAAGCTTAATCTGTTCATATACCAGCATAATAGATTGATACAAACAATTACTTTTAAAAATGGCGTGTTATTTAACGAATGCTTTACAAGCGATACCGCTTCCCGATCATATATCACAGGGAAAAATAGAAATAAAGAAATACCCGACTATGATTTTGGCGATATAATTATTGCTGATCTTAATTTTGACGGTAAAGAGGACATTGCAATTAAATATGATTCGGGTGGAAATGGGGGCCCGATTTATAATTTTTACATCCAACAACCAAACGGTATTTTTAAAAGAGATTATTATTTAACAAATAACGTTGGTTCATTCCCCGAATATATTAATATTAAGCATAAAACTATAACTACGCAAATACACGCCAATGTCCATCAGGAAGCACAAAAAACTTTTAAATATAACCTCACTAATAAAAAGTGGCGGCTTATAAAATGGAAAATGGTTGAAGCTTAACAATTGTAATCAACAGACTAAATAATATAATGAAAGTAAACAAATTCATATTAGCAGTTTTATCAATTGCTATCTCCTATAACGCAACAGCGCAATTAGGCCGCCCCAAAGAAACTTTTACAAAAGCAGATACCCTGCGCGGTGATTTTAATTCGCCACTGAGGGCATGTTACGATATCAATTACTATCACCTTGATGTTAAGTTTGATATCGAGAACAAATTTATCAGCGGCAGTACCTTATTTAAATTTACCGCTACGCAAGATTTCACTAAGCTGCAATTCGATTTATTCTCTAACCTGAAAATTGAGAAAATAGTTTACAAAGGCCAGGAATTGCCGTATACCCGTGAGTTTAACGCGGTGTTTGTAACCTTCCCTAGCACCATAACCAAGGGTAGTTTAGATGAGTTTACTGTTTTCTATTCAGGCAACCCCATCATTGCTAAAAACGCGCCCTGGGATGGCGGCGTAGTATACACTACCGATTCATTAAAAAAGCCATGGGTAGCAACTGCCTGCCAGGGTTTAGGTGCCAGTGTATGGTGGCCTAATAAAGATCAGCAAGCTGATGAAGTGGATAGCGCACTGATCAGTATCAGTGTGCCAAACGGCTTAAAAGATGTATCAAACGGCCGTTTACGTAAAGTAACCAAGTTAAAAGATGGTTATACCCGTTTCGATTGGTTTGTGGCAAACCCAATTAACAATTATGATATAGAAGCCAACATTGGCGATTATGTGCATTTTGATGATACCTACGCCGGCGAAAAAGGCAAACTTAGTCTTGATTACTGGGTGCTACCGTACCACCTGGAACAAGCCAAAAAACAATTCGGCTTAAATGTTAAAAAAATGGTAAGCGCATTTGAACATTGGTTTGGCCCATATCCTTTTTATGAGGATGGCTACAAGCTGATTGAAACTCCGCATTTAGGCATGGAGCACCAAAGCGGTACTGCCTACGGTAATCACTTTGTTAACGGCTATTACGCCCGTGGAAAAGGAATCGACCTATCGGGAACTGGCTGGGGCTTAAAATGGGATTATATTATTATCCACGAAAGCGGGCACGAATGGTTTGGCAACAACATAACCTCGAAGGACCTGGCTGACATGTGGATCCACGAATCCTTTACCGATTATTCAGAATCTTTATTTGTTGAAACATACTTTGGCAAACAAGCCGGCCAGGAATATGTACATGGTTTACGCCAGGGCATCGCGAACGACAGACCGATTGTTGGCCCATATGGTGTTAACAAAGAAGGCTCAGAAGATATGTACGACAAAGGCTCCGTTTTTTTAAACATGATCCGTACAATTATCAATGATGATGAAAAATGGCGCAGCATCCTCAGAGGATTAAACAAAACCTTCTATCACCAAACGGTAACTTATAATGACATTACCGGTTATATCAACCAGCAATCAGGAATGGATTTTACAAGTTTCTTTGATCAATATTTACACCACAGCACTTTGCCAATATTGGAATTTTACACCTACAAGGACAAACTTTATTGTAAATGGACAAGTTGCGCGCCAGGCTTAAAAATGCCCGTAAAAATGAAAGTAAAAGGTGGCGAATATAAATTTATCGACGTTGGCCCGTATCCCGTACAGGTAGCTATTGATGGCGTTACCGAAGATAATGTTGAAGTTGATTTATTTAACTACTATATCGGCATCCTAAAAAACTAATAAATAATTTTGGTTAGTGTGCAACTAATGGTTTTAAACATGCGTCATATAAACAAATAACACATAAACAATCATGAAATCACTAACCAAAATTTTACTAATTGCAGCGCTTTTGGGTGGAGCAAGCTATACTTATGCAAAGCCTGTAAATAACACAAAAACCAACGCTCCTTATGATATACAGGACCGCCATCTTTCGGGATTCCATGCGGTAGAGGCGGCGGGCTCATTTGATGTTTACATCACCCAGGGCTCAACAGAATCTGTTAAGGTTGATGCCCCGGCGGATGTTATGGATCGTGTAGTAACGGAGGTTATTCACGGCAGTTTAAAAATTCGCAATAAACACAATAACGGCGGCGATTGGAGCTGGACAGGCCGTAAAAAAATTGTGGTTTATGTTACCGTTCGCGATATAGATGCAATAGCGATCAGTGGCTCTGGCAATGTTTACTTTAAAGATGGTATCCACGCATCACATTTGAGCATTAGTGTAAATGGTTCAGGTGATGTATTTGGCAAGGTTGATACTAAGGATTTGGCTTGTGACGTATCCGGATCTGGCAATATAAAGCTAAGTGGCCATGCCGAAACTTCATCGGTTAGCGTTTCCGGCTCTGGTGATTACAGCGCGCGTGAAGTTAGTACAAGCAATACTTCGGTTCAGGTATCAGGATCTGGCAATGCCAACATTAATGCCAGCAACAGTATTACCGCTGAAGTATCAGGATCTGGCGATGTAAGATACACTGGCGGCGCCAGCCACGTTGTTAAAAACAAATCAGGTAGCGGCGATATTAGCGGCAACTAAATTATTCAGCCAATAAGGTTAAAAGGCTTCGTTCTGATTGAACGAAGCCTTTTTGTTATGAAATTGTCGAGAGCATAAAAATAGCATCATTGCGAGCGAAGCGTGGCAATCCCCTACTTGCAAATCAGCCCTGTATACTGTGGGATTGCCACGCTTCGCTTGCAATGACGTTCGATTTATTATTTATTTCTGAACAAAACAAAAACGGCCTGTTCAAATGAACAGGCCGTTTAGCTTATCTTAAAAGAGAGATTAATTATTCTCCTTTTTCAGCATTTTCTTCATTAGCAGCAGGAGCTTCAGGAGTTTCAACACCTGGAGTTTCGCCTGTTGTTTCTTCAGCTACAGGAGTTTCAGCAACTGGAGCTTCGGTAACTTCAGCAACTGGTGCAGCAGAATCCTGTGCAACAGGAGCATCTGTTTTAGCTTTTGCTGAACCACCACGACGACGTGTAGTCTTTTTAGCTGTTTGAGCGTTATCGCCACCGTAAACAGTATTGTAATCAACTAATTCAATCATTGCCATTTCAGCGTTATCACCTAAACGGTTTTCCATTTTAATGATACGAGTGTAACCACCCGGGCGGTTAGCAATTTTTTCAGCAATATCGCGGAACAGGATGCTAACAGCATCTTTATCCTGCAAGTAGCTAAATACGGTACGACGTGAGTGCGTAGTATCGTTTTTTGATTTAGTTAAAAGTGGCTCAACATAACCGCGTAAAGCTTTTGCTTTTGCTAATGTTGTAGTGATACGCTTGTGCAAAATAAGCGAAGTTGCCATGTTACTCATCATCGCCTTACGGTGACTGTTAGTACGGCCTAAGTGATTTAATTTTTTTCCGTGTCTCATTGTTATTTAATTTTAGCACGTGCATACCGTTGGGCGGCTATATTTAGTCAAGCCCGCGGAATTATGCCTTCGCTGTTTGTTTATTAGATTCAAGAGCCAAGATTAAAGTCTTGATTCATGATTCTGTACTCTTGTTTTTATTATTCTTCGTCTAACTTAAATTTAGACAGGTTCATACCGAAAGATAATCCTTTTGATTTAACCAGGTCTTGAATTTCAGTTAATGATTTTTTACCAAAGTTTCTGAATTTTAACATATCAGCAACATCATATGATACTAAATCAGCCAGGCTGCGGATGTCAGCAGCTTTTAAGCAATTTAATGCACGAACTGAAAGGTCAAGATCAACTAATTCAGTTTTAAGGATTTTACGCATGTGTAAGATCTCTTCATCAACTTCTTTAGTTTCTTCTTTAGCCTGAGCCTCAAGCATCATGTTCTCATCGCTGAACAACATAAAGTGCTGGATAAGGATCTTAGCCGCTTCTTTAAGCGCATCTTCAGGATGTATTGAGCCATCAGTAGTAATATCCAGAACTAATTTTTCGTAGTCTGTTTTTTGTTCTACACGATAGTTTTCAATAGTATATTTTACATTCTTGATGGGTGTGAAGATAGAATCGATAGCGATAACACCTACATTAGCATCAGGATTTTTGTTCTCATCACTTGGGATGTAACCACGGCCCTTGTTGATAGTAAGCTCAATTTCAAGCGTTACTGAAGAGTCCATATTACAAAGAACCAAATCAGGATTTAAAATTGTAAAGTTGTTAGAGAACTTGGTTATGTCTCCGGCTTTGAAAGCATCCTGACCGTTAATGATCACAAATATCTTTTCGCTATCGCCAGATTCACCTGTTTTTTTAAACCTTACTTGTTTCAGGTTTAATATAATTTCGGTTACATCTTCAACAACACCTTTAATGGTAGAAAACTCGTGCATCACGCCTGAAAAACGTACAGATGTGATCGCAAAACCTTCCAGTGATGAAAGTAAGATACGACGCAGAGCATTACCAATGGTTATACCGAAACCTGGTTCTAACGGACGAAACTCAAACGTGCCATCAAAATCAGTTGATTTCTGCATGATAACCTTGTCTGGTTTTTGAAATGCTAAAATTGCCATTTATATCCTTTATTTATGTTTGTTAATTTGAATTGATTAAACCACAAAAATGATTGGCATAATATGCCAACCATTTTGCGTATAAATATCTTATTATTTTGAGTATAACTCAACGATCAGGTTTTCCTTGATATTCTCAGGGATCTCATCACGATTTGGATAGTTTAGGAATTTGCCTGTTAATTCATTCGCATCCCATTCTAACCAGCTATATTTATTGATCTTTCTACCAGCTACTGAATTTGAGATAGCTTCTAAAGATTTTGATTTCTCACGTACTGAAATAACATCACCTGCTTTTAACTGGTATGAAGCAATATTTACTACTTCACCATTAACATTGATGTGTTTGTGACCAACCAATTGGCGTGCGCCTGAACGTGTTGGAGCAATACCTAAACGGTAAACTGCATTATCAAGGCGTGCTTCTAAAAACTTTAACAAGTTTTCACCAGTGATACCTTCTTTAGCAGATGCGCGGTGAAACAAGTTTTCGAATTGTTTTTCTAATACACCGTAAGTGTATTTAACTTTTTGTTTCTCCATCAACTGAGTTGAATACTCAGATTGTTTTCCTCTTCTTTTTGAGGCACCGTGCATTCCCGGTGGGTAATTTTTTCTCTCTAACGCTTTATCCGGACCGAAGATCGGCTCACGGAAACGACGTGCAATTTTGGATTTTGGTCCTGTGTATCTAGCCATTTTTGTGTTGTTTTAAAGTATCATGCGGCCCGCAGCCGATGAATCTTAGCTTTAAAAATATAATTAATTAAACTCTTCTTCTTTTTGACGGACGGCAACCATTGTGTGGAAGCGGTGTAATGTCCTTAATTGTAGTTACCTCGATACCTGCAGTTTGCAAAGTACGGATAGCTGACTCACGGCCAGAACCCGGGCCTTTAACAAACACTTCAACTTTGCGTAAGCCTAAATCATAGGCAACTTTACCGCAATCAGAAGCAGCCTGACCGGCAGCGTAAGGTGTGTTCTTTTTTGAACCTTTAAAACCCATTTTACCTGCAGAAGACCATGAGATAGCCTGGCCGCTTTTATTGGTAAGGGTGATGATGATATTATTGAATGTTGCATTGATGTGCGCTTCGCCAACCGATTCAACAATTACAATACGCTTTTTGGTAACTTTTTTAGTCTTAGCCATTTTTTTACTTATTGAGTTTACGAATTATTGAGTTGCTAATAACAACCCGGACCCGTAATCCTATTCTTTTAAAATTTATTCCTAATGATTATAGAGCGGTATGTTTACCACTCTGTAATCATTAATCACTTATTATTTAGTAGCTTTCTTTTTGTTAGCAACTGTTTTACGTTTTCCTTTACGGGTACGTGAGTTGTTTTTAGTACGTTGGCCACGTAATGGTAAACCTTTACGGTGACGTGTACCACGGTAGCAACCAATGTCCATTAAACGTTTGATGTTAAGTTGAACTTCAGAGCGCAATGCACCTTCAACTTTAATCTGATCGTTAATAATACCACGTATCGCAGCTAATTGATCATCATTCCAATCCTGTACTTTGATGTTAACATCAATATCAGCCTGAGCTAAAATTTCCTTAGCTGTTGAACGGCCTATGCCGTAGATATAGGTTAAACCTATCTCTCCTCTTTTGTTATTTGGTAAATCAATACCTGAAATCCTTGCCATATTTTTTTTTGTGCTTTTACGTAATACCGAACGGCGGGCCACCGTTGTACGGATTATTACAAATTTTTAATTATCCCTGACGCTGTTTGTATTTAGGATTCTTTTTGTTTATAACATAAAGTTTCCCGTTACGGCGGATGATCTTACAATCAACACTGCGTTTTTTAATGGATGCTCTAACTTTCATCTCTTTGTTTATTTATATCTATAGGTTATTCTACCCTTTGTTAAATCATACGGACTCATTTCCAGTTTCACCCTGTCACCAGGAAGAATTTTAATGTAGTGCATCCGCATTTTGCCGGAAATATGCGCAATAATCTCATGTCCATTCTCCAATTCAACTCTGAACATGGCATTGGATAATGCCTCTCTAATAGTCCCGTCCTGTTCAATCGAAGATTGTTTAGCCATATTTTACTGATTATTACTTAATTATCCACCCTTAAAGCGGGTTGCAAAATTAATAAAAAATTTTTAATTATTATTTTTTTCTTTTAAAACATTATCAACGTATGAAAATGTCGAAAGTATATCTACTTTTTCTTTGGTTACAGCTACCGTATGCTCAAAATGGGCCGATGGCTTTTTATCAACAGTTGATACTGTCCATCCATCATCCCAAAACTTAACGCCGGCACGGCCCGCATTAATCATCGGCTCAATGGCAATTACCATTCCTTCCTCCAATTTGATGCCCGATCCGCGTTTACCATAATTTGGTACTTCGGGTTTTTCATGCAATTGCAATCCAACACCATGGCCTACCAATTCTTTAACTACGCCAAAACCATTATTTTCAGCATGCTCCTGTACCGCATAACCAATATCGCCAATACGCATACCAACCACGGCTTTCTCAACACCAAGGTCAAGGCATTCGCGGGTTACGCGTAATAGTTGTTTAACTGTATCATTAACCTCGCCTATGGCAAACGTAAAGGCTGAATCGCCGTAATATTTATTCAATATCACACCGCAATCAACAGATACGATATCACCATCAACCAAAACATGGTTACTCGGAAAACCGTGTACCACCTGGTCATTAAGAGATATGCATAACGAATTAGGGAAACCGTGATAATTTAAAAAGGCGGGCACGCCGCCATTATCACGAATATAAGTTTCAGCAAGCTTATCCAGCTCAATAGTTTTAACACCCGGACCAATAACCTTAGCTATTTCTCCGAGTGTTTTAGATAGCACTAAGCAACTCTCTCTTATTAGTTCTATCTCTTCGACAGACTTATAATTGATTTTTGGCATGCTGATATATTATAATACCGGAGTTGTACCTGTAACCGCTGGCGCTGAGCTACGGCCTTTGATCCTACCGGTTTTCATTAACCCGTCGTAATGACGCATTAATAAATGGCTTTCTATTTGTTGTAATGTATCTAAAATTACACCTACCAAGATAATCAATGATGTACCGCCAAAGAATCTTGCGAAAAGGCTGCTTACACCAATTGCACCTGCAACTGCAGGAATAACAGCGATGATGGCTAAAGCTATTGAACCTGGTAAAGTAATTTTTGAAATAATGTCATCAATATAGTTTGCTGTGGTTCTGCCTGGTTGTACACCTGGTATAAAGCCACCATTCTTCTTCATATCATCAGCCATTTGGTTAGGATTAACCGTGATAGCTGTATAGAAGTAAGTGAACAGGATGATCAATATAGCAAACAATAAATTATGCGGCCATGAAGTGTAGTTAGCCAATGCCATAACCGTTGGGTTAGCAGCAACGCTTGGGAACAACGACGGAATGTAAGCCGGGATAAACATCAATGCCTGGGCAAAAATGATAGGCATTACACCGGCTGCATTCACTTTTAAAGGGATGTATTGGCGTACGCCACCGTATTGTTTGTTCCCAACAATGCGTTTTGCATACTGAACCGCAATTTTGCGGGTTCCCTGTACAATTAAAATAGTAAACATCACAACCGCAATGTAGGCTACAATTTCAACTACAAAGGTAATTAAACCTCCCTGTCCGCTACGGCGAACGTTAAACTCGTTTACAACTGCACCCGGCAATGAAGCGATAATACCGATCATGATGATCAATGATATACCGTTACCAATACCTTTATCAGTTATACGCTCACCTAACCACATTACAAATAATGTGCCTGCTGTTAATACCAATACGTTAAGTATAGTAAACATAGGGTCAGCAATTAATCTTGCATCAGGAGAGATCTGTGATTTTAAATAACCAATAGCTTGTAACGCTGTAATACCTATTGTTAGGTAGCGTGTCCACTGGTTAATTTTGTTTTGTCCGCTTTCGCCTTCTTTCTGCAATTTAGCAAAGTATGGCACCGCTATACCTAGCAATTGCACCACAATTGAAGCCGAGATGTAAGGCATTACACCTAATGCAAAAATTGATGCACGCGAGAACGCGCCACCGGCAAACATGTTTAATAAGCCTAATAAACCTTCTTTAGCGTTACTGTTTAATGATGCAGGATCTACACCAGGTAAAACAACAACGCAGCCTATACGGTATATTAAAAGAAATAAGAGTGTGTTGGTTATACGCACTCTTAGATCCTCGATTTTCCAAATATTGGATAATGTGGTGAAAAAATTCTTCATCGAAAAATTATAGCTTAACTATGGTACCACCAGCTGCTTCAATTGCTTTTTGCGCTGTGGCAGTAAATGCATGTGCTTTAACTTCTAAAGTGGCTTTCAGTTCGCCACGACCTAAAATTTTAACCAGGTCGCTTTTCTTTGATACCAAACCAAATTGTTTTAGTGTATCAAAGTCAACTGCTCTAACTGAATGCTGCTCAACCAAGCCTTGTAGCACATCAAGATTAACACCAACGTATTCTACGCGGTTATTATTTTTGAAACCTACTTTAGGCACACGGCGTTGCAATGGCATCTGTCCACCTTCGAAACCAATTTTGGCTGAAGTACCTGAACGTGAACCTGCACCTTTATGGCCACGGGTTGATGTTCCGCCACGGCCTGAACCTGTACCACGGCCTATTCTTTTTCTATTTTTAGTAGAACCTTCTGCAGGTTTTAGATTACTTAAATTCATGATATTAAATATTTTCTACTGCTACCAAGTGATTAACTTTTTTTACCATACCGATGATAGCTGGAGTAGCTTCAACTTCCACACTATGGTTGATCTTACGAAGGCCTAAGGCTTCGACTGTTCTTTTTTGGCGTTCACTTCTATCGATCACGCTCTTAATCTGTGTTATTTTGATTTTTGCCATGACTGATTATCCGTTAAATACTTTACCTAAACTAACGCCGCGTTGTTGTGCTACAGTATAAGCATCACGTAATTGTGATAATGCCGATACAGTTGCCTTAACCACGTTGTGCGGGTTAGATGAACCTTTTGATTTTGCCAATACGTTGTGTACACCTGCAGACTCTAATACCGCACGCATCGCACCACCAGCAATTACACCGGTACCATTAGCAGCTGGTTTGATGAAAACAAAACCACCTGAAAATTTACCAATTTGCTCATGAGGTACAGTACCATTAATGATAGGCACTTTTACCAGATTCTTTTTAGCATCATCTATGCCTTTAGCAATAGCTTCAGTTACTTCTTTAGCTTTACCTAAGCCGTAACCTACAACACCGTTTTCATCGCCTACTACTACGATAGCAGAAAAGCTGAATGTACGGCCACCTTTGGTTACTTTGGCTACACGTTGTATGCTCACCAAGCGGTCTTTTAATTCGATCTCGCTTGTTTTTACTCTTTTTATGTTGA
>Ga0302221_10001690_pt1 | contig 14021 bp, 4 predicted proteins | sample II_Palsa_E2_1_FD_193517 | JGI IMG/M metagenome (GOLD analysis project Ga0302221, IMG submission 193517) | Peat permafrost microbial communities from Stordalen Mire near Abisko, Sweden - II_Palsa_E2_1 | ecosystem: Environmental > Terrestrial > Soil > Palsa > Peat permafrost | place: Sweden... | reverse complement strand
AATATTAGTTAAGTGTTGTAATGTAGAATCTAGTTACAGCTAAATATGTAAAATATGGTAAAATATATCTTGACATAACAAATATTAATGATAATAAAATAAAGAAAGTAAATGAAATTTGATTAATAAAAAAATAAGGTAATAATTGTGGCATTTAGTTAAAATTATTAGTTTTAAATAAGCGAATATATTTTTAGTTTTATTAAAAACTAAATTATACAAGAGAGCTACTCCATGTAAATATTTATTTTTTTAAATAAAAATATTATTAATAATATTTTTAAAAAGGAGTTACTTCAATAATATTTATATAATGTAGTATAATGTAGTATAATATAATATAATATAATATAATAAAATATAAATAATAAAATAAAGCATGGTATTAATATAAAATTTTAAGCCAAGGAAGATTCGAACTTCCGCATCTCCCTCATCAAAGGAGCATTCTACCAATTGAATTATAAGCTTTAAAGATTAATTTGTTAATAATTAAGTTTATAATTAGCTTTACATTATTTTAATAAAAACTTCTTTTTAATATTTTTAAAATTACTGAAAATAAAATACAAAATAATAGTAATAGTTTAGTTTATACTTTATATAAATACAAAATATATTTAGGACACACTAAGATTCGAACTTAGGACTTTGAAAGAAGCTATTTTCAAGATAGCCGCATTAGACCACTCTGCCATATATCCTTTTATAATAATTTCAAAATATAATTTGAGCTACCCGGGAATCGAACCCAGCATGATCAAAAGATCAATTTTTTTACAGAAAATCCCTATTACCATTCTGGCAGTAGCGCTTTTAAAAATTATTAAATGCGACTGACTTGACTTAAACAATCACTTAAATATTTAAATTTACTTATAAAATAAAATATTTAGTTTTTAGCCCTCCCTCATCGTATAAAAATTTAAATTATATAAATTAATATTTAAATATTTATCATTTGCTTTTTAATTGAATAAGATTACACAACAAAAATAATTATATATTTATATTAAAATTTTATTTATAGTTTTTTTATAATAATTATATATTATTATTTTTAAAGAAATTATTTATTATAAATACTTACCTTACAAAAATATTATAATAATTATTTGTAAAATTATTTTTTTTAATAATAAAAAAAATTTTTTATTGAATTTTTTATTTTTCATATATTTAATTTTAAAATTATTTAGAAGAGGATGTGTTTTAAGTATATAATTATATTTTTTTTTAAATATAAAAACCCTCTTTTTTTAATTAATTTATATTATTATATACTTCTTTTATTATTTTATATTTATTATATACCTACCTCATAATTTCAATTAAGTATTTACATTAAGGTGTATTTAATTTTATACTTATAAAATATATATTCAGAGAATAATTTAATATAATTTGATTTATGCCCCGAGACTGACTCGAACAGTCGCATCTATAATTCTTCAGATTATCGCTTTACCAACTAAGCTATCGAAGCTTTTTAATATTTAAAAAATATATTAAATTACAATGGAGGTAAAAAGATTTGAACTTTTATTTTTGTAATGCAAATACAACTGATTACCATTATCAGATACCCCCTCTTTAATATATTATATTATAATATAATTATAATAATTTAAATTTTTTATTATAAAATCCCTATTATTAAATGATTTAAAGAAATAATAAAATATTATTATAGTTTATAGTAATTAACTTAACTTCTTTTAGAAATAATAAGAATTATAATATTCAATTTTAAATTATAAAATACATTTCTTTCCTCTTCCGGAGTTGAACCGAAACTAACACTTTAGAAGAATGTAGTTCTAACCATTAAACTAAGAGGAATTTTAATATAATTAATTGTAAAGAGAATTAAGAAGGAATTGAACCTTAAATATCAAATTTGCAATTTGACTACAAAACCATTTGTAAACTTAACTCTTCTGATTTTAATCTATTACATAAGGTATAAAAATAAAAACCGATTAAAATAAATCTTTTTGATTAATTTAATAATAGAAAATAACTGGGATCGAACCAGCGACTTTTTCTTTAAAAGAGAAACACTCAACCAACCGAGTTCTATTTTCATTTAAAATAAGGCTTTAAAATATATTTTCTTCTCCTTATTTCTTAAATTTTATATAGTTGTTATTTTTATTATATTGTTTAATATAATAATTATACTATTTTATTTAAGAATAGTAAATACTGTTATAAAATATAATTATTTTATTTTATAATTTTTATATTAGTTTTTTCTATGTTTTTATTTCAATTTACAAGTATTTTAATTTAAAAATGAGTAATATATTTAAAAATTGTAGGTAATATTAAGTATTTTTACCGATTTTATTTATAAAAATAATTTTTAAAAAACTTAAATAATCTTATACTTAAATTTATTTACTTACCAACATATTTATGTTTTTTATAATATTTATAGAATAAAAAATTCATTCTTATTTTATTATTATTATTATTATATAATTTAATTGGTAAATAATTATTTTTATTGTGAAACTAATTATTATTAGTTTTATAATCTTTTTAATTAAATAGAAATTTTTCATATTAATTTTATTTTGTTTTAATAAAGTGGAAGTGTTAATTATAAAGTACCACTATATTTATAAACTTATTCTTATAAACTTATATTATAATTAATTAATAAAAATAAATAAGAAATATCTGAGTCGACCAGATTCGAACTGATATAATCCATCACCAAAAAATGGCGTTTTGCCAAATTAAACTACGACTCATTTCATTTTTGTCGAAAGCAGGAATCGAACCTGAACTATATTTTTACAAGAAATGCTTTAATTATTTACCTTCTTTTAATTATCTGTAAGAAATAAGGTACATTTACATTTATTAAATTATAAAATATTAAAAATTCAAAAAAGAAAAATAGGGGTTCTTTACTTTTATTATAATAAGACATTAATTATTAACAACTTTTTTGTATTAAAAATTGTTATTAGTTAATATAATATAATAAAATCTTCTGCCCAGCACTATAAAATATTAGTATTAAAACTTTTATTTTAATAATGGATCTTAATAATATAAAATATTAATTAATTAATTAATTAAAGTTCTATAAATTATTAAAGTTTAGTAAATTTAAAATAATTATATTATTTTAACTTAAGCCTGATAACTAAAGCATTAATTATTTTATTTTTAACTATAACTATTATTAAGTTATCGTTTTAAATTTCACTCCAATAAAGAAAAAAATATAATTTTTTACTTTTAAAATTTAAAATACCATAATTAAAACATGTTTTGAAAAATAATTTTAAATAAAGAATAATAAGAACAGGAATAAAAAATTAAGACTTAAAAAAAGAACCATCACATATTCCTGTTATATAATTAAGATTTAAATTAGTTGAATTATTATGTTCTAAATTTTTAGGTATTTTAAATGAATTAAGGGTTAAACTGTTTATTAAAGAATAAAAATAAATATCGTTATTATAATAATTATTAGAAATTGAGAAGTAATCTGCATATAAATTTAAAAAGAAAAATCACAGAGAGATTAAAGAAAAACAGACAGTTATTATAAAAAAAGTTAAAATTAAAGAACTATTTTTTGTTTTTGTAATATATTTAATATTTTTTTTAATATAAACTCAAAGAATAGTAATATTCAAAATAAGCTGCTATTCATTAAAATAGGCTTATAAATTAACGTTGAAAAATATTCAGAAATTAAAAATCAAAATGATTAGAGCAAAAATAATAATACCTAAAGAATTGAAGAAAAAATAATACTGCTGAAATTTTCTTCTTAATTGAATAAATTTAGCTAATCGTGGATATTTTTCTTCTAATTTGTAGAATTTAATTATAGTATCACTATAAAAAACAGTAATTAAAGAGGATAAGAATAAAAGAATTGTTAAAGAATAAATTATATGAATCACAGCACCTTGTTTAATTAAGGATAAAGAATGTACTCAATCATAATAATTGTCTGTAAAATCTTTAATACTATCTCAAATATTATTATTATTATTACTATTAAAATTATCTAATAAATTATTAGTATTACCTAAAGTATCAGAAGAAGTAGAATTAGATCTTGGTCTTAAACTCGAATCTCCTGATTTAGATGCATAATGATTTAATACAGATTCAAGATCATTTGAGACAGAACTAAAATTAGGATTAGGGTGTTTATCATAAATATGCTCTAATAATGTTTTACATCTGGCTTCTGGCGTAGATTCTTTAGCCGCAATTTCTTTAATTAATTCTAATTTATCATATGTATTTTTAATTTGTAAAGCTAAATTATGTGACAATTCTTCTGAAATTTGAACATTATTATCAACTATTTTTTGGATTGATTCTTTAGTTTCAATCATTTCATCTATTGTACCCTTTAAAACATCTTTATTTGAAATATCATTTACAGTTTTATAATAACTATGAAGTGAAGCAGCAGTTGTAATAGAAGCTGTTAAACCAGATAAATATTTAATTAAATTTTTGTTGTTCATGTTGAAATTGATTTTTTTTATAAGTTAAATTTTCAAAGAGTTTAGATTTTATTATTAATTTTAATTATTAATTAAAACTTGTAATCAAATTTTATTTATATTATAACTAATATTTGTAATTTTGTTAATAATGTACAAATATAGTCCAATATAAATAAAATAATAACAAAAAATATTCGCCTTAGCGATAGTAATATTATTTATGATATAAATTAATTTTGGGTTTAAAAAACCCAAAATCACAATAAAAAAAATAAATATTACTTACTCTTCCCTATCTTTTATTAATTTTTGCTAATAAAATAGTCAAAATTAATAAAAGGGAGTTCTAATTATGAATTAGATAAACCAGGTTAATTTTAGAGTTTTTTAAACCCTTTATATATTTTTCTTTTAATTAATTTTATATTATATATTAATAAGAATATAAAAGAAAAATATTATTTATGGATTTGTAATTGTTAAAAAACAAAAGTATTTGATTAATATATGCTTAATATAATAATAACCTTAATAATTTTAAATAAATTTAATTTGAGTTAAGTAACAAAAATAAATGTTTCTTACTTATTTTAAAATATTGTTTATTTAAATTATTATAAAATTAATGAAAATAAAAAGTCAATCGTAAATAATAGAGTTTATGTCTAAGTCTATAATAAATTTGAAATTATATAGCTTCAAGACCTTAATTTTGACATAATCAGTTTGTTCTAATTATAACTTACTTTAAATTTTTTTATTATTTTTTAATAATTAATAATAAATAAAATTTAAATTAAAAGATTATTATTTTTAATAAAATTTGAAATTTTTCAGTATAATAATATAATATAGTAATAATAATTATAATATAAAAATAATAAAAAAATAAAGTCCTCTTATTATTTAAAAACCGACAACCTTTAGTTGCCTTTAATAAATTAGTTTAAATATTAATTAAAATTTAAACTTTAATATAAAAATTTTATAAATTAGGATTTTTAATTAAATCATAAATAATTTTTAATAAGAAATTATTAATTTAAAACCTTACCTTTTTTAAAATTAATTGAAAAATTAAAATGCCTTTATTTAATAATAAAAATAATTATTTATTATTAATATAAAATTTTCACTGTCGAAACTTGGAATCGAACCAAGATCTTATTATTACAAAAAATATGTTCTACCATTAAACTATTTCGACTTAATTTATTTAAAATAAATTTAAAAATATGATCATGATCTATGATCTTTACCAGGATCGAACTGGTATAAGTAACATGAAGAGCTACTGTAATAACCTTTATACTAAAAGACCGTTTAATAAAAAATTTAATATAATTAAAGATTATAATAAATTAATTATAAGTTATATTATTTATTATAGTAATAATATAATATATATTATGAGCGAAAACAGGACTCGAACCTATATCACCAGATCATGAGACTAGCATTTTACCAATTACACTATTTCGCTAAATAAATTATAAAACTTCTTTTTTTTAAAATTAGTATATGTTTGTTTTCATTTATATTTGATAATTAAATATAAATTATAAATACTATAGCTGAAAAAAGGAATTGAACCTTTATTTTACCGTCATGAATGGTAATTTTTAACCAATTAAAATATTTCAGCTTAATAAATATTATTATATAATTTAATTATATGATAAATTTAAATATATTTTACTTACCTTACATATTTATAATTTTTTAAGTAATGATAATTATATTATATTAATTACATAATTAAATTATTATATTATATAGTTATTTACATTATATATTTTTAAAGATAAGTGTGTAGGGGGTAATTAGAATAATAATAAAACAAATTTAGTAAATTCTGATTTAGTCTAAAATATAATAGGTAAAAAAAGATAATATTATTTTCATTGTAACTTAACATTCATTATTTTTAGTTAATTATCAATTTATTTTATTTTTAATTATCATCATTTTTATGATAAAATTATTTATAAGCTTACCTTGAACTTTCACTTAATTAAATTATTAATTTCAGTAGTAATTATCTAAATTACCCCTACTTTTAATTGTAATTTAAAAATATGATTAAAAAAATAAAATTAAAAATAAATGTATTATAAGTTAATTTTTATGAGTGGGGAGGGTTGTATTATAAAAACATTATTGAAAATTGAAATTTATCGTCTTAATATAATTTAATTTATTAAGACCTTGCTTATTAGTATTATTCTTAAACTTAATTACTTTAAACCCTTATATTTTATTATAAGGGTTTAAACTTCACTTAAAAGGAAATTAAGAGTATAGAACTAAGAAAGCAACCATAAGAGCGAATAGCCCTGTAGCTTCGGCTAAGGCGAAACCTAAAATTGAGTATTGAAATGCTTGTGCTTTAGCTTCAGGGTTTCGGCTAGATGCTGTAATTAATGCAGCAAAAATTAGACCAATTCCGATACCGGCACCAATAAGACCAGCTGTAGCTAGACCTGCACCAATTAATTTAGCTGCGTTTACGATAGTCATAATTAATTTAAAAATTTTAATGTCAAAAAAATAAGATTTTAATTAAATAAGAAGTTTATAGAGATTTTCATTTTTAAGTGGTGTAGTTAAAAAATTTATACTTATAGTAATTTTATTATAATAAAAGTTGTTTTATTAATCAACTTAACAAATATTTTATTTAATGTATAAATTTACTATAATTATGAGTAATTAATATAATGCGTATAACTAGAATTTAATAAATTATCTAGTATTAGTTGAATAATTACGTGCATGGCACATTTTAATTGAAATTGTGAAAGCTCCGCGTTTATTTTTATTTGTATATTGATAAGAATCGATTACTTTTGTTTTATCACCTTTAACTGAACCAACAGTTATTTGTTTTACTGTACGTTTAGGTTGAATTCGTTCTTTAGTTAATCGTCCACCTATTTTAATAGATAAACCAACCATTTTAGCAAGTGCAATAGGATTACTATTATAAATATTAAGATTATTAATAAAATCATTAACTTGTATAAATTTTAAATTTGCTTTATTGTTATCTAATAATTTAATATTACTGTTTAAATTATTTTTACTATTATTAGAATTAATATTATAAGGTACTATAGAAATAACCTCATTATTTATATTTTTAATTCCTAATTTATTAAAATTATTATAAACTAAATTTTTTGATTCTAATAAACTATTTTGTCGAGCACTTATTAATTTATTTGCTTGATTAATAACAATTTTTTTTCATAATTTTTTAAATATAACTGATGATTTATCTGTTGAACTATTTTTACTAATAATTTTAGATAATATAGCTGGTTCCAAACCTACATTTCATAAACGAATTAATTCTATACTTACATTTTTATTAAATATTTTAGAAAGTAAAATACCTAATCATTTAAATTTAATTATATTATTTCTTAAAAGATTACTATTATTATGAGCTTTATTATTATAAATTTCAAAGGATAAAAGAGCTTCTTTTATTTTATTATTTAAAATATTTAATTCATCTAAATTATAATTTTTATTAATAGGAATATTTGAATAATTATTAAATGTGTTAGTTAAAATTATATTATTTTTAATAATTAATTTTATAATTTTTATATTTAAATTAAATTTAGCGTAATCAATTTTTGGTGTGAAATTATTATTATCATTATTTAAAATTGAAGTATTATTTATTTTATCAAAATTTAATAATTTTTTTCCTAGTTTATTAATCAGAGATAATTGTCTATTTAATAATATTAAATTAAGCGTATTATTATTGTTATTATAATTAAGTAAAGTGTTATAAAATAAAATATTAGGATTAAATTGTTTAATAATATTATTTAGAATAAAATTAATAGAATCATTGTTTTTTTCAGTAAATTGAGATTTTAAATTAAATAATTTTTGGTTAATACTATTTATTAATTTTAAATTAACCATTAATTTATTTTTTGATAATTTATTTAACGAATCTATTTCTTTTGAGTAAGCATTTTCTATATTAATTTTTATTAAATTTGTTGCTAATAATTTATTACTTATAAGTTTATAATCATTTACAAAACTTAAATCACCTAAATAACCTTTTGAATCATAAACACCACCAAATAATTTATCTAAGGTATTTATAGAAACAGGGTGTGATATAGTTCCTTTACCTAAAATTTCAGTACTGTTATCATTATTATAATTTAATTTTTTGATAATTTTTAACATTAACAATTTATTAGAATTAATTTTTAAATTACTTAATCGTTTAGTATTTAAATAATCAAATTTATTAGTATTAGTAATTTTCATTACTAAATTACTTGTTCTAATATTTTTTCCTTTTAAATTATTAGAATTATTATTATTATTATTATTTAATGATTTATTATCAATAATTTTATCGTTTTTAATATAATTATCTATAGTATTTAAATCAATTATTTTATTATTTAAATTATTGATATTTAAATTAAGATAATCTTTTAATCATTTAATTATACTATTTTTAGTTATATTAGTAGAATTATTATTATTATTATTATTATTATTATTTAATATATTATTATCTGATAAATTATTAGTTAGTATATTAAATACACGGTTAGAATCTGTATTAGTAAATAATGAATCTTTTTTAACATTATTTTGGTAATAAGGTATTCTAATTATTAATTTATCATGTTTATTAATAAATTGAGGTTTTGCTATAACACAATAAAGTGAATTAAAAATTGAAGTTATAATTTTAATTATAAAATTAATAACACCAACGCGAGCTGAGCTATTTATAGAAGTATATTTAAAAATATTTTCATTTTCTTTATTTAAATTTATATTAGAATTTGTTCCTTTATTTTTACTAAAATTATAAGTAATATTTTGATTTAATGAACTACTCATTTTATCATTAATTTTAATGTGAGGATAATTTTGTATTCTTTTATTTATAGTTAATAAAAGTTTATTGTGAAGATTTAATTTAATTAATTGCATTTTTAAAACTTCTAATTGATTTTTAGTTAATTGTTTAGGTAATTTATTATTATATATTTTATTCATATTAATTTTAATTTTTATTTTTTATTTTTTATTTTCAAAGAGTTTAGATTTTGTTATTATAATTGTTTTAATTATTTTTAAATTAAAAAAACATTTTATTTATTATTAAAGTATTAAATATTTAAATAGTTATAATATTTTATTATAGTTAGTTTATCTTTTAAAAAAATAATAATAAAAACAAAAAATATTCGCCTTAGCGATAGTTTTATTATAAACTATTTTATAATATTAGTTTATAATATTACTTTCTCTACCCTATCTTCACTTTTTAAGCAAAGGGAGTTTTAATTTTAAATTAAATAAACCGGGTTAATATTTAGATTTTTATCCAATATATTATATAATTATAATCGGATCTTTTATATTATTATCTTTAAATTTTAAGTTTAAATAATAATGTAGATTAAATGATATTTTTTAAAAAAGTAATTGTCTAATAATTATTAAATAGACAATAAATATTTAAATAATTTGTGCTTAACTCGTATGCTTATATAATTGTAAACTATTTTTTTTTTAACTAAGCAATAATTTTAGATTATAAATAATCAATTTTATTTATAATACTAGTAAAGTAGTAATTAATTAATTTTAATTAAAATATGATTTATTATTCAAAATAATATAGGTTTATAAAGTAAAGATAAGTCAATCTAAAAAGCAAATAATTTAATAGTTAATTTTTTAAAATATAAGATTTTGTCCAATTACATTAAATTTTAAGCTTTGTAAAGGCAAGGGGACTTGAACCCCTACGGAATAATTTCCACTTCTACTTAACAAAAGATTGTCTACCAATTTCAACATGCCTTTATATTATTAAATAAATTCTTAATACAATATAATTCAATGGTATATTAAAATATATTGTTAAATAAAAATAATCAATAAAACCAAATTTTTAATATAATTTAAAATAAATAATTTATAATTATTTATAATGTATGAGTAGCCAGATTTGCACTGGCGTAACCGTAATGGAAACACGGGATTCTACTACTAAACTATACTCATATTAATTTTTTATAAAAACCTTTAACCCTCTTTTAATAAATAATAAATAATAAAATTAGATTATTATATTATAAAAAAACACTTTATCGGAATCGAACCAATAACGATTATGCCGAAAATAATTGCTTTACCATTAAGCTAAAAGTGCTACTATTTATTAAAATAAATTAATTATAAAATAAGTATGAATAAAGAGACTTGAACTCTTACGGGAAAAACCCATGAGCACCTAAAACCCACCTGGCTACCATTTCAGCATATTCATTTTATATTTATTAAAAGGGTTTGTTTTAAATAAAGGTTAGACATTAGAAGGAATCGAACCTTCGGAAAAAGCATTAACAGTACCCCGCATTAACCACTCTGCTATAATGTCATTCTAATTTCTATATTTATTAGGAATAAAATAAATAAAGTGTTTTATCGAAGATTTAAATTATTTAAAATAATAATAATAATAGTAAGACAAAATAAATATTTTTGTTAATTTAATATTCGGAACAGCCGGAGTTGAACCAGCAATCTCCTTGACCCAAACAAGGCAACTCAACCAATTAGTCTTTGTTCCGTTTATCATATCATAATATTTTAATTTAGATTTACAATTAATTCTAAGGAGTAACTTTAATTTATAAAAAAAATAATTATTTTATTCTAAAACCACAATGTCAAGGGCTATATTAGATTTGACTAATCTTCTCCCTAACTCCAATATTAATAATATAATATAATATATTATTTTAGGGATGTTTTTATACTCTGCTTTTATATTATATCAATTAATTATTTTTTTTTAATGTGGAAAATAATTAATATTTTGGATTAAGTAAAGCAAGAAAAACGTAAAATTTAAAGAACATATTTTAAATTAAATAAGTAATTAAAATAAAGAATAATATTATAAGTTAAGATAAGAAACTAATCTATTTACCAAAATAAGTTCGAGTAGAATTCATACCTTTAGTTAAGGCTCTAAAATCTTCTAAGCCTTCTCTAGTCAAATGAGTTTTGTTATTAACAATATTTATTCCTTTGCAGAAATCAATATAATCAAGAGCTTTGGCCCCTTGAATTTTAGCACCAGCTTCTTCAAATTTATTAATAAAATCATTAATATAAACTTTTGAATTTATTTTATAAACGTAAACTCCTTTAGCCTGATAATAAACCTTACCATAGCCTAAAAATTCAGCAATGTAATCTAAAACTATTTTACTAATTTCATTTTGAGTAATTGAAATATAATAACCACAAGCTTCACCTAATTTTCTAGATTTTTCTTTAGATACAGTTAGAGAAAAACTACCATCTGAATTAATAAAACCCGCTAATCAATGAAAATCAATTATAGAAAGGTTGGGTGAATAATAGTAATACTTTTATTATTTGGAAAAGCTTCTAATAAAGAATCTGATACACCTAATTTAAAATGTGATTTAAAAGCTATTATTTTAAGTAATAATTCGAGAGTTAGTTTACCACTTAATGATATTATATTTAAAACTTCAGATCATAATTGAAAATATACTAATTTATAAGTACATAAAGGATAATTAATAAAATGTTGTTGTATTATTTTTAATTCTGGTAAACTATTTACAATATAATTACAAGTATTGTCTTGGGGTTTAATATTAATATTACCAATTCCACCAAAAAATTGTTGTATATTTTGTAACATTATATAATTAGTAGGATTATAACCAGCAGTAATAAGAAATCTTAATTTAACGGTTCAACCTAATTTACTATCAGGTTTAGAATAAATTCCAACCGAAAAGCTCCCATCACCATCTGTTAGACCTGTTATGTAATTTGGATTTATATTATTTGTATTGTTTTTGTTCATTTTTAATTTTTTTTAGTTTATAAGGATTTAACCTTATTAAATATTTTTAGTGATTTTTTTTAACTACAAAAATCGGTTAGCGTATAATTGCTTAAAATTAAGTTTAAACTAATAAAATGCTTTTATTAATAAAGCCTAAATGATTTGATTTATAGATTAAACTCATTATTTATACCTTAAGTTAAATTTAAAAAGAATAATAAAATAAACAGTATAATTATTATTATAAGGCAATTTAAAAATAAATGTTTATTGAACTTTGCTGGAATTGAACCCTGCATCTAAATAAATTATACAAAATAATATAATTATTTATTAACTCCATTTTCAAATAAGAAAAATAGTTAAAGCCCTTTTTATTTAAATTATAATTTAATTAGTATTATAATTAATAAGGAGTAACGGAATCGAACCGCTGACAAACCATGTGTAAGATGGCCATTTTACCACTCAATTAACTCCTCATTTATTATTATTTTAAATAAATAAAATAATATACTATAAAATAATATACTATAAAATTATATAAACTATTTACTAGTAAATATATTATTATTTAGTAGTATTAAAAAAATTAAACGTGTGAATATGTGATATAGTAACTACAAATTAAAATATCTTTAGTATTGCTTTGTTATAAAAATAAATTTTGTCTGTATAAATAATATAAAATTATAAATTAAAATTTATAAACATACAAAAAATCTGCTATATTAATTTTAAAAATTAAAAATAATATACTAGCTATGCAAATCATTTGTTATATTAAATAACAACAATTGTTTATGCTTTTAAACATTATTTATTTAAGAAGAACATGCAACCTATTTAAGAAATATTCTATTTCTAGACTTTGATAATAATCATTAATTAATTTTATATTTACTTATTCAAATAAAGTTAAAAAGATAAAACTAATTACTAAAGTATAAATATTATTATAAATAACATTTAAATAAAAAAAGAAATTATTTTTTATAATCTTTAGTTCAAAGAAAAATTATTATCAGGACTCAATCGACTATCTTGTTATATTATAAAAATGTACAAGATTGTTTATTTAAAATATTAAATAAACACGGTATTCTATTTGAAAAATTCATTTAGAATACAAAACTCAAATTACTTAAATATTATTATATAATTAATATTTTATTAAATAATTAAGCTAAAATAAATGAGTCCTATTATATTTAGTATCTGGAGGATGGTTTCGAGTTTAATATGCAATCAGCTCTTATCCAATTTGTTTGTGGCTACCCTACTATGCTATTTTATTTATAATTTATAATAATATTATTTATTATTTATTATAAACAGTTACAACAATAAGTACACTATAGAAACATATCCTATTGATCCTTTCGTACTAGAAGGACTACCCCCTTTTACTTTGTTTTCCTACAGAAGATAGGATCCATACTGTCTCACGACGTATTAAACCCAACTCACGTAACCTTTTAATCGGCGAACAGCCGAACCCTTCCAAGATTTTTCCCCTGGAGGAGAGGTTGAGTCGACATCGAGGTGCCAGATCATCTCCACAATATGAACTCTCAGAGATGGTAAGCCTGTTATCCCTAGCGTCATTAAATTAG
>Ga0302221_10001688_pt1 | contig 14034 bp, 18 predicted proteins | sample II_Palsa_E2_1_FD_193517 | JGI IMG/M metagenome (GOLD analysis project Ga0302221, IMG submission 193517) | Peat permafrost microbial communities from Stordalen Mire near Abisko, Sweden - II_Palsa_E2_1 | ecosystem: Environmental > Terrestrial > Soil > Palsa > Peat permafrost | place: Sweden... | reverse complement strand
ATTATTAAGTTTAAATATATTAATATTTAATAATTTTAAATATAATAAAAAATATTTAAATAAAATAAAAATTTATATTTAAAATAATTATTAATAAATTTATAAAAAATTTTATTAATTAAAAATATTATAATTTTATTAAAATAATTAATATAATTAATATTAAAAATTATATTTTTATTAATTTAAAAAATTAAAAAATTTTAGTTTTTAAATTTAAAAAAAAATATATTTTATAATTTTTAAAAATAATTAATAATAAATAAAAGTTTTTTAAATTTTTATTTTCGATAAATATAAAATTATATATATATATAATTTATTTTTTAATTTTTTTTTTATATTTTTTTTTAATATTATATTTATATATATATAATTATAATTTTTTTTTATATTAAAATTTTTTAAATATTTTATTAATTAAAAAATAAAAATAAAATTTATAATAATTATAAATTTATTAATATTTTATTTATTATTAATAATAATTTTAAATTATTTTTATTAATTTTTATTATATAATTTAATAAATTTTTATTATTAATCTTTAAATAAATTTAATTTATACTTTTATTAAACTTTATAAATTTAATTTATATTTCTTTTAAATATTATAAATATTATTTTTAATAATTTTAATTCTTTATAATTTTATAATTTTTTTATAATATTAAAAAAACTAAAATTATAGAATTATATAGTTTATAAATTCTTGTTTCTTTAAAGTTTATATTTTGACTATATTTTTAGTTAAATATTTTCGAAAAACAATAGATTTAAATATTATTTAAAATATAAAATAAAGCAAGATTATTTATTTTAAAATAATTTTAAGATTTAAGTTTTGTTATTTATAATAAAACTTAAAGGGGTCTATTAGTTAAATATCACGTGTTCTTTTCTTTATTAGTATTAGTTATTCTAAATAGGGATTAGATTAATTCAGCTATATTAAGATATTTAAATAACTACCTACTTTACTCTTTAAATAACTTTATCAGGAATATCAAAACCCTTATATTTCAAGCTTCACCACATGCTTGTTGAACTGCTTTAACTGCAACTGTCATTAACTCATGTAGCGAGGCCTGCCACATCTGAATATCCTCTCGATTTCTACCAAAAGCAGCAATTTTAGGGTTAAGATTTTTCCTTTCCTTTCATTCTTGGTTTGTTTGTAGGTGGTGAAAATTCCAACAATTTCTCCCTTTTATATATACCTGTCGCTTCATGGGTAGCAATTTCGCGATCCTTACTTTCAATCCGCTCCGACAAAACTCGACTCTGTCCGGCAGTTGTAAACAAGATACTAAAAGATTGCTCGACCTTCTTCTGCTGTTGCAACAGGGTATCAATTAACTGAGTGCACCATTCAGATCCACCAGCGACTTCCAACTTGTTGATGCCATGAATTATGCAGTATGAGAGTTGGGGAGTGTTGCAGAGAAGTTCGTTGAGAATGAAGATTCCCTTCGGCCACGAGTCCTCTGAGCCATCAAGCTCTCGGAGTTGATCACAATTCAGCTTCCGGTCGTCGTCTTCCACGTCAAACTGGAGGAGCTGATAAATGAGACTATACAGCATCCCAATCAGACCTATCTTCTGTGCCCTCTTTCCTCTGTCGAGCTCAGTCCGACGTGGTAAGGCGCAAAAGTGCGAGATGAAAGGTGCTTCTATCCGGAATGCAGCGGTCATAACTGCCAAGCTGTTTCCCGTAGCGCTGAACTCGTTTCCTGGCTCGGAAGGACCACATATCCATAGAATTTTGGAAGTTTCGGTGCTGGCGAGCCACTTCTTCACCCTCAAGACCTCCTTGGTTTCTAAAAGTCTCTTTTTGGGATCTTCTAGAAGGCCAACACCGCTCTGACCTACGATATGCGTTTGTAGATGTGCGGCATTCTCCAGAGCTAGTTTTCGCGGTGTCGCAGGTCGGGAGATCCCTGAGAATGGCCCAGAAGCCCTGTGATCTTCAGAGACGTTATCTTGGCCTCGCGTGGATTTTGCTGGACGAAATTAGGAAAGAGCCATTTATTTAGGGGGCTCTGCTCACTGATTTTGTATTCGATACCTTGAGCCTTCAAGGACACCTCATCAAAGCTCTCTAGGAATCCATACACCATCTCATCTCGGATGTCGAGACGAGACACATTGCTGCAGCGGGATTGTTCGCGCTGTCGCAATAATTCAGCCCTGATGTCGGTGATGCCTTCATCCAAAAGCGTCATCTTCTGATCGACACTCTCATGAAGGAGAGAGACTCTCTGTAATGTCACCCGCTGCATGGCAAAGCCGCCGACTGCCGCCTCCTTGTCTATCTCATCAATAAGCTCCGTAATTGCCTTTGCAGTTTCTTGAAACCCTTCATTCACTTTATCGTTGAAGCTGCCGAAGAACCGCGAAGTACGAGATTTGAGATACCATTCTACGATATCACGGAAAAAGTAAAAGACCTTAGCATATACTTCCGCTAGTTTATTCCTGAGCGAGTCTGTCCTGATGATATGTAGTAGTTTAGAACAGCGTGCGGCTTTGGCAGATATTTGCTCCAGTGTTTGTGAAAGCGTCTCTGATATAGAATCATAATTGATAGCGGCCTGAAGAGCGAGTTAGTAATACTCAAACGCTGTCATTTGTGTAACCTCCCTTAATGAGTACAGAAACAGCGCCACAGAATACCGAAGCATACAAGCTTTGACTGGGGAAAATGGCGAAGATCTCCTTGTGAGAATGCAAAGTGCTGCAGATGCTGACAAAGCGACGGTAAACCTAGATCAGATCCCAGAGTTAACACGCGACTAACACAGGCAGGCCCCTCAGTAGAAGGAGTTGAGAGGTTCATACATTTGGATGGCTATCTCTCCAACCTGTCTGCAACCCCTCCACCAAGGCTGTCACTTCTTCAAAGTTACTGCCAGCGAGTGCAACAATCTTTGCGTTCGCTTTCACCTTAGCCGACCTACGGTTGATGCTGAATCTCGAGTCTTTCACTGCATCTATCTCTTTCGAAAGCCGCTCACAGCATCGTTCCAAAGCCACTCTAGCCACTTCGGCTGGATTGAAAGCGCTGTCCATTTGTAAGCCTTTTCCGATCTTGACAAAGCATCAAGGGGCTCAACAATGCGTTCGGATTCATACTTAGTATTTTCATCCTTCGCATCGAATAAACTCTGCAATTGTACTGCCTGGACTCCATCGTCGGCTTTCACGATAGTCTGGTTAAGACCAGTCTCTTCTGCCCCATTCCTACGTCCAGGCTCATTCCCGACCCTTTGCTCCGGGGCAGGAATCTTTGATTGGAATTCCAAACTCGCCATTTGACGAAGTTAAATGTGGGGACAATTTCGACACATGCAATGACAATATTATTGCGGAAAGCATCTGCACATTTTCAGGCTCTGTATTTCTATCATCGCGCAAATGATCAAGAAAGAGAGCACGCCCACGCCTTGGCGGAGCTTATTATTGTGGTGCTGAAGCGCTGATGTGGCTGAGTCCATGAAACTCAAAGGCTTATCTTGACCCCTGTTGCCAAAGGTACAGTACATACTTGGTAGGAGGGATAAATAAACCCCTGAGCTGTAGGGTGGTTCTAGCAGGTTCTTCTCCATAAAAAGGAGGATCTCTAGTACATAATTGGCCAGTTGCACTGGCTGAGGCCCGTGCTGATAGAGACAGCTCAAGGGTTTATTTATCCCTACCACGAGTACATCACTAAAAAAAAGTGCCCCATAAACTTCCGCTGCAATTATTCTCAGCCCTCTCATTCTCTGTACGATGGCTCAAGAAAAGATAGGCTGAGTTACTGTCCTTTTTGTGGGCGAATTATCTGGTTGAAGAGAGCATCATGATTACCTCAAACGGGGCTGCCTTTCCAGGCAAGCTTGAGAAAATGAGAACGCTTGATAATTGTGGCGATGAAGTGGCTGAGTGCATGAGATCCGAACATGGGTTGTTAGGTGCCTAATCTCATCCCCACGTCGATCCAAGTGCGTGCACTCGGTGCAGCACGCCAACTTCAACCCAGAAAGATCTAGAGCCTCCATCTATCCTCCTGATATCCGTGTCTCAACAATCATAATGTTTTGAAGAAGGGTTCCCTTCGACGCAGTACTCCACTTCAGTGAAGCGTTCGAATGAAGCATTGCATCAGAGATGCGAGGCTCAGAGCCAGCGCCTAAATCATCTCCAGCTATGGACCCCGTGTCGAGCACCTCCGAGGCCTCACGCCCGATTTCCCCAACTGCCAATACTTGCACCATCAACGCTCCGGGATCATCTTCGGACAGCGGAAACACCAGTTCCTCTGTCATGACGACGTCAAAGTCGGGTGGTGGTGGGGAGCTGGCAGTGGACACAATTGCCCCTGAAGCGACCCTCGAAAGCCCATCAAAAGACGAAAAGGTTGAGAATATCATAATCTTGAGGAGGTCTGAGCCTTCAGGTCTGGAATTCAAGACATGGACTTTCCCGTGGCAGCTTTGCTGCACGTGGTCGGTAAGTGACCAACGCCATAATTCAGTCAACCATGCTAAAGTTCAAAAGGGCTTCCATGAATTGATTAGACAAGCAGTGGGGGATAGTGCAGTAACTTTAGAAAATATTGAGAAATGCGCCTTTGACCTGCTAGACCCCGATAACAACATCATTATCCCGCAAGTTTGGGAGTCTCTCGCTAAACCTGGTTGGACGGTGACTATAAAGTTCAAGTTTGGTTACTACGGACCTATTACTCTACCTCGACGATTATCTTCAGTTATGTCGCAAGAAAGCGACGCTCAGGATGATTTCTCTGAGGATGACACAGAGAATACTCCAGGTGAGGTCGAGACAACTCTTGACAAGGAAAATGCCCTCGGCGAGCACGGCAATCCGAACCCATCTCGACGAAAACCACGGCGACCACGCTACAACCGAGTTGTACAACATACTGCTGAGTTCTATACGAAAGACTACGAGACTTCGAGACCGGAATTCGCCTATGAGATAAACAGAAACGAATCTATCACGTTCTATGACCCGAGCAAGCATGCCAAGGTACTACCTATACTTCAGGAAGTCGTCATAGTAATTCGAACTGGAAGGCATAGGCCATATCCAACCCCAGGCCAGATCGCAGGAGGGGATAAGTCATCAGCACCGCTCAAGCTACAAAAAGGAGATGAAGTGGGCGATAGATTTCTGATAGTTCGCTCACTCTTGCTCCTGAATGCCCTCCGAGCAGTGATCAATTACTCCTCAGTACCACCATCAGGGGATGATGATAGTCTGAATGAGGGGAAGTTTCCTTTTCCTTTTAGAGATCTCTGCCAATACAAGAGCGAGCTTTTGGACTACAAAGTCAATCATCCATGCAGAGAAAGGCATTCCGAGGCGTACAATTCTGAGTGCGATAGCCATATTGATGCTCTCGTGGATTATCTCAACAGTCAAACCGACATTCGTTTGAAAGAGGCGGAAGAACGCTGGAGCAAGAGACATCCAACAACAACATTTGGTTCCTTCTGGATCTTGATGAAATCAGGCTCTGACGTTTATGCACGAGAACACGGTCAACTGAACGCGTACGTCATTGAATCAATGCTTGGTGGGCCGAAAAAAGACGGCCGAGCGGACCCTTATACCTTCCAAGTCTGGAATCTTCAATTCAATGGTAGTGTTGTAACACGGACGATGAAATCTATCACAATCCCAATATTTGATGGAGAGCGAGATATCACGTCCTTGCCACTCTTCCCAATTCGATTCCATCAAGATGATCCAGGACAACAACCGCTCCGAGAACAACTAATTGAGCGTGGCAAGAAGTACATGCAGCTAGTAAAAGGACCAGAATTTCGACAATACTCAGGAACAGGTCTGGATGCTTCCATGCAGACGTACGAATCCGCTCGTGTGGTAATCAACCACAAGCGTGAAGAGATTACTACATCAAATACATCTCATCGTAAGTTCGAAAGCCACGTCAATCACTTTGGCCCAGGGTATGGCAGACCTCCTATATTCATTGAGAGACCAGGAGGGAGAGCAAGGGTTCCAGGCTGTCAATGTGAAAAGTGCGAACAGTACAACTTCAAAACTCAAATTTATGTGCCACTAGCATATGAATCCTACGATGATATTGACCCCAACAAACAAGGAGCACTGAACGATCACCAGCACTTCATCTGCGCCTCACACCTTTATGGATTCATTTTGAAGGATCGTATTTATGGCAAGTTTTGCGAAGCCTATCATCCGCTTTGGTCGATTTGCTAACCATCTTTTAACAGATCGCTTGGATGTGCGAGGAATCTGCGAGCCCTTGCTCAATGTAAACATTATTGACCAGCTCGTGATGAAGACCGAGAGCAACAAGACACTTCTCAAGGCCATATGCAAAAGGTATCGTGATCCTGAAGCCAGGGACAAGGCCTTCTTCGCCGACATTGTCGAAGGCAAAGGAGAAGGTCAAGTAATCCTCTTGCACGGCCCTCCTGGAACTGGAAAAACTCTTACGGCAGGTATGATTTCACGAAATACTTTTATATAGCAAAGTTCTAACTGGGTGCTAGAATGTGTTGCGGAATCTACAAAACGACCTCTCCTAGCCATCACTGCTGCGGACTTGGGGCACGAGCCTGCTTTGCTCGAAAAGAGCCTACTCACATTCTTCCGAGATGCAAACGACTGGGGTGCTATTGTTCTTCTAGATGAGGCAGATGTGTATTTAGAGCGAAGGAGTACTCAAGATCTGACCAGAAACTCAATCGTTTCCAGTGAGTCATCAACCAGATACAGGAAAGCCTATGTCACGAGCTCTAATGATTTCCAGTCTTCCTTCGTGCCCTTGACTACTTTAAGGGCATCTTATTCCTAACTACAAATCGTGTCGGATCTTTCGATGAGGCTTTCATGTCGCGTATTCACGTACAGATAGGATATGATCCGCTGGACGATGATGGACGCAGAGATGTCTGGAACAACCACTTCCGTAAGCTACAGCAAGATTATCAGCAAGGCGAGCGAGAGATACGGTATGAATGGGACGCCAAGGAATATGTTCAAAGATCTCAGGAAGTTCGCAACTTGGAGTGGAATGGGCGTGAAATCCGCAATGGTAAGTTGACCTTCCTTCTCTACTCCTCCTCCTTGAACAATTTCACTGAGATATATATAGCTTTTCAAACTGCCGTCACGCTGGCGTTGGATGAAACAACGCCGGGTGGCGTCCCGATGGTAAAAGAGTCACATCTCCGGCAGGTGGTCAAGATGTCTCAATCATTCAAAGATTACATCAAATCCACGCATGGGAATATGGACGGTAAGACAAGACCTGCCACTGCTGCCAAAAAATAATAGAGCTAACTTTTCGTAAGATGCGGACATGGCATATCATAGCGGTTTGCGCAATGATATTGAGAGATCTGCGTCGTAGAAGTGGAAAAGTCGGAGGACCGGCTAGAGACAACTACGCTCTAAGGTTCTCTATTTACGACATATATACCCACAAGCTTGACTAGAAGCTTAGAATCCAAGAGCTCCTGCTATTGCTCTGCGTATAGCGTCCTCACCCTCATCTTCTTAGTTATTGCAATTGTCTCAAGGTTTCTGGAACAATTGGCTTGATCTGAATGTACATATCAAGGATCTGATTTATCTAAAAATCCTAGATTATTTCTAAGACTAACAACACGGTTACGGAGCCGGGGTTTACTGAGTTGTATACGGAAGAATATCTTCGATATTGTTAGTCTACGTGATCGCTTACTAAAAAATTTGACCTTTTAGTATATGGAGGTGCAGGCCCTAATGTTTGTTACACCGCGTTCGCTGGGAGGGACTGTTTTGCAAAACGATTTGCCTGGTTACTCAGGTTACTTAGGGACTGCTCAGGGACTGCTCAGGTTGCTCAGGTTGCTCAGGTGAGCTGGCTGAGCCGAGGGGTGAGCCGAGGGTGATTAGCGCCTGAGCAAGAGCGGCCAGCTTACCAACCGAATGTGGAACGAAAATTGAAGGATTAGAGTTCGTCTACCAGAAAAGCTTACCCTAGTAATCCTCGACATCAAAAGAATTTTTGACAGTACTGCCTCAAAGCTCCATATAGTATATATACCATTATAGTAAACTCACTTAAATTCCGCCTGCCGGTGGCGATACTAAATCCGCATCTCTCTCCAATCTCATCATGCGTGCTTATAAGGGAGCTATCTCTGAGTTATACACCTATTATAAAATCTTCAAGATCTCTTGAAATATAGAGAGATAGACCAAAAAAGGTTACGAGGAAGCTTTATATACTTGTCTATGCCTGCTCTGCGGTCAGGAAAAACATTCCGCCAGATTTTGTATCTGCATTTATATAGAACATAGCAATCCTAAAAGGACGCTTAGCAAAAGTGTAGTGATTCACAAGTGTGCATTCCTGCCATTTATTAGCAGCGGCCATTGCCCGGCATCCATATACTATACAACAATCTGTGCTCAACAAAAACTACTCGGAGTCATGTCAAAGATGACGTATATACCTTGCTCTAAACGTTGACTTCAGTACGCTGACCCAACTTTAATGGAGTATAAAGCGATACTCAAGTCTCGACGTTCAAGACTCTAGCTACTTGGCGACGACAATGGCAATGTCACGCAATACAGACGACGATTCCCTGGATAACCATGTACGCAATAACGCGAGCTTATAATTATATAGCTGCCGTGTATCCCGCTCTTTGAGTTATAACCTAGAAGGCGTTACTTGTAAGTATTATGCTGCTTAATACATTTTCGCAAATACTTGATATATACTTGCCTTGAATCCTTCGTCCGAAAATCGTCCGAAAAATTGATAGCCAGTGAATTTTTGACAGCAGCAAAGACTCGCTAATAAACTTGGAGCATTGCTGCATTCTTCCCCGGCGATTTATTTACCTAGACCGTTACTGGCGGCGGGAGTCCGTCACTGTCTGTGTCTCTCTCCACCTCTTTGCAATTATGAGGGAGGAACTTTACTTTTGTGTGCTTAATATGATTGATCCTGCATTTGAATTATTCTGCTCTGCTCTGCATTCCGGTACGGGCGTTTTATATTTGCAAACGGAAAGCATCAGTATTTCAAGGAAGAAGAGCATGATATAAGATATAATTCACGGTGGATACTTGCAGATTGTCTCCTTCCGCTTGTGCTTATTGGTGGTTCCAAGAAAGAAGAGCATGACGAAAGGTATAATTCACGGTATATTCTTGCCGATTGTCTCTTTCCACTTGCGATTATTGGTGGTTTCAAGAAAGAAGAGTATGACGGAAGATATAATTTACGGCATTTGCTTGCCGACTGTTTTTTCTCGCTCAGGTTTAGCGCCAACTTGTACTGACGATAAATACTATACGGACAGGAAGTTTTCTTGTTAATTTCACACGTCGCACCATCTTCCATTATAACATCTTCCACTACTTTGGAGTTTGGATGCTTGACTAGTTACAGGTATAGCTTTGAGAATGGTCGTGCAGTATACTTATTCTCAGACCAATCTTCGCTTTAGGTATTGCAGGAGATATAGGTTACATTACTCCTTGTTCTTTAACTTCCATGTATAAATTTTAAATGACAACAAAAGAGAGATTGTCAGCTATCACTTTTTGTTGTCAAACATTACAGCGTTGTATATGGGTTTAAACTTTAGGAAGATAATTGAAATTTGGAAGTTAAAAGAGTTCTGATTTTGAGCTACAGGCAAGCAGGTAGACTTTACTTCAAGAGATCTGGAAAGGACGCAAGCATAGAATCAAGGAAGTATTCTTGTTTTGTAGAATACTTGGTTACTCTTTTACTTTGACGTTTATATCGTTATTCCTCTCGGCATTTCCTCGGAGCCACCATTAATTACAGTTCAGAAGTCAAGGTTTCTCTTGTTGCTTTGGGCTTAGCGTCGACTTATCTTGACGATAAAACACAGACGAGGGGAAAGCTTCTCGTCAATGTAAACTTCTCTTCCCTATCTTCCCCCCAGGTTCGGGACCCGGCCTGCTCACCAAGAGCTATGTATAAGCTTGGGAACGGCCGCCCCGTACAGTAGCCCGCTCTAGATATTATAAGTAAAGTTGCTCTTTGTTTCTTGACTCTCTTTGCATAGAATTTAAGTGACAACAAAAGAAATCTTTAAAAGTAAGTTTTTATTGTCAATATTTATAGCTTTGGGTATAGGGTCAAACTCTAGGCAGGTAACAGAATGTGGTAATTAAAAGAAGGCTACTTTTCTAAAAGAGACAAGTAGTTTAGCCTGTGCACTTGTAATTTTGAAAAGGGGCAAATAGAGCAAAGGTCGAGGAGTGACCTGTCCTCTCTTTGTGATATTGTTTGTCCTTTCTTTGTGTTTATTTTTGTGTTTAAATCGTCCGGCTCGGCATTTATTCGGGCCGAACCATTATTCGGGCCGAACCATTGTTCGGAATTTAAAAGTTATAGTTAGAGATATCGGTGAAATATTGATCCGCGACTTGTTCAGCATTCACTCAGGCATAACCGTGCTCGTAGTCCAGAAGTTGTGGTTAGAGCTGTCGGAGAAACATTTACCCGCAGCTTTCCCTGTATTGCCCGCGTCATCTTTCGTTGCATTGCTCATTCTTAGGAAGAGTATAAAATAAATCATTTTGTTCCAAGTTGCGGTAAACTGATGAGGGATCCCGAGTTTGTGGTTAAGGCAACAACGGAACTTGATGATGGAGGAACAGGATTCGATAACGGAACGAAAGGTGTCGACTGCCTTCTGCAAACTGGACCATGTACCAAGCACTTAATTGACCAAGTATCGTTCTCTTGAAATTTGACATCCACCTTTCACGTCTTCAAGCGTTCAGCTTTTTTTAGCATGCCTTTTATGGTTCAATGAGTAAATGACAACAAAAGTAAATTTGACACTAATAGAAATTACGCTCGTACAACCGATTCTTGAGAAGAGGTAGCTCACGCTCTTGACAACTGGACAGGGCAGAGGGACAGAGAGGGTTGCAGTTCGGAAAGTTGGCATGATTCCCTGCGCTTGGAGCTGTTGCCCTGTTCACCTCTTCCACCAAAATGACTTTCTTTATAATGGTTTATGAATCGGAGAATAACCTTCAATGTGGAATCTGGCATTAAATCGTTACGCTATTCCTGGATTGGAATTAAGTGTTGACCGTTATCGAAATGGAGTCAATATCATTATTTAGCGTACTTTCCAGATATGGCTTTACCCCGCACTTCAAACTTGTCCTCGTGGATCGATGCACTGGTCTAATTTTCCGAGCGTTAAATATAGCCACATCAGCACGGAGGAGTAATCTTCAACAATTTCAGGTTATCGTTAGAAAGGTTTACTTCCAAGAACACTCGTCCTGCTCGCATTATCTGAAATGAAATTGCTAGAAAACCCCTATAACGGTTTTGTTCCACCAAGTCATGAAAGTGTATAAATGACCTGTGCAGATATGTCTTAAGTTATTCTTCCTGAAACATCAACTTATTGACGATAAAAGGAAAATTGACAGCAACAAGTTTTAGGTTTGCCTTTGTCGTTATTAATTAGTTATTTCGTGCGCTAGGAAACAGACAGAGAGCGCGGACAGCAAAGGTTAATGGGGTGTACAAAGTCATAAACTCAAGTACGGTATAGCTCTACATTTGGCCTGTGGCTTTGGCTGAATATCTTTGCAATAATAGCCTTTGCATTATTGACAGAAGCAGGAATAGTTGACTGGCATTAATATAGCTTGTTTCTTTTGATAGAGAAACTCCAACGCTGTTTTATCAGAACAACGAGATTGATTGCACTTGCTTCGCTGGCGGTGGACAAAAACAGTAAGAGTAATTAGCGGCCGTTTCCTCAGTGGCATGCTTACCAAAATTCAGGATAGAGCGAGAAATCCCTACTTTGCGACCGTATCAGTACAGCGTAACCGGATCTAATCCTTTGAAACTCAGATATATTAAATTTGAGCTTCTGAATTATGCGGATATATTTTTGAGTTATTTTTTGAAGTTTGTAGCGTTGAACAAGTGCCGGTGCAAAAGACTGAGCTTTGGTACGATTGCCAATTACTCCCGCTCTTTTTGTTCACCGTGAGCCTGGTTCTTTGAAAAGTACCAGGAGTAGCGAATTTTACCGTTCTCAAGAAATCAAAGGGAAGTAACGACTGGATATATGGAAAAATAACATAATGAAACGGATATATTTCTAAATAACCAAACACCGCAAAGCTGTTAATCAATTCATTCATGTGGACAAATAGCCTCTGAATCAACTCGTGGATTTAATTTATGGCACAATTAGAATTTGAAGAATTCTTTGATCCTTTCTCATGGCTTGACAGAATTCCGCTAAAGTAGGTGCTGCAATCACTGATTGTTGACCGAGTAGCTTTCTTATGAGCAGGTCCCCCTATTTGCGATTCAGCCCCCACCTCGCTTCTCGAAGCTTCCAAAGCCAGGGTCTTCCAGGAACTCCTTACCAACCAGCAAGGCTGACGCCTCGCCCGCTCTATCAAACTTCGTCCTTGACTCACCAAACCAGCCATATCCCCACCAACTTTCACACATCCCTTTGAGCAAAAGAGTGCAGTTGCCTAGATTCAGGATCTGCCTATCCCCGCATTACGCGCCCAAGATACCGCGGTTGGCCAATCCCGGAACAGTGCCGAATGACAACGAGGCTGAGTCTTTGCCCCACCAAAACGCCAGCCGGTCGACAAAGAAATATACCTCACCATTCACCATCTCACATCCCGTTCTCTCCTTATATAAGGTCGTCTCATCTTTCTACGACAAGATATCCTACGCAATTCCTGGCACATATCCAACCTACACAAATTCTCAAAGCTAGAAAGAAAGGAACGGGAACAGCGCACGAAAGGGACAACCAGGCTCCACAGCACAGAGAAGAAGGAAGTAAAGATGGCAGGACAAGATACAACCGTTGACCCAGCAAAGGCTCTGGAGTTCAAGGAGAAAGGCAACAAATGCTTCCAAGCAGGCGATTTCGTTGCCGCAGAAGCACTGTACTCAAAAGCGTTTGTCCCACTTCCCCACCTCTCCCCCTCCCAACCACGTCACAACCCGATGCTAACATTCATCGCAGAATTGACTGCGATCCTACAAATCCTCTTCTCTATACAAACCGCGGACTGGCCCTGCTAAAACTCCACCGCTTCCCCCTCGCGATAACCCTCTCCCAACATGCGATCTCGCTCTCCCCACCACCTTCCATCAGCATGAAAGCGCACTTCCAACTCGCGCAAGCACAAATCGCACTCCATAACCCCTCTTCCGCACTTGAATCCTCGAAGTTGGCGCATAAGCTGTGTATTGATGAGATTGTTGCTGGCGGGAAGGGAGGCGGGAGCATAGGCCCGATTACGGAACTGGTGTTGAGGTGTAAGAAGGAGTTGTGGGAACAGAGGGAAGACGAGCGATTGAGAAAGAGAGGTGGACTGTTAGAGGAGTGTGCAAGGGGGTTGGAGAGGGAGAGAGATGCGTATGTTAGTGTGCTGCAGGCGGAGGAAGGGAAGGAAGAGGAAGTGGAGAGGGTGAAGGAGAGGTATGGACAGAAGATTGAGGAGTTGAGGAGGATATTTGAGTTGGCTGGCGCAGCAGGGGAGGAGGGAAAGAGGAGGAAGGTACCGGATTGGTGTTTGGACGATATTACGTTCTCAGTTATGCTGGATCCTGTGGTGGTATGTTCCCCTCCGAGCCTCATCTGCGAGTGCATGCTAACGAGAAATAGACCAGGACAGGTCAATCATACGACCGCTCTTCGATTATGGAGCACTTGAAACGCTCCCCCACCGACCCTTTGACACGCGAACCACTACGAGTCGAAGATCTGAGGCCGAATTTGGCATTGAAGGCAGCGTGCGAGGAATTCCTGGAAGAGAATGGCTGGGCTGTTGATTGGTAGAATGCTGCGAAGCCGAGTCGCAGAATTCGGAACAGACGAGTCACGAGAGCCGAAACAGGGAAGCGTCGATAACATAAACTTTGAGAGAAGTGGCGAACAACAAAGATAACTTGAGGCCAGGAATCCATGGACT
>Ga0302221_10001684_pt1 | contig 14057 bp, 18 predicted proteins | sample II_Palsa_E2_1_FD_193517 | JGI IMG/M metagenome (GOLD analysis project Ga0302221, IMG submission 193517) | Peat permafrost microbial communities from Stordalen Mire near Abisko, Sweden - II_Palsa_E2_1 | ecosystem: Environmental > Terrestrial > Soil > Palsa > Peat permafrost | place: Sweden... | reverse complement strand
AGCTACTAGGTAGCCTTCAATTATTTGGTTGGCACGATCTATATTTCCCGAAGATATATTCGGGGTTGCAAGAACTGTCTTGGCAAACTCTGCGTCCTGGCGTAAGTCATTGATCGAAGGGTTTGTTATATTGGTCATTTCTTCTCCATGTCTAGAAATTGTGATAAAGATAGCGTGGTCTTCCCTGCTCCTGGCGGGCCATAGATACACATGAACGATGGTACCTTCCCAAGTTTTCTATGTATCTTTGGTATGGTAGGTTCAATGATTTCCTCAGGTAGAGCTTTAGCCACCTCAAGACGGACATGGTACTTCGCTATGATTTCCTTGGTTGGCTTGAGTTTTAGCACTCTTCGGCCTGCTTTCGCTATCAGTTTTCCCTCACTATCCATTTTATCATCCAACAGTACTGACAACCGGAACATGTCACTACATGCTTCATTAAGTCTTCGATAGAAGGCGGGAGGCAGTTCTGGTCCGATGGCATCCTCTCCTGTCCTTTCGTTCGTCTGCTTGTTTTCATGTGCGAGAACGAGAATGTTCATGCCCTTATTTTTGAGGGACTTGAGGCGCTCCATGATCATCTGTTCCGCCATATCGTAGACTGTAAGGTAGTTCTTATCACCTCCAAGCCACTTTTCCTTGAAGGCCCACACAGACATGTCATCCGTGAGTCCGATAAACTTTGCATTGCGACGTAACGTGGCACCCAGTCCTGAAATAGTATCGACGATGAGGAGATCTCCTTTTGCCACAGAGAGTTTAGCAAGTTCACTGTCCGCTCTTTCAAAGTTTCCTCCGTCTAGGTACGTGATTTCTTTTGTATGTGCTTCGAGTATGTCTTGTATTGAGTCTGTGCCATTTTGATCACAATCAAGGTAGTAAATCATTTAGCTTTTGTTACCTCTATGAAAGGCATATTTCCGTCCATTTCTTCTGCTTCTATTTTAGAAACATAGAGAACCCCGAATTGGTACTTAACCCAAAAATCTATCTGTCGTTTATCTTTGGTATAGATAATTTGGTGAACCTTTGTTTGATTTAATAAAACCTGGCAATGGTCATAATGTGCATCGTAGCATATAGCAGCATCATAGTTTATCATATTTCATCATCGACTTTCATTAAATTCTCACGTTGCGTAGAAAGGGCCTCCAGGCGCTCTGGTGAGACGAACCCGTGCTCCCACTCCTCATTGCACAGGGGACGCTGGAAACACCCTGTACAGGTCGCTACGCCCCATCCCATGCGTCCTGTGCGGTACCAGCTATTCGTAACTTTGGTTTGGAGAAGGGACATTATAGATTCTGTGAGATCTTGAATTGTCCTTTCTTTTTGGAGGGGACTTAACGAATAGGGGACTGTAAAATAGCTATCCTGTGTCGTCCATGCCGGACTGCGAGGTCTAGGTACTCCAACTCGTTCTGATCTAACGTAAACAAACTCAAACTCGGCTTCCATCTGGTAAAGGGCTTCGAGTGCGACAATATAGAACCTGGCCTGATCGCTAATGTGAATATCCATGCAGGGTTTTTTCCCGAACGTCTTCCAATCACGACAGATTATTCCTCCGTTTTTATTATAGATCATATCTGGGGTAACGCGAAAGAGTACATTGGGTAGAATCTCCCAATAGAAGGACTGCTCAACAGCCATTATATTATCAGGCAGTCCTCGATTTTGTAGATAATCAAAAGCGATATTATACATAAGACAGCCCACGTCTTCTGGAAGAGGTTCAAGGAGTATCTGCTTGTAAGCTTGTTCCATATAACGGTGAAACATGCTACCTTTTTTGACAGCCTCATTATCATGCTTCGACTCTCTCCCTTGTAGCCACTCGTATTCAATTTCGTAGGACTTCGGGCAGTTCTTGAACGCTGTTAGCGAAGAATAGCTGATAACGAGTTTCCCTTCAGTGTTAATCATAGGAGAGTGAATCCATGATATTCGCCGTATCTCGGTGAGTGCCAATTATCCATTAAATATTTCTCGTCAACAACCTTGTACCCCTCTCCTGGCCAAGGATCAAACACCCACCATACGTTTGCCATTTGCTCAGTTTTTTTAATCAAAGTAATCCAGTGCCCGTCCTCGTCAACAGTAATATCAATGATAGAGTTTGGTGCTAATTTCTTCTCCATTTTCTTAAACGGTATTTTTTTATACTCTAAAAACTTCTTAATGTTCGCAGGGCTTGTCCCCACGTCAGGATCTGCGTGCAGCGATATCTCTAAATTAGATATACTGTATGGGTGCTCATTCATTTCAAGAAGGTAAGCTAGGGCAAAGGGGCCGCAGTTCCAGTCTCGTGTTTGTGGAAGAAATTGGGTGTAGAAATGAGCGGTGCGATCTGTACCAAACCAATCTTCATGTATAGCACTCTTTCGGAAAATAGCTCCCATCGTTCCGAGTATTTGTACCATCGCTGCTGTGGTGGCATGGCCTAGGAGCTTTGCGTAGCCCTTCCTTGAGGCGTAGTTGGCGAACTCTTCCCTGAGCTGTTTACCGTAGCCCATATTTCTAAACGCAGAGTGTATAGTTGTGCTCCAGACGTAGACAGATTCTCGGTCTGACATGTCTACATCAACAATATCGTCATCTCCCCCATAATAGAATCCTTGGCCTTTATCAAGGATGCACATATAATCATGTGGATTTATACCGAAGCACTCTCCGATTAGTTTGTCATCAAGGAACATATTAACAACGAGGCCATGTCTGATAATATCCTCTCTAAGCTCCGGCTCTTCTCGCAGTTCCTCTTCATACTCGTTTTCGAATCTATCCGTTGCTATAAAGTCGTTTGTGAAACTAATTTCCATCGTCTTGGCTTTCATAATTTCTCTCCCATGTTATTTCGTGTATTAGATACATCTTCGCCCGTTCTCGGCATATGACACAAGGCTCATGCGTGACGTACATCTTCAAGGGGTAGCCGTGAAGGTTAAGTTGCTCCAAGGCGTTCTCTTCTGCATGAATAGTTCGCTTACAGTGTCCATCGACAATCATGCACCCTACCTCGGTGCAGTGTGGCTCTCCTGGAGGCGCTCCGTTGTATCCTGTGGTCACTATTCTGTTCTTGTGGGTGATCACCGCTCCTACCTGGAGCCTAGGGCACGTAGAGCGTAGAGAGATGGCTGTGGCTACATTAAGCCAATACAGGTCCCAATCGAAACGCGCCCAAGCTGCTGGTAAATGCTCCATCTGTCTCCTCCTGTACGAGTCTCAGCATCTCTGCTGCTATCTCGCGAATCTCTAATTGAGCGTCTGGTGAGTTTCTCAGTTTCTGGAAGTGAACGAACGCTCTGAAGTTGCATGAGAAGTCGAGATTCACTTGAATAGCATAGGGGAGGAAGTAGCGTGCTGACTCTTTTGCTCTCTTCCTAGTCATTCCCTCTATAGGCATCAATAGATAATCGTGATATTCCTGGTACGCCAGTAGGGATCTCTCAGCTAAAAGTCCTCTACTTTCTGAATCAAAGTCTTCTGGGATGTAGTACTTGTCTTCCGTGTATTCTTTGTACCGGGCGCTCTCCCCATTTACCGAGAAGTGCCGATGCTTCAAAATTTGGATGTGCGTCGCAGTATCGACGGTTGCGCTGAAGTGAAGTAGGCTTCGTTCAAAAGGGGTGCCGTGTTCGTTATCAGCAAGCATCTTCAACAGTCCTGGAATACGTTCTTCCTTGCCTTCAATTTGGGTACTCGTCCAGGCGGCTTGAGCATGTGTCTTATCTCCCCCGTAGTATCCGCATAAAGTCACCTTGTTTTTCATTATTTTCCTCTTTATTTGCTTGGGGTATATTGAGCAATAGGCCCTGAAAATGGTTTATCCCTCGGTACAAATTCTTGGCACTCGCAAGAGTAGCCCTTACAGGAAGTAGTAACTTTATTCTGTTTATGAGAACCTTTCGTGTGTTCACAAACACACCGTTTATAATCAGAATAGTTCATTTCTTTTTCACCTTTTCCTGTTTTACTTTTGTCCATGATTTAAAGCGGTTATCAATGAAGTAACGCTCTCCTATCTCGGTATCAAAACAATCTTCCTTGTATCCTGTTTTCTTTTTCGTTACCTCGAACTTCTTATCCTTCCAGATCTTTGTTAAGATAAAGTCACCTACTTTCAACTGAGGCATTTATCGACTCCTTTATTAGGGGCATATATTTCTTGCACTCGCACGCATAACTCGTACAGTCCTTATGACCTCCTAGGTTTTTTGTTCTTGGATTGGGCTTAGTGTACTTATGGGTTGTTATTGTGTGGGAACAAATACACCTTGGGAACTTTGATCTTACTCGTCGAAACATTTTTAAAATTCTTCATCGAAGCGTACTTCTCCGGTGACTCCCATAGCGTATGACGAAACAGTACGCTCGAAGAAGTTCGTAAGCTCTTGCACATCCTGAAGGAGCATAAAGTCGAAGGGCATTTTTATAACTTGGTAGGGTTTGTACCCGAGTTGTATAAGCCTTTGATCGGCGACGTACCTAAGGTACTGCTGCATATCCGCAAGGGTAAGTCCAGGGATACCCTCGTCCAGCATATCCTTCGCAAATTGAATCTCTACCCCTATCGCATTTTCTAGCATACACCGTACCTTGAACTCAAGGTTTACTGTAAACAGCTCAGGATTCTCTTTCTTGATAACATCAATGACAGAAAACGCAAATTTCATATGGGCGCTCTCATCTCGAAAGACCCAATTCGTGCCCGAGGCGAGGCCGTTACAGAGTCCTCTTGAACGGAGGAAGTACACGTAGGCGAAGGCCGCGAAGAAGAAGAGTCCTTCAACCGCACAAGCAAACGTAATGAGGTTCATAAGGAAATCTTCGGAATCCATCCACTTATAGCAGAACTCCGCCTTCGCTTTTATCGACGGAATTTTCTCTACTGCTGAGAAGGCTTCAGCTCTCTCTTTATCATTAGGGATATAGGTATCAAGGAGCTTCAAGTAAAAATCAATGTGTTGAGCTTCCTCGAAGAGCTGTCGCGAGAGATACATCCTCGCTTCTGGTGAGTTAATATTCTTGTAAAGGTTAATCACGAGGTTGTTCGCTACGATGGTATCTCCGGTAGCAAAGAATGCCACCAGGAGATTAATCATATGCCGTTCATTTGGGGTGATACGTTCTCTCAGGTCGGTGATATCTTCTGAGAAATCGACCTCCTCCACAGTCCATGTATTAGCTATGGCATCCTTGTACATCTCATAAAATTGAGGGTATTTCATAGGCCGTAGGGATAAAGTATACCCTGGATCAAGTATCATTTCTTTCTCCTGTGAAATTCATCAAATTTTTCAATCACGCGCCGGGTGATTCCCTCTCGCTGAATGTCTTCGGGCGTGAAGGTTATTATGCCGAACTCATCTTCTAACCGGAAAAGGCCCAGGGCTACAGCTAGTCCCGAAGTACCTTGCATATCGCTCTGTGTCACATCTCCACAAAGTACCATTCGAGAGTCTCGCCCTAGCCTGGTCATAGCCATTTCGATCTGCTTTGGGGTTGTGTTTTGTGCCTCGTCGATAATGATAAACTTTTCGGTAAATGTACGGCCTCGCATAAGTTCTAATGGCACGCATTCAATATCCCCTGTCTTTTCTTCTCGCATATCATCAAGCATCTGTTGAACATAAGGTAAATTGAGGTCTATGATACAATCAAAGATTGGGTCCATGAAAGGAGCAAGTTTATCAGGTAGAGTTCCAGGCAAATAGCCAAAGTTCCTACCAGCAGGCACAAGAGGACGAGAAATAACAATACCGTTTGCCCTAGCACTTAACAACTCCTCGAAGGCCACACAGACCGTTACAAATGTCTTGCCCGTACCGGCAGGACCAGTAACAAGTGTAATACGCTTCTTGCGGATTGTATCTCTTAGATGAATCTGGTTTCGAGACTTTGGACTCCAATCGAGCTGGTCCGATATACTGTTTCTGTACGTTCTCATCCATGGTCACTCCTTATCATCCGCAAACGAGTAGTCCCACTTCCTTGCTTCAGGTAGGGCCGGGGGCAGTGGTAAACATGTGTGTTCCTTGATTTGCTTAGACAATTCAACAATTTTGGTTTTGAGCATCTCAATGATCTGTAGCTGCTTATCAGACTGCTCCTTTAGTAAAGTAGCAGCTCTATTTAGGTTTTGCATATAAAGACCCTGACTCGGCGGGTTGCACTCCATACAGTGAGGCATAGCACAGTAACATGGCATGACTAACTCCTTATAAGTCCCAAACTTTTTTTTATGGCGGCAATCTCTTTACATCCATGTTCTTTGAAGAGGTCATAAGAAGAGTTAAAGAACTGTCCGCATTCTCTACATACGGACCCCGTACTACCATAATCTTCTCGGAAGGTTTCTTCTTCAGGCAGCATTTCTCTTAATCTCCGATTTAACAGCGAGGGGAATTGTGAAGTCTATGTCATACTCTGCTTTGAGTGCTTTGATGGGCCAGGTTGTCATAATCTCTTCGATCTTCTTTACCTTCTTGTCGAGGGAGAACCCGTCATCGTCCAGCTCGAAGCCGATAGAGTCATGCACGAAGAGTACCATACGGAAGGAGAAGTCAGTTAGGCGTTTCATGGCGAGGAAGGCTATATGTGTAGAGAGGTTTTGCACGGGCACATTTACCGCTTGTCTGAGCTTACCGAAAAAAGTCTGTCCATAATTTCCTCGCAGTAACGATGGGTCACCAAAATGTCGTATAAATCCTGTTGGGCAGTGTACTTCCCCTGTATCCAACACTTGTTTTTTTGTGTTGAGATAGTATCTATTAAATCCCGGAAACGTCCTGTGCCAAGTCTCATGCAGTCGTTCACAGAGATGTAGTGGGATGTGGACACCTTGCTTCTTCGCATACTCCCAGAGCGTGAAGCCTGTCCCAATATAAAGTTGACTGAAATTAGCACTCTTCGCAATTTGACGTTCTGCTTCGGTAACATCTTTTTCATCCTTGTCATAAAACATAGCCGCGAAGAACGCGTGAGGGTCCCACTTCGGATCTGCGGCAAATCTCTGGAGGACTGTCTCCTCCTGAGCTAACCAGGAGGCTACGCGAAACTCTATCGCGGAGTAGTCCACTAATAATAGCACCTTCCCCTCTGGGGCTGCAAAGAATTTTTTGAGGCTCCGGTCGAGGTTCTGGACGTTCGGATTCGATGCAGAGGTACGCCCCGTGTCTACGGAGATCATTTTGTACTCGGGGTGTGCCCGACCGTCCCCCTCGTTGGCTAGCTTCTCGTAGGGCTTGATGTAGGTCGATAGCTGCTTGGCCTGCTCCCGGTACTCCAGAAGGTTTGAAACGAAGGGAGTGGCTCTGTAGTCCTCTAGGATGTCCTTAGAGACATGAGGGTTACCTTTCTCGGTTAGGGGGTACCACAACCCTAATTTGTCGAGCACTTTGGCTACCTGCTTGGTGGAGTTTGGGTTGACCTTCTTATCGAACCCTAGTAGCTCCTCCATCTGATAGCCGACGCGATACTTTAGTTTCTTTAATTCAGTAGCTACTTCTGCTTTTGTTCCCATAATAGATTGTCTGTCAAGATACACGCCTCGCACAGACATTTCATCAAATACTCTTCGTACTGGATATATGAGGCCCTCAATAAGGGAGAAGCGTTTGTCTTTTGAGAGTTCCCTTCTGAACAGTTGAAACAAAAGCATGGTGTACCAGCTGTCTCGGGCGTTGTAGAAGTAGAACTCGTTTGATCCGAGTTTTGCATGAAATGACTCTTTCCATCCCGGCACGCCGAGATACTTTACTGCTAAGGCTTCCAGACCTCTAGGCTGAGTTTCATCCATGAAAAACGCCATATACATTGTGTCGTGATCATCCGTAATCTGATAACCCTGTTTCCGAAGTACTGGCCCGTCGTAATGAAATGAATTGTGTCCAATGGTTTTGGTGTTTCGTAACAGGTTAACCATCCCTTGTACGTCTCTACTGACGTAACAAATTTCTTCATTACAGACGGCAATTTGTGTTGGGTAGTCTGTATAGGCACCCTCTTCATTAACGGCTTCGATATCGTAGGCAAGTATATCACCATCTATTTTTTCTCCGTTCCAGATTCTCCAGGGCACGGTGGTATCGGTTCTTTGCGGGCTACAGCGACGTATATCACTAACAACCGTCCGTTCCAAAGTCGAATTTTTCGCCAAGTACTCCAAAGAATACGTACAAAATACTTTTGCATTTGTATTTAGCTCAGGTAGCGCCTGAAGCTCCTTTCCTCGGTTGTTTTTGATGCCTGATCTCTTCGTGACTGCTCGTAAGGCATGATCTCCCATACATAGGATATAGTGTGGATTGGAAGCATGTATATCTTCTTTAAGATAAAAGCGGCATGCCCCGATGGACGAGACATCAAGTGGCGAACCTTTCTTATCCGAAGCGCATTTGACAGCATAAGTCGCGCAATATCCTGATAGCTGTGCTTTCGAAAGAAGACCATGCAAGAGACCCCCCAATGGCCCCGCGAGGACCTTACCTTCAAAGTCCGCCCGTGAATCTGGTTGGTCACAGACAATAAGAACATTGCACTTCTCGATTTTAGACTTGAGCACAGGAGACAGGCACCCCATTGAAAGTGGGCACAGGGAGCAAACACTTGTCATCTATCTCCTCCGAAGAGAATCTCTTCGAGTCTCCGGTTCTGTACGGACTCGTTCACGGACTTCTTTAGTTCTAAAGTACGCGCTATGTATGAATCAATCGTGTTAGGAACGCGGTAGAACGTCACACACTTACTCTTCCCTGGACTGTAGATCCTGTCCTGTGCTTGCTGCTGTTCCGCATAGCTGAATGTCTCTGAAACAAAAAGAGCATGTGTAGCGCCTGCCAGTGATATTCCAGTGCCTCCAGCTTGGATTTGTGCTATGGCAACCATAGGATATGATCCCTTGTTGATCTCCTGAATTGCTACTTGCCGGTCCTGAAGGGATGTGCTCCCTTGAATCGTTACTACTTTTCACGAAACAGCTTTTCTAAGTATTTAGTTTGTTTATCAAAAAAATCATTGGTATTAGGAGGTCTACCATGTTTTTCAATAAAATCTTTTAAGGCTTGTTCATCATTTACTTGCTGATTTCTCTCATCACAATACTCTTGTGCGTCTTCCTCACTGTCAAACCGCTCGTACTCTTCTCCGTCAGTAGCAAACCATTGAGGGTAAAAACCTTCCCACCCTTCATTTTCTTGTACTTCAAACATTATCTATCTCCTCCGAAGAGAATCTCTTCGAGTCTCCGGTTCTGTACGGACTCGTTCACGGACTTCTTTAGTTCTAAAGTACGCGCAATGTAAGAATCAATAGTATTAGGAACGCGATAGAAGGTTACGCATTTACTCTTCCCTGGGCTGTAGATTCTGTCCTGCGCTTGCTTTTGTTCAGCATAAGAAAACGTTTCTGAGACAAACAGGGCATACGTAGCGCCCACGAGCTTTATCCCAGTACCCCCCGCCTGTATTTGTGCAATGCACACCATCGGGTAACTCGCCTGGTTGATCTCCTGAATCGCTGCTTGGCGGTCTGGGAGACTCGTGCTCCCCTGAATTGTCACTACTTTGCATTTCAATCTCTTTTCTATCTCAGCTTTGTATGTTTCTACTTCCCAAGTGAACTTACAAAAGATCACTGCCTTCTCGCCGCTCTCCACTATCTCTTCCAGGTCCTCGATCACAGCATCTACCTTCGCATTGTGGATTGGGGCAATACCATCTTCCGAGGAGACAAAACCGCTTGTGATCTGCTGAAACCTCAAGAACCTTGTTAAGCAGTGTGTCCCATTGATAGTGTGTCCGTTGATCTCCGCTATCCATTCCTTCGCCAACTTTCTATACAGTGCCATAACTGCGGGCGGTAAAGTAATTCTACGCTCTACAAACTGGTATGTATCGGGTCCAAAGACCTCAGCTCGTTTGACTATCGTAGCCCACTTCTTGAGTTTCGTCTCCAGCTCTGGAAGGTTATTGTACCCTAAAATCTTACTGTGGAACAACTGATCGGTGATAAGATAACGCTGCTTGAACTTTGTAAAGGAAGAGAACCAGTCATCTTGGTTGAGGCCGGACATCTGTCCCCATAAGTTACCGTAGTTGTTAGGAGTAGGTGTGCCTGTTAATGTACGGACGTAGGTAGCCTTCTGAGCTAGCCTGCGGAAGGCACGACCTCGCTTCGATGAAGGGGACTTGAACCGATGGCTCTCATCGGCTATCAGGGCGGTCCAGGATGCGCTAGGAAGCTCTTTGAGTATGTTGGCTAGGCGGTCATCGTTAATGACCACCACGGCCAAGGGATTGGCCTTTATGAGGGCTACAGTCTTGGCAACCGTTCCCTCATACCCGTTGAGGATGGTTATGCCCTGAGCAGCTCCCTCCTCTATCCAGTAAGGGCACACAGTCTTGGGTGCCGTTATGAGACAGGAGGGCGTACCCCACGCCTTGAGTATAGCAATGCTCGTTTTGGTTTTGCCTGTGCGCGGGTCAAAGAGTAATGCGCGTTTTGGATATGTATGTGCTTCATCTAGTGCGTCCTGTTGATGCTTCCATAGTTTAGACATGTACACATTGTACCACGACAGAGGTCCTTCCGTTAGTCTTTTAGGGGAAGTTTTGTAAAAATCGCAACTTTTTGGGGTCAAAAATGTGTTGTACGCAACGAAGCGTAGCTGAGTGGGACGGCGTAAACGACAGTGTGAGCCGTCCCGCTCGGCGAAGCGCAGTGAAGTACCTTGGACTAATTATACCCTTTAGACAATCTTGTTTTTACAACACGTTCTGATAGTCCGGTATCTTCTGATATTCTTTTCCATCCCCAATCGGGATTTTGTTTTTTACATCTTTGAACCTGCCAATAAGCTTCATCATTAGATGAATCTGTTTCTAGTTCCGAAAGACTTATTGTAGTTTTTACACCAACTTCTTGAGAGTCTTCTTCATCTTTGAAGGGTACTTTCTCAAAGTCTCTAACAACAAAGATTTCATTGTCTACAAATAGTCCTTCTTCGTTCTTTTCTTTAATAACAGTTCCATCAATGTTCATCTCAGGTATCCATTCACCTACAGCTAACAGATCATGGTCAGGTTTCTTGTTGTTGGACTTCTCTATACTGAGTCGCAGTCTCTTGTCATCTCCTTGCGTAGCATGTATTAGTGCTCTTGGTATACTCTCCATCTCTTTAGAACCGTTGAACGTACCGGACTTGTTCTCATGGAAGGTTCCTAGTATGGTTACGTGCATCTCTTGAGCTATGCGAGAGAGTGGAGTCAGCGATGGCCTTGTGTTTGCAAAGAGTCCTTGTCCTTTAGAGTCAAAGATATCATACAATGCATCAAAGTAGATAAAGTCTAGCGGACATTGTTCAAGAATTTCTACTAAGCGTTGTGTATCTCTGGGAAAGGTCCAAGTGTTTTCTAAGTCATAGAGATTTCGAAAGAGTTCTTTGTCAAAGTTCTCCATACCAAGCCTTACACCATTACTAAAATGCTCGAAAGTTTCTTCAGTAGCAGAGAATCCTACTTTTTTACCTTCAAGTAGAAGCTTACGTACAAGCCAAGGTACCCAGGTGCTCTTACCTATTCCACCTGTACCATACTGAAACGTAAGCTTATGCTGTGGTATGAATCGGAAGAGAACCCATTCAATGTCGGGTTGCTTGTCAGGGAGATCATAAGCACTACGAAGAATTTTTACTGTGAATGGATGCTCAATTTCTGTATCATACTTCATGCAAGAATGTGCTATGCGTTCTATGTCTTTACGTTCTATCTCTCTCCCTTCAGGTTCTGCAACTAACTGAGCATCAAGCAGGGATGCTAGACCCTCTACAATACTCCTTTCAGAGTAGCCTACGCCTCGCAGTGCTGAACCAATCTTGTGAAGGCTGTTGTCTCGTATGCCGTCCGGCATAACATCGAACTCGTTGGAGTTCTTAGAATCCTTTTTAAGGGCCTTCGCAGGCTCAAGGATGGTATCTAGTAGCCATTGGGGGGCTAGGACAGGCTCAGAGTTTCCGATGGGCTTGTAGTAGGGCCTCCCATCAATCTCAGAACCGGGTCCCACAATGTACCCATTACATTTCACATCGGCTATCTTTGTACCGTCACTTGCTTTTAGGATTGTGTTCTTACCTTTGAATCCTTTAGGTATAGTGTAAAGATAGTGCATACCTATAGCATCTGTACGAGCAGTACGTTGCCTCCATGTTTCCGGTAGTGCAACTTCATATTGTGCTCTCCCCGGATTGTTAGAGTCAAAGTCAACAACAACATACTCACCATCTAGTACTATGCCGTAGTTTCCTTCCGGTTTGATGTCTGTAGCATCATGATGACCGTGAAGTGTAGCGGGTACCTTGGAGTTTGGCTTCAATTTTACATATTTCATTTCTCTTATAACCCCTTTCAGGTCAGTGCAGTCCTCTTTGTAAAAATCTCTTTACACTCTCTAACGAGTTATAACCAACAAGACGGGCTATCTCTTTCTCGTGTCTTGAGAGTAAAACCGTGGTCGGGGTACCCAAGACTCTGTATTGGCTCAGGAGCCACTCTTTGCAGTCGTCCACGCAGTAAGACTGCATAGGCAGGTAAAACTCGCTGTAGGGCACGCTAGCGGCCTCTACGACCTTTCTAAAGGCCAGGCTAGGCCCACACCATGTAGCCCAGAAGAAAAGGAGTTGTGGCTTCTTGAGTTTTTCAGGCATAGCAGCAAGAAGGGAGCCTTAGCTCCCATCCTTTCTTTTTTTGGCTCAGTGCATTTTAGGTTATGAGACTCCTGGTGTACCTTGATCCTTTGGTTTGCGAACTCTGATCGGAGGCAGTCCAAACAAGGCCACAGCCTGCCGATAGGCGTTATAAAACTGTGGATAGTCCTTAAAGAATGCTTCGTCATTGTCCTGGTAGGAGCGTTGCATCGAAGTAAATAGCTCCTTCAGGCCTGCCTTTGACTCACTCTTACGTGCTTCATGGATGAGTTTCCATTCATGTTCGGAGAGAAGCTTTACATGAGTAGCTCGCGAGGGCTTAGGTTGAGCGTTCGCTAGGGCATCCTTGAGTATATCGGTACGGTTCAGCCTCTCAAGTGTGTGTGACATAGGGGGAATCTCCTTTTTCATATCACCTTCGTGATAGTCATCATAGTAATCTTGAGGTATTTGTTTCGAAGGGGACTCACCGAATGAGTCTCCAAAGTCTAGAGTTGCTGTAGGGCGAGATTTCTTAGACATTCATTTATCCTTTCACAGTAGGTTGTTCGATAGCTTCAATGTCATAACCTCCTATGACACAAGCACATATCTTATGAGGTACTCCCATAGGTGAGATTGTGTCGATCACGATGTACCCCATAGTACCTAGTCTCAGGTTGAGTGAATAGGCTTCCTGCCACTCCCTTTGCGTAGCGTTCCTGATAAAGTCTCCATTCATATCGACAAGCTTGCCCCAATAGGGCGCTACTTTCAATGACATGTTACGGTCCCTCTCTTCCGGCAACAGATGTGCCTGTCTCTGGTGAATACTGAAAGTTTTCTTCTTCTAGGTCACAAGTACACTTGCATATGGCGCAACAAGGATCAGCGTTCACTGCATTTTCATTGATACACTTCGGATCAACGTCCTCAGATTTAGACCATATGCATCGGTATATCGCAGGTTCATCGTTACCGCCTCGGTAACCCGTACCTTTAAGCTTCTCCCATTCACATTGTCCCATATCAACCTTCTTTCTTACTGTAGTATATCATCGAACTTCGATATTATGTGCTTAATAGCACAATCTTTACATTCTGTTGTTACAAGTACTCGTGCCCCGCATATGTCGCAGTAGAAGTGTGCAGGCTTGAAGCGTTCCTTGTTTAAGTGTTTGTACTTGTCGTTCTGCCTTTTCATGTAGGATCAGCACCTTTCTCCACACACCATGCCATAAGGTTATGATAGAAGTCAGGTATGTTACTGTTTTGATGTTCTGTTTCATTTTCAAGTTCTCGCTTAAACTTGTCATACATGCGTTGCATTTCTTGTTTATTGTCACGTTCAATAGTCATTTAACGTGTCCTT
>Ga0302221_10001682_pt1 | contig 14072 bp, 12 predicted proteins | sample II_Palsa_E2_1_FD_193517 | JGI IMG/M metagenome (GOLD analysis project Ga0302221, IMG submission 193517) | Peat permafrost microbial communities from Stordalen Mire near Abisko, Sweden - II_Palsa_E2_1 | ecosystem: Environmental > Terrestrial > Soil > Palsa > Peat permafrost | place: Sweden... | reverse complement strand
GACAATACAACCCGCGTTTTCAACGGCTTCGACAACCATGGGAACCGGCTTCCCCCCGGAATTTATTTTTATCGTATTGATTTCGATAGCGGTCGCCCGACACAAACCGGGTTTATTTCACTTAAACAATAACGGAATGAAAACGTTGCTACTCCTTTCATCCTGGATCCTGGCGAGTGTAGCCGGACAAGCACAACAGGATCCCCTCTATGCACTTTACCTCAACAATCCCTTTGTATTGAATCCTGCCTATGCAGGAATCAACGACCGACTCAATATGAACATCCAGGACCGCTCGCAATGGAGCGCCATTCAGGGACATCCCGAAACGTATAACTTTAATGCCAACATGTCGCTGGTACAAAATAAGGTCGGTGTTGGATTGATAGCCCTTCAGGATAAATTGGGAGAGAACAAAACGAATGAGATCGAGATGGCTTATTCGTACAAGATTGACTTCAGAAAAAGCGTCCTTTCCTTCGGCTTGCAGGCTGGTATGATGACGTTTTCAAACAATAACAGTCTGCTCAATTTTCAACAAACGGGCGACCCATCATTCAACGCGTACAACATCTCCCGTTTTAATACGGGCGCCGGTGTAGTGCTCAAGAGCGACCGCTACATGTTGGGATTCTCAGTTCCGCGACTGCTTCCGGTTATCTTGCATCAGGGCGTGAGCAGCATTCTGGTGTATCAACGCACGTATTATTTATTGGCGTCCTATGTGTTCGATTTGAACGAACGTGTCGGACTGCGACCGGCAGTATTGTTTAGAACGACTGACCGTCTTCAAAACGCCGTAGACCTCAACCTGAACCTCCAAATCGAAGACTTTTATTCGGTCGGCGTGTTCACCCGGGATTTCAATACCTATGGTTTTCTCTTGCAGTTGATCGTTAAGAATTACAAGCTCGCTTATGCCATGGAGGTGCCGGGATCCAAGTCCGCTATTCCCTACACCACCAATGAGATCATGTTTGGAATTTCCTTAAGAGCACTTTCCTTTCACAAGAATTCATTTACGGTTTTTTGATGCCTTCAGGCTTGGGGTTATCAGTTCAGTACTATATTGGGACTAAGGGGCTTTAGCCCAATCAGGTAGGAGCTGATCTATAGTTCGTTGAAAATTACTTCTTTGGCGTAAGTATAGCGATATAGCAAATCAATGCCAAGTATCACTTTTTACTCTCCAAATCTACATTGGAAAGGGCGACATTTCAGCGACATTAGCGGGACCTTTACGCGACCTTATAGCGGTATGCGTTCGGACTGCGTCCAGATTACCTTCACTCTACCAAAGGAGAAATGCTTTATTGAGACGCTACAGGTGGTCAACTAAACGTATGAGAGCAATAATTATTTTCATATTCCTTTCCCTGATTCTGTTAGGTTGCTCAAACAGAGTTCAGGTCTACGACACCGCTGCAACGAATTGTAAAATTACGGATGGCTACTGGGTATATGAGAGCGATACCATAAAGGTTACTTACGAATTTTGGGGAAATAAAGGAGTCATGTCGATTTCGATTTATAACAAAATTGACAGACCGATATATATAGACTGGGAAAATTCATCATTCATTCATAATGACAAAAAATTAGACTATTGGGTTGATGAACAGTTATACCCCTATTCCAAATTCATAACAAAAACGTTAAATTAGAATTGGGTCGAGGACGACAAAAAAGATGTTAATGAATAAACGACAGTCTATGCACATGCCTCAAATGGCTTGCCAGTACCGATCCAATGTTGCAATGAAAATTTCAGGTTGAAATTTCGGTTCCTTACACCTGCATCGTTTTCCATACTCTGTACTAACGCTCTACCTACTCTGTACCAACGCTCTCCATATGATGAGAATTCTTCGAACCCAGGGCGGGCTTCTGGAATTCATCGAGCCGGCTGTACGGCCGCTTCGGATTGAATTCGAAATGAGTCCGTAAGGTTCGGTCGTGCGCTTCGAGGAATGCCCAGATCCGGAGGGTGGATGATTTTGGGAATAATGTCTCATACCGGGCCGTCAGGTCTCATTCGGTAGCACAAGATTCCATCGCACGGCCGCAAAAGCAAAATGTCATTGTTTGGAGTAAATAGAAGGGCCTTCCCTTGATTAAAGCCGAAACCAGAATCACTCAGGCAATAAAAATTAGCCTCGAAAATTTATTATTTTAACGAAAATTAAAACTATAAGCAATCAAATGAGAAAAGTAATCTTCGACATCAACCTAACAATAGATGGCTGCTGCGACCACACCAAATTAAGTGGTAATGACGAAACATTTGAATATTTTACAAACCTCTTTCGAGATGTCGACCTATTCGTCTTTGGGCGTAAAACGTATCAATTGATGGTTCCTTTTTGGCCCAATGTCGCAAAAAATTGTTCTGGAAACACGAAAGCAATGAACGAATTTGCTCAAGCATTTGACGCTGTCGACAATATTCTTGTTTTCTCACAATCGTTAGACAACGCTGAAGGAAAAAATACGAGAATTGTTCGTACCAGGCCGCAAGACGAAATACTGAAATTGAAACAAGAACAAGGCAAAAATATTTTGATCGGAGGTCTAAATCTTCTTTCGCAACTTGTAGAGTCTGGTCTCATTGATGAATATCATTTTATCGTTCATCCAATAGTTGTAGGAGAGGGGAGAAGGTTATTGGAAGGTATTAGCCTGGAGGAGAAGTTACAATTAGAACTTGTCGAGTCAACGGTTTTTAAGTCAGGGTGTGTTGCGCTTCGGTACTTGAAAAAACAATGAGAGAAAAGTCTGCGACCGGAACGATATTTCTACAGTCATCACAAAAGATATATCTTGATGAAACGAATATCTTTCTCATGTTGTTTAATACATTTTTTAAAAAAACTTTTCCAAATGTCGGCAGAAAAAATAATCCTTCCCTAAATCCATGAATCATGAAAAATTTCACATTCTTACGGCTGCATTTACTATTGTCCATTCTTATTCTGTTGTCCATTGTAGACGCTTCAGGACAGAAATGTTACCCGACCACAATTGTCAATAATTCCCAGGGTATTACAACTCAAGTCAGTTATGATGCTCAGCATACCATTACTTCGGTGACGGTCAAAACCAGTGAGGGCCAGGAATCCTATTCGGTATCCTACGAAAAAAACCCTGCTGGGTATAAAAAAATCTTTACTTTAAATAAAGCGGACTCGGCTTCCTCGCCGTTTACTATGGCCAAAAACATTTTTACCTACGATAAGAATAATCGTCTTTTAACCATCGAAGGAAGTTCGGCGACCCTCCACGGTACTGAAAAATTCATGTATAACCCTGCCGGTCAATTGGCACAGATTGACCAGGAATCCAGTTTTAAGGATCCCAGTGGAAAAGTGTACCCCGACCGGGGTCGTATTGAATATGTATACCCAAATACTACCTCCCGAAATCCTTCGGAAATTAAAACCTATGGAATCGTCAATAACAAGCCTGGAATGGAACTCATCGAACACGATGTGCTGACGTACGACAATAATAAAAACATGAGTGATGAATTTCCTTTTTCGAGTGGTCCCTTAAGAACCTATGCCGCCAACAATATTATTTCGGCCAACATCACCTATGTTACATCCAATACAAACGTGAAGCAAAGCTATGCCTATACTTTCAACTCCAGCGGGTATCCCACCGCTAAAACCTATCAATTCAGCGGAGCCAGCACGACCGATACGTACTCCTATGATTGCAACTAAAAGGAACCAACAAAAGCGTTACAACTGACGATAGCTTATCGAAGCTAATCAACATCCGGAAAGTAGCCTTTAGTTTACCATTTGCCTCAAAACATTGGCCAAAAGTATCAAAAAAATAATTTACCCTGCCGGAGAAGCCTTACTTCGATTCATTCCGGGCAGGAATTTTCTTTCTATGTCGTCCCGATAACTATCGGGATAACGTCGCCAACAATTCTTCCAAATTATTCAATGTCATAGTAAATCCTTCCTTAAAGCCATCAATAATCTTCTCCAGGCGGGCGAGGGATTCATTGTAAATAGTAATACTGACTTTGGTGGTTCCGTTTTGTTCGCTGAAATTCAAATCCCAATCAGAACCCGGCAATTCAGGGTTTTCATCTTTGTCTGAAAAAGCATTCGACATTTTGAAGTTGGTTTTTGGAGTAATCGAGGTGAATTTCTGAATTGACCAACGTTCTTGTCCGTCCGGGCTAACCATAGCCCAAAATCTTCGTCCGCCAACTACAAAATTCATAAATTTTGTTTTTGAGGCCCAGGGTTTCGGTGCCCACCATTGGTCAAGAATTTCCTGTTTGGTAAAAGCATCCCATACCAGCGAAAGGCCGGCAGCAAATTCTCTGTTTACGAATACTGTTTTTGCTGCTTTGTCAACGGTAAAATCAAATAGCAAATCTCTTTTCATTTTTTCTGTTTTTTAATTGTTGATAATACTTTGTCAAGTTGATTGAATCGGGTCTCCCAGATTTTTCTGAATTGGTTAAGCCATTTGTCAATCTCTTTCATTTTATTAATCTCAAGTGAGTAATAAATTTCCCTGCCCTGGTGTTCCTGTTTTACCAGCTCACATTCCGTGAGTATGCGAAGGTGTTTGGAAACCGACTGCCGGGTAGTGTTGAAGTTGTCAGCAATGGCGTTCGGTGTCATTGCCTGCAATGCAATCAGGGTAATGATAGCCCGCCTTGTCGGGTCGGCGATCGCCTGAAAAATGTCTCGTCTCATGGTGTTTGGCTTTATGTGAAACCGATTGGCTGCAAATATATGCGCAACTAATCGGTTTCTCAAAATAATTTAAAGATTTTTTTAGCCTTTAAAATTTTATGTATTTCAGGGTTTTAATGGTTTTCCCGATCGATTGTCGGCTCTTGCCATCCATAGTCGTGCCGGCACGGTTGGTGTCGCTGTGACTAAAGGCTTCTTAAATCGATGCTAAATGAGGCGCTTAGAGGTGAGGATAAGAAGCCATTTACCTAAGATCGTGGGGGCAGATTCATTCGCCCACCATCACGAAAGCTCCCCAAAAGTAGGGTGCTTTGTATTTCATCTTAATGTTTTGTTGCGCTATTTCAAATGACTGCCGTTTATTTCCTGTATTTAGCCAATTTTCGTAAAAAGATGTCATCAGTTCCTGCGTAGCCTGGTCATCTACTTTCCATAAACTCATAATGATCGTTTTCGCACCGGCTACTCTGAAAGCGCGCTGAAGACCATAAACTCCTTCCCCATTACTAATCGATCCCAAACCAGTTTCGCAAGCTGAAAGAACAACCAGATCCGTATTATCAAGGTTTAGGTTCATGGCTTCGTAGGCTGTGAGAATGCCATCTTCGGTTTTATCATCTTTGTTTCCATCCAGTGTTTGCGCAGCGCCCGCAAGCATAAGTCCCGAGCGCAAGAGTGGGTTTTGAGTCGACGTTGCATCCGGCTGAAAATATCCGTGGGTAGCAATGTGCAGCACACGAGGCTTAAAGCAATCTTTCAATGTTTCCTCAAGGGCTTTATCCCCGATCAGTACCTCCGGCTGCCAGCCTTTGGCTATCATGAGGTTGGAGATGTTTTCAACTTCCGTCTTTGTTCCGGGAAGCTCGGACAGATTATTGCTCCCGCGTTCCAACGCCAGCGCATAATACACAGGTTGACTATCCCTTTCTTTCTTTACAAGCACATTTCGTTCCGCCACACTTATTCCATAGTCCGGGTAGCCAAAAAGATAGGCAAGGTTGTTATAGGCCTCTTCTTTTTGAGCAACAAGCAAATCTTTGGTATTGGTAACTAAGCTGATCTTTGTCTCTTCCAATACATATTTGTGAGTAGCCGGATTGAACAATGTGTTCAGGTTTATCTGATTAAATACCCCGTCAGCCGAAAAATAAACACGTATACCCTCCGTTGATTTCTTCTTGTATAGTTTACCCAACTTTTCGGCAATTGGCTTCCAAAATTGATTGTACGAATCATCATCTTCAGTTTGAGCCCTGATGGAATTTGAATAGAGCTTGAGGTACTTGTTCTCAAGATCATTTCCGTTTTTTAGAAGCACAAGTTCAGGTGTTGAACTGGTATTGGTTAGCAAAAGCGCCGCATAATAAATCGTATCCGTCAATCCATGCTGGGGATAGCGAGGAAGTTTTGAGTCGCTACTGTCAGTGACAAAGCCCCATACGCCAAATTTTTTGACCCGTATCATTTCGATGGCTACTTCATTTGGTTTCAACTTCGCTTGTACTTCCTGCCAGGTGCCTCTTCTCTTTTCAGAAATAGAGGCAAACAGCTCCGAACGCCTCGATAATTCTTTTTCCTGAATGGTAGTTAAGTTTTCAAGGCTGTCAATTTTTTGTTTGTTCTGATTCCCACCTTTGTCTTTATACCAGCGTGCCAAAATCCCCTGGTTACTTTCCCATTCGGTATAAAGCGCGAAGAGCTTTTTGTCTCCACTATTGCGAATACGTTGCTTCCACTTCGACGCACTATTGAGTAATAGCGCCTTGGTCGCCAATTGATTGTTGTACATCTCTCCAAGGATGCCCGAGTTTTGTTCTTTTCTTAAAAGGCAATATGAATTAAACCTCTCGAAATTGTAATTTACACTCCGGTAAAAGGCCTCTTTTTCAAATTCGGAAAGCATGGGAAAGAAATTCTCAATCTTGTTAAGATAGGATTCTTTCGCCCGGAGAAACCATGGCTCTGCCATTTCGATTTCGCCCATCGCTTCATACGTCACCGCTAAATCGACTACCGCCTCTAAATAGGGAAGATTGCCTTGTCCGACCGACCGTTCATAGGCTTCCAAAGCTTGATGATATAAAGCGACAGCTTTTGAAAAATTACCTGTGCTTTCATTCAATGCGGCTAAATCATCAAGGCATGTTGCATAAATAAATCCCTCTTTGCCAATTTCATTTTCCGTTATCGTCAGAGCCTGTTCAATCAAGGGTCTGGCTTGAGAATACCTTCCTCTTTCCTGATAAATCATGGCCAGGTTATTTAGGGTAACCATATCAGTACTTACTGCTTTTCCAAACTGACTTTCCTTGATCTTTATCGCCTCCAGATAGGCTTCTTCAGCCTTTTTACTGTCGTAGGTCGAATACATGTTACCCATGTCATTCATCAGGGATGCGTATCTCAAGCTCTCTTTCCCGGCATTTTTCTCTGTAATGATCAGTGCCTTCTTCAGGAGGGGTTCGATTTTAGGGTAATTGCCCATCCAAGAATACAGGTTGGCCAGAAATTGAAGCGACATTTCGGTATAACCCAATGAAGTCCCATCCTCATCCATTTTTATTGCCTCCTGGTACAGCGATTCGGCTTTTGTGTAATTGCCTAGCTGTTGATGGATTCTCCCCAGCGTCATGAGAAAATATTGGTAGCGCCAGTCCTTCTTGCCCAATCTTTTCTCCGTCGCCGCCAGCGCCTTCTCAGCAAATGGTAATGCTAACTCATATTTGCCCTGTCTGGTCAGCATTTCACACTGAATCCGGTTTGGCGCAATCAGGTTCTCAGAACCATCCGGCCAATACACGCGATAGGGTTGGCTGTAATCTACCCTGGCAAAAAACTGGCTCTTGCCTTCGATAAATGAACTCAAGGTCAGTTCCTGATAAAGTACCCCGGAAGGGTAATAATCTTTAACTTCTCCAACTGGTTTGTCATCTTTAAATTCAATAATTCTATAGAAAAAGACATCTTTTTTATTGACTGCTCGCTTCGTCAGACTCTCGTTCATTCCGAGTGTCCACCATCCCTGCCTCAGACCGTTCGCGTCTTTGATGTTTTTGTTTACAGGAATATTTCCACCCGCTATTACTTCTTGCCCGGTCTCTGTGTAATAATGAGAAGGTTTTGTATCGTCGATTACCTCTTTTGGCCTGTCAGCAAGATAGCTGGCCTCCATCTGCAATTTTCCGGATTTATAGTAATCCTTAACAACTCCTGTGGGTTTATCATCCTTGTATTCGATAATGCGATAATAGGTGAGGCTATCCCTATTAGCCGTTGGTTTCCAATTCTTATTAAACCAAACGGTCCATTTGCCCTGGCGAAATCCCTTCGCGTCAATTGTATTCGGATTGACTGGAATATTCTGAGCAAATAGTGATGCACTTAATAGTAATAGGGTTGAACCAAGAGCTAATTTCATAAGGAGACTTCAGATGGATTCCTAAATTAATTTTTCTTAAGATAGGAAACAAACCATGACACTGTGTGCAGTTTTCTAAAAAGTTTTTTGAAATGATATGTTGATCGTTAGCTGCCGGGATCCTATATTTAGTATGAGGACCTAAGAAAAATCAATTCGCAAACAATCTTATGTTCCATAATATGATGGACCCCATCTTTAGGACAACAGATTAAGTAATTATAATTGTTATTGTTGTAATTTTTCTTTTTTTTTCTTTTGTTGATATGTGGATAACTTTTCAGGCGGCCGTTCGGAAGACTTCGGGAAGCTTGGGGGTTGAGTGATTTAATTTTATTATTTTCGTTTCGCCTCGACCGACAATGAATTGATTTCAAAGACCCAAGCCAAGTCATCACACGCAAGGGTGGTTTGCGGCCATTTATTGACAGACATGAAAAACGCTGACATAGTAAATGTTTTTTGTAAACTATTCGGACTGTATTTTGCAATTCAAGTTCTGGTGAATGTAAAGGACACTATTTTATTTGGGGTTATAAATGAACTTTACGACAACAAAGCACCCGACTTCTATTACTTTCTCGGCGGACAATTTTCCAACATGCTATTCAACAGTATTGCAGCATGGTTTCTGATAAGTAAGACTGACCTGGTGGTCCGTAAACTCATTGTTCACTCCGACAAGAAATTAGATTTTAATGTTACAAAAACTGATTTGATTGAGCTGGCAATAATTGGAGTGAGTTTAATCATCATGATGGATGCAATCCCCGAGTTGCTTCACAAAGTAGTTTCCTATATTTATTTCAATCCGTACGACAAGAACGAGAAAGAATTATTCTGGACAAATAAAACAAGAGGAGATATATTTTATTTCAGTTGTAAATTCGTTGTTGGACTGATAACCATTCTTAATTACAGATTCATAGCAAAAACGTTAATTAGAATTGGGGTCGAGGACGACAAAAAAGATGTTAATGAGTAAACGGCAGTCTATGCACATGTCTCAAACGGCTTGCTGGTAAGATTTCAGGTTGAAATTATTCGTTTCCTTATACCTGCTACCATCGTTGTCCATACTCTGTACCAACGTTCTACCTATTGCGTCCTTTTTGGAGCCGTTAAATACGCAAGCATCAGGGCGATAAATATCAATGCCTGGCAAACGATCGGAATCATAAACGTCAGAAAAAGCATGGCGATAAATAAGGCCCCAAAAACGATGACATTGATTCCAATCACTCCACGCACAATGGCAAGGTCAGCCTTTTTAGCCAGCAAAAACCAATTCACCGTACCGCCCAGGACTAACAATAAAGTAAAGCCTATGCTGAATGAAGTCATAAGATTCTGCATAGTGGGCGTGAAGCCCATGCCGAAATCGAGCTTGTACGAATTCATTAAATCCAATAGCTGCCGCTCCCTATCGTCGGTGGGTTGCAGGTCATTAACGAAACTGAATGAGTGAAGACCCGCCGTGAGTAATTGGAATACGATGCTCGCCTTGAGCCAAAACGTATATTTTTTAACCATCAGTCAGAATTTACGTTATCGCCTTGCCCGGAATTCCAATCTCATATTTACTATTTTTTTTGTAGTACGACAAACATTGGTCACGCGAGAGAATCATGGCTTCATCAGGTAGTGATAGGCTCCGGTCAGGTTTCTCCCATACGGAGTCACTGGTAAGAGGACCATCCACTCTTTGGCTTACCCAATTGCCACTGCAAGCCACCATGAACATGACCCATTCCAGGCAAAAAGATAAAATAAAGCCTCGGCAAGTTGGACAATTTGATTTCTTTAGGTCATAGATTTCGCGTTTATTAGTAAGAAAAGGAAATATCGTTCGCTCCATGCCTGGTAGAATCATTGGCGGCCCCACTTACAACTTCGACGATGACTCTCATTGAAGATATCCTCTCCTGTACCGACCACCGACCATACCAACTTCCTTTCGGGAAATGGAGATATTATCAGGAGTGGAACAACGTATTGTTCTTACATTGGAAAATCTCCTTTGACCTGTTGAGGAGTTGTGTACCCCCGGAATTAAACCTGGACACATTTGACCGAGAGGTCTATGTTTCGTTGGTTGCCTTTACGATGGAGAAAATAAGAAAACACAATCTTCCTGCCTTTAAGTACGTATCAAACTTCGAAGAAATAAATTTAAGAACGTACGTAAACAACCATAGTCGAAGAGGTGTCTACTTTTTGAGCATTGAAGCAGGGAACAGGCTATCCACATTTATCGCGAGGGCGTTATCCGGATTGCCCTACGAAAAAGCAAGTATCTTCCGATCGGAGACCTGATGCACTTGGCATAACCCTAGCCGGGGCAACTACCTTGAAGTAGATTATGAAATCGGACGGGAGCTTAAGAAAAAATCAGAATTAGATAAATGGTTGACTGAGCGATACTGTTTGTACTTTGACAAAGAAAATGAAGTCTTCCGTTATGATATTCATCACAAGGAATGGGCCATCAAGAGCGTCGAAATCAACCGACTAAAATTGGGATACAAAATGGACAAGCTGAACCTGTCCGATCGAAAACCAGATTTCGCGCACTATTCTGACGGAGTACATGTAGTCGCCTGGGGACGACAAAAAGATTGAAAAGAAGATGCAGGCACGGTATTATTACTCCACGAATGGCATTAATGTCGGTAGGCAGACATTATCCTTAAAAAGAAGTCGCTTAAATTTGATCAAAAAAGATTTTATGAAAACTACTTTGATACTCATTGTTTATTTCCTGACGGTCAGTTCTTCTTCGTTTTCTCAAGACCAACCGAAAGGTCTTTCCGTAAATGACAAGGCACCAGACTTTACGGCCAAGGATCAATCCGGAAAATCGATCAACCTAAAATCCCTTTTAAGCAAAAATACCGTCGTATTAGTTTTTTACAGAGGAGAATGGTGCCCGTTTTGTAATAAAGAATTGAAAGCCATCGAGGATTCCCTCATGTTTATCACCGAAAAGAAGTCAATTGTATTAGCTGTTACGCCGGAAAAGCCGGAGAATATTTCCAAAACGATTGGAAAGACAAAAGCAACGTATTCGATTCTGCACGATGAAGGATTAAAGATAATGAAAGATTATGGTGTGTCTTATGCGATCGATTCTGTTACGAATCTTAAGTACAAAGGATACGGCATCGATTTTAATTCGGCCAATGGTACGAACGGAGCCAACTTGCCCATTCCAGCCGTCTATATAATAGATAAAAAGGGGAAAATCATTTACCGATACTTTAATGCGGACTACCGCAAAAGACCTACCGTAAGAGAACTCCTCAGCCATTTATAAATACTTGGTGATCAGGAGTTTAGTTATGCCCCTTTTTCATGGCTTGCTTATCTAAAGTTGTGTGCGAATCTAATAACCGCTAAGCGTAATTACTCAAAATCCTTGCGCTGATCCCGTTTTGGTTTGCCATGTTTAATACACGGAGATAACTGAACAGGTAGTGTCAGGGAAGAAGGAGAATTATCGATTTTTTATTTCCTTGCATCGTCTGCCACACAGACACGGCTACCCATGAGGAGCAGCGAAGTGAAAAATATGAGGATACTCTTGCTTACTTTCTTCTTTCTTGCGGAGTTCGCGGGTTCCGTGGCCCAAAACGTCCCTGGCATAGACGTCAGTCAATACGACGGCGCAATCGACTGGCCGAAAGTAAAAAATGCCGGTATTTCGTTCGCCTTTGCCCGCGCGAGCGATGGATCATCCGCTTCCGATGATACATTCCAGACAAACATAACACAGGGAACAGCAGCAGGCGTTATTATGGGTGCCTACCATTTTGCGTCACCTGGAAACGGAAATGCAACGACGCAGGCAAATTATTTTCTGAGTGTTGCCAGTCATTATATCGGAAAAGGTTTTTTGCCTCCGGTATTGGATCTGGAAATCACCAACGGATTAACAGAGTCTGAATTAAATAATTGGGCGCTCGAGTGGTTGATGGAAGTTCAAAAACAAACAGGCATAAAGCCAATAATCTACGCGTCGACCGATTTTGCGTACTCTTCACTGAACGGCGCGAACAGTCCTGCATCCGTCTACGATCTGTGGGTGGCGAGTTGGGATATAAGCAACCCGGGAAATGTCAGCCCGTGGACCAGCTGGCTCTTCTGGCAATATTCGGATACGGGAAGTATTCCGGGGATCAGCGACGCAGTGGACCTCGATGTCTTTGAGGGGGACTCAATAGCACTCAGCCAACTGGTAAACGACATTCCCATCGATACTCTTTCGCCCGATTTCGTTTCGGGTTACCCGCAGGCGACACAGGTTTTTGCCAACAATGCCAGTTTTGCCGCTGAGGTTGATGAACTGTCAACCGTCTACTGCGTTGTGCTCCCAGATGGATCAACGCCACCCTCGACCCAACAAGTAAAGGCAGGCAAAAATGCTTCGGGAAATCCAGCGGTGAATGGAAATTTTATCGCACTGCCGTTAAAACCCGGAAGCGTCACCATTTCAGGCCTGATTTCCAACACAACCTACAACGTTTACTTTGTCGCGCAGGATGCCTATGGCAACCTGCAGAGCGTTACAACGCGTGTGGATATAACGACCACTCCCAATCAAACAATCACCGGCCTTAATGAACCCGCAATCTCAGGGGTAAGCATTTATCCGAACCCGGCAGGAAACTTCGTTGTGGTTAGTCTTGAAAACGCGGGAACTGATGAGTCTGTTCTGGTAAACGTACATGACTTGCTAGACCGCAACCTGACAACGATTGAACACATAGGTGGAGACCCGTTTTCGCTGGACCTTTCATCGTATGCTCAGGGCATTTATATCGTAACGGTTCAACAGTTGGACAACGTGTTCAATGTACGTTTAGTGAAGCAATGACATCGCAGGCCGTCCATCAGAGTGTCGCGACAGGTTAGGCAATGGGACCAGCAAAAATACCTTCGCTTCGACTTTATCAAGGGCATGCAAAGTGATGTATTCCGATCTGGAAAAACTCTATGTCACCCTTGACCATTGGCGGTCGGTGATGAATCGTCACTGTATCATAACGTTCGTCATTATGAACATTTTTACTACATTTGTTCATAATAATGAACATTATGGAGTCAAAGAAGCCTCTACTATTACCCAAAACAGCTAACATCCTGGCTGAAATGGGCGAAAACATCAAACTGGCCAGGCTACGGAGGAAGTTGAGTATGGAGCAAATTGGCGAGCGCGCTAATCTTGGGAGAACCACCCTTTGGGCAATCGAGAAGGGCTCGCCCCAAGTCGCCTTGGGCTTTTACGCCCAAGTTTTATTTGTACTAGGCCTGGAAAAAGATCTCCTAAAAATCGCCGTGGATGATACTCTTGGGCGGAGGCTTCAGGACGCCAAACTACTGGTGAAAGAACGGGCTCCCAAAAAGACCAAGTGATATGGCCGCCAGAAATACTCACCAATCCGTCTTGGTATATCTCCATTCAGCAACGCTTCAAGAACCGCATATCCTGGGTGTTTTGCAGGCGGACCTGGTGCGTGGAATGGAAGTCTTTTCATTTGAATATGATGGCGCGTGGCTGGAATCTGGCCGGGCTCAAAACCTTGACCCGGACCTGCAACTCTACTCAGGTCCGCAGTACTTAGGTGAAGGAAAAAGCAATTTTGGTATTTTCCTGGACTCCTCCCCGGATCACTGGGGGAGAACCCTAATGGACAGGCGCGAAGCGTTATCGGCCAGAATGGAAGAACGAAAGCCCAGACCACTATTTGAAACAGACTATCTTCTCGGCGTTTTTGACGGTCACCGTAAGGGAGCGTTACGATTCAAGGATAGTGAAGAAGGTCCATTTCTCAACAACAACAAAGAAATGGCCTCGCCACCATGGACTTCAATTCGAGAACTGGAACACGCGAGCGTGGAACTTGAAAAGAATAGTGCAGTCGATA
>Ga0302221_10001681_pt1 | contig 14073 bp, 6 predicted proteins | sample II_Palsa_E2_1_FD_193517 | JGI IMG/M metagenome (GOLD analysis project Ga0302221, IMG submission 193517) | Peat permafrost microbial communities from Stordalen Mire near Abisko, Sweden - II_Palsa_E2_1 | ecosystem: Environmental > Terrestrial > Soil > Palsa > Peat permafrost | place: Sweden... | reverse complement strand
TATTTTAAGGATATCGATAAAGATATTATATTATAACTAAGTCGAATTAGTTAAATATAAAAGAAGTGAGTTTTTAAAGTCCTTGGATTTAAAAGAGTAAGAAGTTATCGAAAGCTTGATTTTTTATTTACGCAGGAATTCTAGTCCCTTATATATTCGTTAGTTATGGATTTAAATCGCTATAACCAATAATTGATTTTAAATCAAAACTACTAATACGCACGTAACGCTTATTAATTATTATAAATCCTTATAAATCAATACTTATTATTATAAATCAGTTAACTTGATTTCAAAGCAAACGCTCCTTATTTCAAATACTCAAATTTAGCCTAAACACTAAATTCTCCGATCCTTTAAACCGGACTAATAGTAATTTAGCGATTTTTAATAACCGCAAATATTAAGCGAATTAAGCGAATTAATTTTTATATAATAATAGGTTATATTAACTATTATTAATTTTAAATTCGTCTTAATCGCATTAACAATAATTAAGTTATTTAGTTTTAACTTAAAAAATCTGTTAAAATATCTCTTAAGCTCTTAAATAAAAAGTTAAGAACTTTAATTTAATAACTGACGTACTTATTTATAAAAGTAGGTCTAGTAATTAAAATAAGATATTTAGTATAGTTATTAGTTAAAATATAAGTTTTTTAATATTTAAGTATTAATGGTTCTTAAATAATTAAATAATAAATTCTTATACTTTAAATATAATAATATCTTTATTAGTAGTATTTAAATAATAATATATAATTATTTAAATGCGACAGTTTTAAAATAAGTTTTCTTTTTTATTTATTCTTTAAAATTATAGTTTTAAGAATAATAATTTAATTTTTTATAAATAAAGTATAACTTTATAAGATTAAAGTAGGTATATAATTTAGAGTTATTATAAGATTTAAAAGAATTTTTAAAATTATTATAATTTTTATAATTTTTATAATTATAGTTATTATTATATTATTAATTTTTATTCTAGTGATTATAATAATTATTATTCGAATAATATTTTCTGTCGATAAAGTAGATTTTAATATTATTTAATTATTATTTATTTTTATAAATAATTATTAATAATTATAATTTATTTATAAGTTAATCGGGTTTTTTTAAAAAGATTAGTTATAGCTAGTCGATAAACTAGATATTCTTAATAGATTATAATTATTTTATTAATATAGAATATAAATATATATAAATCGAGTAAAAGTCTAAATTATAATTTTATTAAATTATTAAATCATTAGTACACGACTTTTTAAATTAATTTATTTAAATATTTTATTATTATTAATTTTAGAATAAAATTATTTTATTTATTAAAATTAACTTAATAATATTTAAAACTTTAAAAATAAATTTTTATATTATTATAAATATTATTAAATAATAGTCAAAATAATATATTATTATTATAATATATTTTGACTAATTCTTTAAATAAATTAAATCATTAATATATATTATAGAATATTAATAACTTATAGTCGAAATAATTATTTATTTTATTATATTTTATATTATTATTATAGTTTTTATTTATTTTTAAAACTAGTTTTATATTTTATATTAATTAAAGATTAAATATAAATTCGGGAATAAATTATTTTTAATTTAAAGTAAACGAGGATATTCCGGAAAATACTAAAAGTAATAAGTATTAAAATAACGATAGTTTTATATATAATAAAGTAAATAAAGTCGGAAAAAAATTTTATTATAAAAGTTAAGATTAAAATTTAATTTATAATAATAAAAGAAATATAACTTAAATTAATAATATTAATAATAATAAAGTAATATTTATTTTATTATAGTTATAATTATTTAGTATTAAGGATATAAAAATTATTAATATTTTTAAAAAATTATTTTATATTATATTTAATTTTATAATTTCGGTATTATTTTATAATTCTATTATTTTTTATTTTAATATATCGATTAATATTTATATAATTAATTAATTATTATTAATAGTTTTAATATAAATATTATTATAATATAAATAATTTTTAAAGAATTATTATTCTTTAAATATAAAGTTATTCTTAAAGATTTTAATATTAAAGTCTTTAAAGTTATTATAAAATAATTTTTAAAGATTATAATTACTTGATTTATTTTTATTATATTTATATAGTTTTATTAAAAAATATTTTATAAAGTTAGTTTTTAATATTATATTTTTAAATATTCTAGTTTATTATTTTTTAATCTAAATATTTTATTTCTAATTTATATTAGATTATAATATTTTAAAAAAGTATAAATATAAGATTAAATATATTTAGTTATTAGTTAAAAATATTAATTTATAAATAATAAACTTATATAAAAAATTAATAAATCTTTTAATTATTATAAAAAGACTTCTTGTTTTTAAATATTTATAATATATATATAGTTTAAAGTACTTTAATGATTTTATAATTTATAAAATTATTATAATATTATTTTAAATAATTATTAATAAAGGGGAAAAAAAATAAAACAGAGAGATTAAATTATATATAATTCTATTAATAATATTTTAAAACTAAACTCTTGACGCTTTAATAATCGTTTTTAGCTTTTAAATAAAATAATTTTTTTATATATTAGTAATAAAGAAAAAAAAAGAATAAAATAAAAAAGAAAAGAGAATAGAGAAAAAAAATTAATTTATATATAGTTTTATTAATAGTGTCTAAAAACTAAACTTTTAATACTTTAATAATTATTTTTAACTTTTAGATAAAATAATTCTTTTATTCTTTATTTATATTTATTTCTTTAAATAAAAAGTTCTTGTCTTTATTCTTGTTTCGACAGGATTAATTAATTAAATTAATAATCTTTATAGTTAAATTATAAAAATATAAAAAAATTAAATTTTTAAAATAAAAAAATAAAAAATAAAGAAAAAAAATAAAAGATTTTAAATATTCTAAAAAAGATTAACTTATAAGATATAAACTTTAAACGATTTTATAAATATAATATTTTTTGTTTAAAGTCTTTTTATTATTCCCGGAAAATAATTATTTATTAAATAATGATAATATTAAAGAAATATAATAAAATAAAAAAAAGAATAAAAAAATTTAAAAGACTTTTAAATATTCCGGATAAAACTAGCTTAACGATATAGATTTTCGGATAATTTTTTAAACGTAATTCTTTTTGTCTATAATCTTTTAAATATAGTCTATTATTTATTATTAAATTTATAATCTTTTTTTTAAACGAAGTATTATTATTAATAAAATAAATAAATAAATAAAAAAAATAAAAAAGTTAAAGAAAATATTAGTATCTCGCTTATTAGATATTTTTTTTTATAAAAGTTTAAAATAAAAAAAAATATTATATATATTTAGTTTTATAAAAATAAAAAAAAGTTTATATATTTAAAAAAAAAATAAAAGAGTTTAAAAATTCGAGATAAAATAAAAGTTTATTATAGAAAAAAGAATTTTAAAAAAATTAAAAAAATAATTAAGTATTAACTAAAATAATTTTATAATAAATTATTAAATATTTTTAATATATTATTATATTTAGTAAGAATATAATATCCGACTATATAAACTACTTTATCGAATATTTTTTAATAATTGTTTTTATACTAGTTTCTTCTTTTAATATAAAAAAATATTAATTATTATAAATTATCGAATACTTTTTAGACTTTTGATTAATTTTTTTTTAATTTATATATATAAATTAATTAATATTAATCTATTAATAACGTGTAATAATTATTATATAAATATAAGAATATTAATTATATAAAGTAATAATTAATTAAAAAAAAATTAAAGATATAATAATAAAGTATTGTTATATTTAAATCTTAAATTAAGCTATATTTAATCTAATAACTATATGCGAGTGCCGAGGTATACCCGCTTGACACGTGACCGGCATAACTATAATACTATAATTATACTAATATTTATATTAATAATATTTAAATATTTTATTATAAAAATAATAAACTTTATATTATTAAAATAATTAAAAAATATAAAAAATATAAAATAATTTTTAGAAATATAAATAATAAAAAATTAAATTACTCGAAAAATATAATTAGTTTATAATATTTATATAAAGAAATTTAAATTAATTAATAAAAAATACTCGAATATATTATTATTAAGTTTTAAATTTATTAAATATACTTGGATATAATATATATAATTTTATTATTTTTTTAGTTTTTTATAAATTTTAATTTTAAATACTTAATAATTATTAATTAAATTATTAAATATTTATTTAAATTTTAATTTTTAATAATTTAATATAATATTAAATATAAAAAAAATTTAATTATAAATTATTTTTAATATTTTTTTTATTAATAATATTAATATAAAATATTTATTTTTAAAAATATATTATTTTATTATTTAAAGATTTAATTATATAAAAAATAATTTATTAAATAATTATTATAATATTTTTAATTTTAATTAAAATATTCAGAGTATTCTTTATTATAAATTTTTTTTTAATATTTAAATAATTTTTTAAAAATTTATATTTAAATTTTAATAAACTTTAAATTATATTTCATAATAATTAATAAATAATTTAATTAATTATTAAAAATAATAAATAAATTATTATAAAATTTTATTATATAAATAAAATAAAAATATTAAAAAAAAATATTTAAAATTATATATTTATTAATAAATAATATATTAATAAATAAATTAATTAAAAATTTATTATAATATAAATTCGAGTATTTTAAAATTTTATTTAATTTTTAAAATATTTATAAATAATTTAAAAAAAATTAAATAATTAAAAGATTTAAAAAAATTAATTTTTATATTATAAAATTAAATAAAAAAGAATTTTAAAATAAATATTTTATTTTATTTTAAGTATTTTAATAATATAAATAAATAATATTTTTAAGTTAATTTATATTTTTAAATAAAATAATAATTTAAATAATAAAAAAATTATTTAAAGACTTATTTTTTTATTATTTTTAATTTTTTATTTTTTATTTAAAGTTTTTTTTATTTAAAGTTTTTTTTATTTAAAGTTTTTTTTATTTAAAGTTTTTTTTATTTAAAGTTTTTTTTATTTAAAGTTTTTTTTATTTAAAGTTTTTTTAATTTTTATAAATATTTATAGATTATATTAAAAAACTTAAAAGAGTTTTAAAGAATTTATTTTTAGATTTTTATTATTTATTAATTTTTTTTAAAAAATATATATTATTTTTTTAATAAACTTTAAAATAAAAAAATTTAAAATAAAAAAATAAATATTATTAATAATATATATAAAATAATAATAATTTAAACTAAAAAAAAATATTATTATAATAAAAATTATTATCGAGATTTTAAAGTAATATATTTATATAATAATAAAAATTATTATATATAATATTTTAAAATATATTAATTTTTAAAAAAAAATTTAAAAATAATAATAATAAATTTATTCTTTAATTATAAAAAAATAATTAAAGGATTTTTTTTTAAACTTTAAAAACTTTTAAAAAAAATTAATTTTTAAATAATAATTAATTTAAAATATTAAAAATATTTAAAAAAAAAATATTTATTTATTTTTAAATTTATTTATTTATTTATACGAGTTTTATAAATATTTTTAATATATTTTTTATTTAAAGTATTATAATAATTTATATTATTTAATAATTATTTAAATAAATAGTTTTTTTAAATAATTTTTTTTTAAAATAAAAAAAAATATAAAATAAAAATTATAATAATTTTATTAAAGACTTAAAAAATATTTAATAAAAATAATAAAAAGTTTAAATAAAAATTAAAAAATTATAATAATCTAAAATAAATATTTTATATTAAATTTAAATAAATAATAAATATTATAAAAAAATTATTTTATTTTATTTTATACTTTATTTAAAAATTATATAATTATTAATTAATAAATATTATATTTAAAAAATATATTATATATTAAATAATTTTTATATTAATATATTAAGTTTATATAAATAATTATTAAAGTTTAAATTTATATTTTTAATATTTATTTAATATTTTTTTTATTTTTTTAGTTAATTAAATTAATATATTTAAACTTTATTTAAATATTTTTTATATTTTATTTTTATAATATATAATATTTTTTTAATTATTTAATTTTAATAATTAAAAGAATTTTAAAGAATTTTATTAATTTTAATTAAATATTAAAAATAAGTTTATTAATAAATTTATTATTATTATCGCGATTATTAATAAAATTATATAAAAGTTTATTATTAATTATTATATTTAATAATTTTATATAATAAATAAATAAATTATATATTATTATATATATTAATTTATATATATTATAATTTAATTAATTATATTATTTATTATATAATTATAAAAAAAATTTAATTTTTATTTTATATATAATAAAAAAAATTTATATATTAAATATTTTTTTATTTTTTATTATTTATATTATAAAATATTTATATAATAAAAAAAAATTTAATTTTAATATAACAATATAAAATAATTTAATAAATCTTATATTATATTATAAACAACCTCTCTTTTTTATAAATAATCCTCTGAATGAGCTTAAGCTGACTAGGTGTCATTTAGAGCGCATTACTGGTTCGATGGAATACTTCGGGATTTTCTATAAGGTTTGGCGCGGTTCCCCTTATTCCTTTCGTATCAGGAATCACCTTCTGGAACGTCTACACGTCTGTATTCAGCTCGATTTCACCCTTGCGAAATATCTTTGACAGCTCGAACTTGCTGTTTAAGAACTCTACTCGGAAAGAATTCCTTGAAGCAATTTTCGACACTAACACCTGGGCTTTTCTACTTATGCAATCAATGGATGTGCTTGGTCCATTGGATGCTCCTGCTACAGCTTCGGTTCTAGCTGAAGCTGTTGCTGGAATAGTCCTCTTGCACGATATTAATTGGGTGGTTCAAAAAGAACACTGGGGCACGAATATAGCCGTCACTTCCTTTAAAGAACGGCAAATCGACGATGTTGCCAAGGAGTTCAGAGCGGGTAAACTTCGAGAAGTTGCGCTACAAGCTATCGATGGCACTAATCTGTTCAACAAAGCCTGGTCAAAAGATGGAGTGACCCGCATTATACTCGAGGCTATGGACCAGGTGGACCTTGCTCGTTGTCGCTATCCTTATCATTAACGCGAGGATCCTTAAAATAATAATATAATTATAAATATATAAATATAAAATCTTAAAAGGAAAATACTTAAGAGACTTTAAAAAAGATTCTTAAATAAAACTATAAGTAAAATATAAATAATTTATTAAATAACTTATTTTTTTTTTATAAAAAATAAAGTTTTTATTTATTTTTTAAATTATTATATTTTGAGTATATAATAAAAGAATATATAATAAAAGAATATATAATAAAAGAATATATATTAAAAAAATTAGGTTTTAATATTGTTTGTTTATATTTTATAAAGATATATATAGCTATATTTAAATTAAAAGGAATAAGACTATTTTCCAAAGTAAATTAATTTTACTAGCCTAAAGACCTGTTTAAGCAATTAATGCATTTGTTTTCCCTTTCACTTGTCAAAGGCGGTAATATCAAAGCCCTCCCATGTCAGCCTCCCATACTCGAGTTCACGAGTGATCTTTCCTGCCTCATTCCACCAAAGCACAGCTATATTGATCATGCCCGCTTTATCACCCTTCTTAATCCCAGGTGGAAGATTGGGCTTGGCTGCCTCGGGAGGGTCAGCTTTTAGTTTGAACCACACTACGTGCTCCATAATCGCGAATGCGCCCGGCGCGGAACTTCCATGAAGAGAAATGGCTTGGACTTGAAGGTCCGTAAGGAGGTTTGTGAAACCCTTGTTTGCATCGTACCAGGAATTCTTAGGGGACCTGACAACACCAAGAGCTGCAGAGAAGTGTACGTTAGAATGATATCACTGAAAGGAAGGGATAACACGGGTAAGAGCTCTTACGGATATCAGTCATGGTGTACTCCGTAGCCTCAAGCTGCTTTATTCCATTGAAGTCTCCGGTTGTGAAAGCTTTAAAGTATGTCTTGATGCGCGACAACAACAGCTTGTCGGGATGATTTTTAATGCGACTATCATCGAATTGGGGATTGGATTCCTCTGGAATTGAGTCCTTGGAAGTAGACTCCTGGTGCTCAGAATAATGAGACATGCTGTATAGCGTAGGCGATGTGCTGTCAAAGATGGAGAATACTGTTTTTGAATGGGGGTTTTTGAGGCAGAAGCGATGATGGATGGGAAAGGAAAGCGAGGGGACTCCAAATATCTTTATACTCTCACAACTCATCTAAAAAAAACCTCCTACGGCAACAATCGCTGCGGACATAAGTCGGTTGTGTGATGTTACTCGGCGTGAGTATTTGTGAGACAGTTCCCGTTCGATATAAATGTAATACCTTACATGTAGATATGTGATCTTTTTCTAATCTATAGTTCCGTTTTCGTCTGAGTGCAAGAAAGCTATAGGAGGGAATGGGAGAAGCACCGGGAGAATGCGTCTGCAAGGCTCAGGGTACACAAACAGCGCTTGAAAGTACAGCATGTAAATGGACGTGTTCAAGTACTGATGTGCAAATTAAAAGGTGACACAACGAAAAGACAAATGCCGGTAACTTCAGGTACTGAAGCAATTCTCCAGGATCTGAACGCCATAAAATATAATAGGGGCTAATATTGTACAAGGAATTTCATAGGGTCCTCGGCTACCTTTAGGCCTCAAAAGCAATGTCTTGGTCGATATGATGCTCGAAGCCCGAAACCTGAGCCGTTTCTTTGTCTCAGCTTCCCTAGGCCAGTATTCAAAAATAAGTACACGGAAACCATAGCTGGTCTAGGGTTTATGCAGTAAGCTTGTGGTACTGGTGGTAGGGTGATGTAGAAAAAATACTGCGGGATGGTACAGTCCCAGCACAAACGCAAAGACGCAATAAGGTAAGACCTGAGTAAGACACGAGTAAGTTAGAACCATGCCTCTAAAGGGACGATGGAAGTATGTTTCTCTATGATGCGCACAAAGGCACGGTGACACCCGAGCTGACAGCAGTCACGGGCTGCTGTTGAGCTTTGCGCAGACATGGGAAGTGGATTCGAGCTGACCACCTGTCCGCATTTTCCACGATCACGATCAAGTTTTTCAATCGCAAAAATAGAAAATTGACATATTGTTTATGATTCTACGTTGGCTTGTATTGATAGCAGAAACCATAAACTCCACAAACCAACCCGCAAGGTTCTTTCAATCCTACTCAGCTTTTCGATACCCCGCCACTAGCTTCTGATGATGATTTCTGCTTTGCCTCTGCGACCATCGACTTATACTCCTCATCAATGACAACCAGCCCTTCAACCCCAACTTCGTCAACAACTTTCGTGTCTACAACAAAGGTTGCAACCATAATTGCTGGTTCCGTGGCGCTAGCATTATCGCTGATTTTGTGCCTACATCCTGGATTTTCTGTGAATGTCTCTCCTGGTCCGAAAACTTTCATCGGATCGTTGTTCATCTTGTTGAGAGTGTAGCCTGATACGACGTTGACACAAACGAAAGCACCAGCGTGGGTATGAGGTGGCGTGGATCCGTTTGGTGGAAAGGTGAGATGGAGAGCGACTATTGTCTTTCCCGGGCAGTTGGTAATGGATTTCTTGTAGAGTGGCCGGATCTCTGGGAATGGACGGCTGGCCAAAGAGTCAGAAAACCATAATTAGGAGTAGAATAAGGAAAGGCAGAGGGGTTTCGAAGAAGGAAGGACTTAACGAACCTGGGATCGTAAGTTGGCTCTACTGATGGAAGTTGTGGTCTTGAGGAAGACATGTTAGGAAGGACGACAGTATAATTTTTCTTGAGAGACGAGTTGCGTGCGAATTTTTGAATTACATGGGAAAAATAAAGAGTCTAAGTATCCAGCTTTGCTTGCCGGAATCTAAACCCGGATACGCCATAAAACAAGTTCCATGTCCATCTGATTCATCGCAACAGGCTCTTCGCTGGCTTTCCAAATTGAGATAGTATCAAAAGAGAATTTTATGACGTATTATTCTTGATAACCTGATATTGAGGTACTTCTGTTACTCGAAACACCTAAATCGATAAACCCGCATGACTACACTTTGTGCAACGGCGGGATGGTAGCGAAAATCGAAGCCTGTCAATCAGCGGATGAAACAGGTATCTTTGGCTTTGGTCTCGGCGCAGTGTGACGTGGTATCTTATTTTCCTGTGAGAGCTCCATCAGCATCCAGTGATCAATTTGAATTGGTTTCTCGTATTGCTACACGGTCTGCACTTTTACCACGGGAAAGTATGTGGCCTGCCCCGAGCTTGCGCACTGCGAGCACAACAGCGAACACAAAGTGCCACATTGTTACAAGAAAGTCACAAGAGGTTTCAGCAAGTCACTGTCGATCTAGGGCCACTTTCACCGACGTGAGTAGAGCGACTGACGAAGTGAAATGGAAACACTTACAGCATTTAAGCAGTTCTCGTGCCAGGGACCCACCAGATGACTTGAAACAGGACTGAAGAACTAAGGACTGAAGAACTGGAAGTACAAAAATGGTGGGAAATCATGGTGAGCTTGACGATGATAATATGATCAGCACGACTAGACTTTAGACGAGCCCCTGAGCCAGCCCCTGAATTACCGAAGCCAAGCTCGCTTAATTAACGAACCCCTGAAATTCCAATCGTGATGATCTCAAACTCGCGTCCTAGATGTAGAGCTCTAGTAATATAAAAGGTAGTATACTGCATAACAACCCTAAAAGGATTATTCTCAAAGTGTTGAAGGGAGAGAAATGACGATGCTTACTAGATGAGTGGTAACTAAGGCCAATAGTCATTTACCTTGAAGCATTTGGCTCTCGGCTCACTTGCTAAGCAACCCTATGGACGCGAGCTATCTTAACAATTCGTGCTACAAGCTGACGAGGTCGAAGAAATGAAGGTGATGACAACAGAACATGGGTTCAATCGTCACGTCGTCACATGTGCTCGCGTTTCATCAAAGCGGGGTTGCCCCGCTAGTTCCCCCCACCTTTGACAGGATGTCGACGCCCTTCACGCCCTTCACACCCCTCTGCTCGCAGATGCTGGGCGGCGAAGATACTTCCATAAATAAACAGACTTCACCATTGGCTAAGGGCACTTCAAGAATCCAATGCAAATGTACGAGTCCCATAGAGTGCTGATCCTGGTGTAAGCAAGAGGATAAGTCAGGCCGATTTCCCACCTCCGGGAGTCAAGTCTTCTTTTACTCTTAAAACGCGTCTGCTCTCCCGCATACCTAGATCTACCTACTCTCACCCCTCACTTCCTCCTTCACACTCTCAATACCCAGCAAAACAGAAAGCTGTGCCCCTTTCCAAATTCAAGCACATCAACATAATATTCACCCAGATGTCATCCGAAGACCCCTCAACAACAACCCCGCCAATTCGCCGCCCCTACGCCGGCTCCTGCCACTGCGCCTTCACAAAATACCAAATCTACCTCACCCTCCCACCGCCCATCGTCACCGCCAACCCACGTGCTTCCTCAACCCCCAGGTTAAGAAAATGCAACTGCAGCACCTGCCACAAGATGTCTTTCTTTCACGACCGCCTCCCGGACGCCGTGAATGACTTCCGGCTTCTCAGCCCACTAGACCCAAAGAAAGATTTAAGCGATTATACGTGTTTTGGGGCGCGGATACATTGGTATTTCTGCCCGAACTGCGGAGTGAGGTGTTTTGCTTTTATGGGGGAGGGTGTTGTTAAAGAGGTAGAGGGGGAGGGCGAAGAGAAGGTGAAGTACTGGGGCGCGAAGGAGGGATGGGTGGAAGGGACGGAGAATGGGAGCTATTTGAGTGTCAATGCTGCGACGTTGGAGGCGGGGCAGGAAGGGCTGGATCTGAGAGAGTGGCATGAGAAGGGTTGGATTGCTTACTTGGATGAACTTGATGAAGTTGAAGGGAACAGATTACAGAAGCCGCATCGGGGTGGGATGTATTAGTTGAGGCGAGGTTCCAAACTTGGTGCCTGTGGCACGTTGAGTTCGCTTGATACTATTCCACTTCGAGGCAACAGTTTGAGGCAAAGGAAGCAGCGTATGTGGGACGAGCAAGACGAACCAAACTGCATAACTTCATTATGTACTCTAATGTAACTCGTGTATCTGCCCTTTATTTTGGCCCCTCGGAACGCCATAGCTTCCCATATAGATCCATGCTCGCATGAACCTCGTTGGCCTTCTAACCAATTTTTGACATTAAACTCCAAAATTAAACACTCCACAGCCTAATGTAAACGCTCTCTGAGGAACACGAAAGATGCATATCCGGCACAGCAGCTCGTACTCATTCCATGCCCACACCAAGGACACTTCACACTCGTGCTAATCACCCCACTGACCCCGAGGTTAGCGTCTTTCACGACGTTATCCGGCTTCGCCATACATTCATAAACCTTGCTCGGCATGTCGTGGAAGTATTTGCAAGAGCAACAGATTACGAACATCTTAGCAATTGGCTCCGGACCGCCTGTTTGTGGTAGCGGGAGGTGGGGCGGAAACCCAGGTTTCATCGGTGAGCGAGGCCCACGAGGGATGTTGAGGCGGGCATTTTGAAGGTATTGAGAGGATTGTGGGGAGGTGGGCGACGAGCCTTCAGACTTCGTAGCTGTATCTTTAGATGGGACGGGAGGTGGCCTAACCAGTTCCGCGGGAGACTTAATATCCTGCACAGAAGCTTGTTTTACCTTCTTCCCAGCAAGACCTTTCCCTTTCCCTTTTGGGGGACGAGCAAGCGGCTGGTGTTTGAGTGCGGGAAGGAAAGACAGGTCTTGCATTTCGGGGGTCGAGATAGATCGAGAGAGACTAGGCTCACGCCGTAAGTCAGTAGAATTAGCCGTTGGGTCAGTCGTGGAACTTTTTGGCAATTCTGGTTGAGATGCAGTGAAGTCCGCGGCAGATCTCTTGGCAGTCGGGGTTTTCATACGATCCTCATCCTCCGTGAGCTCCGCTGGACTCATTGGAATTGCTGTTCTGCACCAACTCTCACGTCCGCTTGCGGCATCATCGACCAGGCCACCAGACATCATAGCAAATCCATTTTGCACAACATTTTCTCCATCCTTTTGACCACCTTCCGAAGTGGGTTCCTGAGATGATGGAGAGTAATCCTTATGAGACTGCGGCCTGGAGGCAGTTGGTGTTGTGATATTTGAAGTTTCATTATAGGCCGAATAATCTTCGCTTGAACCCGTGGTTGACCTGGAATGAGCACCTCGACCGTGGTTTCCCTTCCCCTTAACCTTCGGCTGGCGATGCGGAACCCCATTGTTAGCTGCCTGGGTTGGGGGGTGCTGCATCAGGGAGTTTTGCGCTGCGAAATCGTGCACAATAGGTGAATTGCAAATATCATCTCCGAGAATAGGTTCTGCTTTGCTGGGTGCCTCACCCATAGACTCAGTCGCTGCTGCACGATTCGACGACGAAGGTCCCTGTGATGTGGAACTCTGTGACTCGGCAGCGGTTTCGAAGCTCTCAGTTGGTGAACTTGGAGTGGCCGAGTGCCTCGAGAAAACAGAGATGGCCGCATTCTTGAGATCTATCAGGCCTCGCACTGCTGAACGTGATCTGGAACGTTTTCTTTCGTGTTTCAAAGAACCGTCTGTGTGAGACGTGTGCGATAATGGTGGGCGTTTGGACTTTTCGCCACGGGTAGGCCTCATGTCAGCTGCGCTTCTAATGCTTTCTCCGGTGGGAGGCCTTGCAGTGGATGGGACACTATCCGTTGAGACTTGAAGTCGGCTTCGAGACCTTTGAAATGGATCAGAACTATCATTGTTCTCGGAACTTGTCATCGGCTCTGGGATCTGGCTTTGGTCCGGGGCCACGGTCACGGCCTGCTCTTCGCTTTGCTGATGGTGATGATAGACATATTGACTGCTTTTCCTCCCTCGATCTGACTCCGTCGTCTCAGAGCCTTCTGCAGGGGTGTCCCGATTGTTACTGGTCTGGCCAGATGAGACATTTGTCTCTCGAT
>Ga0302221_10001678_pt1 | contig 14079 bp, 1 predicted proteins | sample II_Palsa_E2_1_FD_193517 | JGI IMG/M metagenome (GOLD analysis project Ga0302221, IMG submission 193517) | Peat permafrost microbial communities from Stordalen Mire near Abisko, Sweden - II_Palsa_E2_1 | ecosystem: Environmental > Terrestrial > Soil > Palsa > Peat permafrost | place: Sweden... | reverse complement strand
AATATATAATAAAAGTGAAAGTATTTATAAAGTTATAATATTTATAAAATTAAATAAATTAAAAGAAGTTTAAGTTATAAGTCTTATATAAAAGACTAATAAGTATTTAAATACGCTTTATAATCGATATTATAAAAACGTGAATAAATTATTATTTTATTATACGAATTATATAACTTCGTTATATATATTCGTTATAAAATTAAAATAAAACTTATATTTTTAAAATGAGTTTTATAAAAGACAATATTATATACGTATTTAATTCGTGATTGATTATAATAAAATTAATTATAAATTATTAATTTAAAAGTTCTTAAAATTAAAAATATATTATATAATATATATATTTTAAATTCAATTATAAAATATAATATAAGATTTAAAGTGAAGAAAAGTTAAAAAGCCGATTAAATATAAGAAATTAAATTAAATGACTTATAATTATATAACTTCGTATTATAAAATATAAAAAGTATTATTAATTATAATTTTGTTTTTTATTAAATAATATTTCATATTATATTTATATAATAAAATTTAAAATTAAAAAATAATCGAAAAAAATAATCTTATTATATTTAATAAAAATGAGCTTTATATTAACTTTTTTTAAAAGTTTATAATTAAAACTATTTAATTTTTTTAAAAAGAGATATATTAAAAGCTTTTATAAAAGAAAGTTTTATAAAAAGTATATTATCATCGTTATTAAAAAGCTTTTAAAAAAATAAAACTTTAATCAATTTATTAAAATAAGTTTTTATAAAAATAATAAAGTTATTAAACTTAAATTAATTAATAAAACGAAGATTAAAAATTATATAAAACGAGATTTCTTTAAATTTCTTATTGAAAGTTATTATAAATAATATAAAATTATTATTTTTAATAATTAATAAAATTATAAAAAAATAAAATATTATTAATAAAAAAAAGAAATATATAAAGAGGATTTCGAGATATAAATCGATAATACGAAAAAAATTTCTTTTATTTATTTATTTTAAAATAATAACGAATTATATATAAGTGAATTATTAAGTCGAAGATAAAAAAAAATATTATTAATAAATTATTAATTTAATAATTCATTATAAGACTTAATATTTATAAGTTTATAAAAAAAAATCCATTAAAAATAAAAAATAAAAAATAAAAGAAACAATATTTAATAATTGATTATTATATAATAATTCGTTATAAAATATTTAAAATATAATAAATATAAAACATTATATTTATAATATTATTAATATTAATTTAAATAATAATAAAAGAAATAAAAGAAGGAAAATAAAATATTTTTATAAAATAAATATTTTTTAACGTCGTATTTAAAATAATATAATAGTTTTTATATAGTTTTTATCTTTTTATTAAAAAAATTTCATTAATTATAATGAATTCAAAATATAAAAAGATTTATAAAATTAAAATAACGATTATTTAAAGCTTTTATATATTTTATAATAAGTTTAATAAAATTAATATTATAATTTAAGAGTTTAATATTATTAATTGAAAATCTAATAATATTTAATTATTTTATTTAAAGAATATAAACTTTAATATTATTAAAGTAATACTTTTTAATTTTTTTATCGTTATAAATATTAATAATATTTATTAAATCTTTTAAAAGTATATTTATAAATAAATATAATTTAAATTATTATAATTCGAGTTTTCTTTTATATTTTTTATTAAAAGTATAACTTTATATAAGAATTAAGTCTTTAAATTTAAACTTCGTTTATTATAATATTTTAAAAACTTTAATTTTTATATAAGAATATATTATAAAAGTTATTACTTTGTCTTTAAATTCATTATATTTATTTTATAAAAAAGATTAATATAAACTTATTATAATTATTAAAACTTTAAAATATAATTTTATTTCAATTCGTAATTCTTTAATAATATAATTATTGACTTATTCTTCGTTTTTAAAAGTTTTTAATTATTATAAAATATAGTTTAATATTATTTTAAAAGAATAAAAAGAATATATTTTGTGACGGTTTTCACGGACCGTCACGAGACTTACGGATCCGGAACGAGGCTCACGGACCATCACGTGACTAGTTGAAGGGATATATATTCCTCGCTCACTCTCAACTCTCTTAGTTCCTTAGTTTTAAATTCTCAAATATACTTGCTTTTTAGTCTTTAATGCTTTAGCTTAGTTAAGCCTGTCACATTATTTAAAACTCACTCTTTACTTACTTATAAAAGATATAATATCGATTTAATACTTATAACGGTATTGCTCTTACTCTTATAATAAAAGAGAAACTTTATTATTTATAATAATAGTGATTTAAATCACTTATAGCCTGTAATAGTCAAAGTTTTTCACTTATAAAGAAGCTCTCAACTTATAACGGTTTAGCTTCTCTTTACACTATTAACCGTTGAAGCTCTTCGTCTATAATAACGTAATTACGACACCTTTCATTAAATATTACTAATATAACAACTTAGGACGGACAGTTAGAGAGCTTTATAATCCACTTAAAGGGATCCCCAGCCTCTTAATCACTAGTACCTTTATCTGGCTTTAGATGCTTAATATGAGTAGGCAGAGGAAGGGGGAAAAAGAAGGCCGTCGAACCTCGCCGTCTGACCAGCGAGCCTCGTGTCACTATAAGGACACTCTTTACTATAGTCTAATCCCTTATAGACGAGGTTTCGGCACTATAGACAGAACGGGATACGTCCGAGCATGCTTTATCAGAGCGATAGCCGTCTAATTTCCGATATACGTCCGAGACACCTCTTATAACAGTGCCTTTTATTCCTGACTCTTAGTGACGGAATCGACCTTATTTACGAAGCTTGGTCCATTCAGTTAAAAGGGAAGTTCCTTGAGCCCTAGTTTATTGACTGCGAAGAACGCACTCGTATATACTATGTGTTTTCAATTACAGCTGGAACGGCTTAAGGCCACTTACTTATATATATGTCACGGTCTGTAAACAACCCTTTCCGGTCTGTAAACGAGATGTTTAAAGTCTTAAAGACTGCTTTCCTTAATTTAAATCGAGTTTGAGAGGCTGGTATAGAATATTACCAGCTTATAATAAGTCCTTTAAAAACCTTTATTAACTTTAAAATTCGATTTCTCTTATTAATAAAGGAAGCCGGAATCCATTAGTCCTCTTATTGACTCGACTTATATAACAAGTTTATAGTCGACTTACAGACTTCTTTAGTCTTTGTATTAAGCACACTGACTATCTTCAGTGACTTGTATAGTCGCGCTATTGAAGTGGACTAAGAACGGAAATAGATTAGCCAGTGGGTAGTGAAAGCTAAGGCCGTTAAGTTAGTTTACGGACAAACTTTGCCTTTTACAGCTTTAATAAAACAGTTAATAGCTTCGTACGGATCCGTAACCGCCCTTCCTTTAATTATAAAGACCCGTTCTCTTTTACCTTCTTTGAGAGTTCACTTCTCTGACTCACAAGTACGAGCTTCTATCCCTTTAATAGATTCCAAAGTCATTTATTATAATTACGGACGTCTTAAGCACTATACTAATGCTTATATTAATCTGTAAAAGCCTTCTGCGGACTTTAATGAATTAGAGCGAATAGTAGAATAAGACTCTATAATTAAAGACTTTGAAGATTAAAGAAAAGATAAGCTTTAAAAAAAGTCTTTTTTTTAAAGTATAGAATAAATCATCTTGCGAAGATTGATCTGAGTAGATTAATAAACGGGAGTGCTTTTAATGTCCTTTATACTTTAGTCAAGAATAAGTATACTTTTAATACTTCTTCTTTTATTAACTTTAAAGTAAATGCTTTTTTATTAATTAACGATGTCTTTATAAATTAATTAATCCGGCGTTATATAATTACAGTTTATTCTTTTGACCAACTTATATCCGTAAACGGCTTTAATAAACAGTTAAAGAAACCCGTCACCTCTTAAATCAAGCTTACTCTTTAAGTTAACGGCTATTAATTCTATAATCTTTTTTTTATTCTTACGCCTTTAAGAAACCACAATATCATCTTTAGCTGTAAATTCTTGTCTTAAGCGAATATCAAGCTTATAGTCCGCGACCGGGTTATAAAGTGGCTTATAGACTTGCTTTTAGTTTACTTACCACTTATATAAAGTTTTCTTCTTATAAAACAATTATTACTTCTTTTAAAAATCGACTTTACAGCTTAAGTTGACATTAAGTAAAGAGACATCGCCTTTGACAAAGAGGTTTATAAAGACGTTTATAAGATAATAATTATCATATCTATTTACTTTTAACTTACTCTTCTTTTTATTATATTAAGTATAGTAAAAGAAAAAGAGGTTAGACTAATTAATATAATAGACATTAACGGACTTGTTTTCTCTTTGAATATATATCATTAAAGTAATACTATTTTTATTATGAGTTTTTATAAGATCGACAGAATACTTAAAGGCTGTAAAGAGGATGATAAAAAGCTCTTATAATAATAAGCCTTCGTTAAAGCAGCCGTTATACTCTTAAGTTTAATAGATAAGTATATAGAAGACGATAAGAGAGTATAATCAAAGCTTTTAAACCGTTACTAGGAATTTACAGACGTTTTTTTAAAACAAGCTTTTAATAAGTTGCTTCTTCTTCGTTTATAAATAGACTATTGTAAAGGGGGAGAGCCGGGCTGTCGCGTGACTGAACTGTACTGACAGGAAATACTATCGAATACGTGAAGGATATACTGTCAATTGAAGCTCACATATCGCATTGCAAGCAGTATGATTATGAATCGTATTTTATAGCTAAGGTCCTTAAGTTACTGGCCTTAATTGATCACTCTTATAGAAACTTCCCGCTAAGGGGAGCCATAAAAAAGCTCTAAGCGCCTGAGACTGCCTTATTACATTATAAGATTGAACTAACCTCCGAAAATACTTTAAGCCACAGCCCTCTTTATTATTAAACTATAAAGGAGCTATTAGCGATTAAAAAGTACTTATTAAAGAACTTGAATAAGGGCTTTATTATTCTTAACTTAATTTCTTTCGCTTTATTAATCCTCTTTATTAAAAAGCTTGACGGGTCGTTACGGTTCTATATAGATTATTAAAAGCTGAATCAACTTATAAAAAAGGACTAGCACTCATTACTTTTTATTGATGAGACTCTAGCCCGTATCTCTTAGACTAAGATCTTTATAAAGTTAAATATCCGCCAGGCCTTTTATTATTTGCGAATACACTCCGACTTTAAAGAACTCATAACTTTTCAGACCCGTTATAGATCATATAAATATAAGGTCTTGCTTTTCAGACTCATAATATATAAATACAGTCCTCTTTAATTACTTAAACGATTTCTATATTATTTACTTAAACGATATCTTTATTTACTCGGATAATAAATTAAAATATAAGGAATACGTTTATAAAGTCCTTTTACAGCTTTATAAAGCAGGTTTATAAATAGATATTAAAAAGACTGAGTTCTATGTCACTTATACGAAGTACTTAAAGTTTATTATCAGTATTAAAGACATTGAAGTTGACTTTAAGAAGATTTCTATTATCAACTCTTAAAGTTACTTGATTATAATACGTGGTATATAGTTTTGGCTAGGCTTTTACAACTTTTATAAGCGCTTTATCTAAGATTATAAACAGATTATACATCCGTTAACTTAACTTATAAATAAAGACATCTTTTTTAACTTTAACACTTTATGTCAAAAAGCATTTAATAAGCTATATATTGCTTTTATCTCCGCTTTAATACTTCGTTATTATCGCCTTAAACTAAAGACTATAGTCGAAATAAACGCTTTAAACAGAGTAATAACAAGTATCTTTTTTCAATAAACCGTTATAAAAGAGTTATAATATTTAATAAGTTATTTTTCGAAGATTATAAGCCTTATAAAGCTCAATTATCAGGTCCACGATAAAGAAATGCTCGCTATAGTCAAATCCTTATTTTAATAAAGAGTTAACCTTATATAAACAGACAAGAGAATTCAAGTATTTACGGACTATAAAGCCTTAAAGTACTTTATAATAATCAAACAATTAAACCAACGCCAGATCTGATAAATGGAAGTATTATCAGAGTTCTTCTTTATAATTATATATTGTCTTAAGAAATAAAACGAAAAAGCAGACGCACTTATATATCAAGGCAATAAAGTTACGTCTCAGAATGAAATCAAGAGAAATCACCGTTTATAAACCTTATTTATAGTTAAACAACTTGATTTAAAAATATTATCCGAGTTATAGTCCCGTTTATAAAGCCTTAATCTCGCGCTTATAAAGCCAGCTCTTTTTATATTAAATATAAGAAGTAATATCTCTTTTTCTTTTAATTTAATAAACCAGCTCTTAATTGTTAACCGTTATAGCCCTCTTTTAAAGACGGACTATGAAGTAGTTAAATAAAGAGAATAAGATTAGAAATAATTTAATAGACTTGTATTATAAAGAGACAGGCTCATAATATTAGATACAGACAATTTATAAACGAAGTTGATATATAAAGCTTATTCTTAAGTGTTTATAGCCCATTTAAAAAAGAATAAAACTACCGCTTTAATCGCTTATAAATATTATTAAAAGAGTTTCACTAATGACGTTGCTCAGTATATCGACGCTTATAAAGCTTATTAACACTTTATTATACTCTGCGACTATACTTTAAGCTTTTTATACTTATTGTTAATCCCAGACTAACTTTAACAATATATCTCTATAGATTATAAATCCTTTCTTAAAGACAAGTATAAATATAACACATTATAAGTAGTGGTTAATAGGCTAAGTAAATAAGTAGTTTCTATTCTTTATTTCAAAACCGTTACGGTTAAAGACATAGTTAAAATATATATTAAATATATATACCGTCACTGCAGCGCTTTATAAACTATAGTTTTAAACTATAAGCCGTAGTTTATATCACAGTTTTAAGCAGAGTTTATATATATCTTCAAAGTCAAGCTTTTATTATCGACAGCTTTTTATTTATAAACTAATAGATAAACAGAAATTATAAATCAATATATTGATTAACGTTTATATCTGTTCGTCAATTATTATTAAAACAATTAGTCTGAACTAATCCCCTTTATAGACTATATTCAGCTCATATTACTATATAAGAGCTTAAGAATGTCCCCTTTTAAACTTAATTATAAATATGCCCCTTTTATATCTTATGACTAGGACTGTTTATAAACACTTATAACAGTCTGTGAAGAAGTCAACGTTGCCGATACTAAGGCCCTTATAACCCGTATATACAATGCCTAGTCTATAATTAAAGGGTTTATATAAAAAGCTCAAGTCAAGAAATAATAAGATATAGACAAATATTATAAAAAAGTTGACTTTGAGGTTGGCGACTTAACTTACATTTCTACTTATAACTAGAAAACGGACTGTCTTAATAAAAAGCTAAACCATTAAATAATTAGACTTTATTTGATCACGGTTAAAGAAGGACACTCTTTCCGGATATAATTACTTACTTCAATGAAAATCCACTTAGTGTTCGCCTCAAACCTGCTTCGTAAAGACAAGAACAATCTATTACTAAGCCAAATATATAAGCCAGAGCCCCTATTATAAGTTATAGACAATTATAAGTGGGAAGTTAATGAGTTACTGGCCGTAAAGAAGACTAAGAATCAGCTTTCTTACCGTATAAACTGGCTAGGCCATAATAAAGACCTTGAATAATATCCTGCTTCGGATTTTAAGTATGCTCCGTATAAGTTAAAGGCTTTCCACCTTCGTTACTCAGAACTGCCGGGCCCGCCACGAAAGCTAAAGGAATGGTTATAGGCCTGGGAGGATAGAAAGGATGATTATGATGACTTAGACGATAATACAGTCAGTTCTTAAAGCTTGTAGACAAGCTTTTTCAAGAGGGGGGAGTAATGTGACGGTTCTCACGGACCGTCACGAGACTTACAGATCCGGAACGAGGCTTACAGACTATCACGTGACTAGTTAAAGGGATATATATTCCTCGCTCACTCTCAACTCTCTTAGTTCCTTAGTTTTAGATTCTCAAATATACTCGCTTTTTAGTCTTTAATGCTTTAACCCAGTTAGGCCCGTCATATATTTTAATTAAATAAATATTAATAATCAAACTTATTTTATTAATAAAATAATTTTAAAATAATATTAATTAAAGTCTTTTTTTATAATTTATTTTTAAAGTTATAATATTATAAGTTATATATATCTTTTAATAAAATTAATAAATTAAAGATATAATATAAATATATAAATAATATTAATTTTATAAGAATTAAAAAGTATTTAAACTTTATAAATTATAAAATAAATATTATTATTTATATAAATATAATTTAAATAATTAAAGATAAATATTAAATAATTCGTTTAAAAGTCTATTATTATATATATATTTATAAACTTATAAACTTTAAAAAAGACTATTTTAATAAAATAATAAATTATAATAAAAATATACTTTTTATTATTTTCATTAATTAAATTTAAAAAGTTTATATTTATTATATTTTATAATTAAAATCTAATAATAAGTTTAATAAAACAACTTTTATATTTAAAATTGATATATTAATAAACTTTATATTGATAATATTAATTCTTAATATTATAAGATTTTATAAATTAATAAAATTGTTTTTATAACTTATAAAAAGAAAAGATTAAAATATAATAATTATAATAATCGTAAACTTATTTAAAAATATTAAAGATTTGATTTTTTAAAATATATTTTAATAGTTTTATATTTAAAGCTCTTTTAAAGAATATAAAATATCGACCGACGATTTCAAATCTTAAAACTTTATATTTAATTTATTTATATATTTGTCGCGAAATAAAAATAATGTTTTAACGTTTTAATAAATTATAAATTAATAAATAAAAAGGTTTTATATATAATTATAAAAAGAGGAATTACGGACTTTTTAATAAAAGCTGGATTTTCCGTAATAATATTAAATAATTAAAATAAAAAATATTTTGAATTCTATTAATAAAAAAAGATATAATTTAATTAAATATAAAGTGATTATAATATTTTATAAAGACATTTAATTATTTATATAATTAAAAAATAATTATAAAAAACACTTAATTAAATTTAAATTAAAAAAATAAGTCATTTTAAAAAGAAAGTGATTAATTTATTAATAATTCGAATTTAATCGTATTTATAAATATTAGTCTTTTTATATTAAATTTAATAAATTCTTTTTATAAATTATTAAAAAGTCAGAAAAGACTATTAATTATAAAGATTAAATTCGATTTATTAAGTCAATAATATATTTTAAAATTATATTTTATAAGTTTATTTATTTATTGAATTATTTTTTTATAAAAGTTAAAGTTTTTAATTAATATAAATAAAGAATATTATAATCGATATAGATTTTAATTATTATAAATACTTTTCTTTTTATTATAATATATTTAAATTCGACGTTGATTAATTTATAAAATAAAAATAAAATAAAATAAAATAAAATAAGATTCTTTTAAAACTTGTCTTATTAATATTTATATATAAATAATATTATTTGTCTTTATTTATATTTAATATAATATTATTAATTAAATTATTTTAAATATATTTAAAAAACTTGATTTATTTTAAATTAAAGTGAAAATTTCTTATATTTATTTATTTTTTATATATTAAAAGTTTTTTTAAATAAAAGTATAATGTTTTATTCTTTTTAATATATTTATTTTATTAAATATAAAGATATATAGAAAAAGAATTATTTAAATAAAGTTATTTAATTTTTATTACGTTTTTAAAATAAAATAAAATATTATTTAATTCTAATATTTAATTATAAAATAAAGGCTTTTTTTATTTATATTAAATTTAATAATTTTAAAAATATTATAAAAGAAGTATAATTTCTTTAAATTAAAAGATAATAAAAAGAATATAATTTTCAAAAAGTATTTTTTATATAAAAAAGTATATATAATTTAAAAATCAGTTATAGTCTTTATATAATCATTTATAAATAAAATAAACGCAATATTTTTATATTTTTAATAAAAGTTAAAAATGATAACTTTTTATTAATCTTTAAAAAAAGTTTAAATATAAAGTTTAAAAATTAAATATAAATATAAATAATTCTTTTCAGTTTTTAATTTATTCTTTAAAACAATTATTATTTATTAAAAGTTATAATTATTATTTATTAAGAGTTATAATTATTATTTTATATTCGTTATTTCTTTTTATAAATATAATTTAATATTTATAAATCGTATTAATTAAAATGAATATAATAAATATAAGTTTAATTAAAGTATTAAAGACTTTTTTAAAATTATATATAAGATAAATTAAATTAATTATTAATATATTAATTAAAATAAAACTATATATAACTTTTATTTTAAAAGATTTCTTTTTTTAAATAGAAATAAAATAATTATTTTTTAAAAACTCGATCTTTTATAAAATATTTTTATTTCTTTTATTTATAAAAAGACAATTAATATAAAGTCTTATTTATATTAAATATATCTCTTAAGCTTTTTAATAAAAGAGATTATATTAAAAAACAAATCGATAATATATTTTATAAAAATAAAAAAGTAATCTTTTTAAATATAAAATAGTTTATAAATTACTTTGACTTTTTTAAAAGTATTTATATAATTATTAATATTAATATTAATACTTTTAAATTATTAGTTTATATTTTTATAAAAAGTATTTAAAATATCTCGAAGTTTAAGTCTTTTTATAATAAGAAAATTAAAAGTTATATTTTAAAAAATATGTCGGTTTTAAAAAGAAGAATAAATTGAATAATAATTTTTAAAGCTTTAATATATATTTTTAAAAGTTTTTATTTATAAATAATTAATATATATTATATTAAAAATATAATAAGATTTATAATATATTTCGAAAAAATTAATTAATTTAATATTAAACTCTTTATTTATAAACTATTTATTATATTAATAAAAGGCTTGACTTTTTATTCAAGTTATACTTTTCTCGATTATATAAAATGAATTTATTAATATTTAATTATATTGATAAATTTAACTTCTTGGAATAATTAATTAAAGAGTTTTAATTCAATATTATTATTAATAAAACTGGATTTAAAACTAGATTTATATATTTTAAAATCTTTAAAATAAATATAATCTTTATAATATATAACTTCAACTTTTAATATAAAGGCTTTAAAAGTTAAAATATTAACGATTATATTTAATTTATTTTAAATTTTAAGAGTTTTATTAAAGTCATCTTTAAAAATATTAATTCTTATTATTTAATTTCGAAAGAGTAAAAGATTATAAGAATTAAAACTGTCGATAATAAAAGCTTTAAAATAAATGCGAATACTTTAAATTATAACTTCGAAAATAATATATTTTTTAATTAATACTCGTTTATTATTTATTACTTTTATATATTATCTTTTTTTTATTGATTTAAACTTTAAATTAAATTTGATTATTATATAAAAAAGAATTAATTCAATGACTATATCTCCGTTTATTATATATTTATTAAATAAGATATTATTAATATAAACTTTAATATAAAAATATTAAATATTAAAGATATTATTAAAGCTTTTATTAATAATCTTTAAAACAAACTATATATAAAAATAATTATAATTTAAAATTATCGGCGTTTATTTTTATAATGATATTTATATTATATAAAAAGTTTATAATATTAAAGCTTTTAATAAACGATTTTAATATAAGTTTAATAAATATAAATTTCTTAAAGTTTAACGAAGTAATTAAAGTAATTAAAATCATTAAAAAATCATTTTAAATAATTTTAATTTAATATTAAAATATAATTAAAGTTTTATAATTTTAAATAAAAAGAGTTAAATTATATTCAATATAATTATTATCTTTTATAAAGTCGTCGACTTTAATAATACGATTATAATCTTTTAAAATAATTAAAAAAAAGTAGAAATTATTTTAATTATTACTTTAAGTTATAATGTTTTATAAACTTTAAAAAAGTTAAATTTCTTTAATTATTCGATTTTTATTTTTATTTATTTAAAAGAGTTTATATAAAGCTTTTAAAGTTAAAGCTTAAATAATAAAACGATTAATATAAAATTGAATTTATTTAATTCAATTGACTTATTTTTTAATTCTTATTAAATTAATTAACTTTTTAATAATATAATATGTCTGAGTACTTTAGTTTGAACTGCCGAATTCGGATAGTTTAGTCGCTGTTTTACGCTGCCTTAACCGTTTATTAAACTTTGACTACGGCTTATATACTCTCGTTCATTTAACGGATCTTTATCAGATGATACGACTTTAGAAAATAACGGGCCCTTATAAAACTGCTTTTTAAGCTGGTCTTAAAAGTGACTTAAAATAACTTCTCTTTATTTATTAATTATAATAAGACATATCCCTTTATATTTTAATGGCTCTTTAAACTATATAAGTTCTTATATCTTCCGTTTATCTCTCTCAATTCTTAAACTATTAGATCCGATTTTGAATATTGCTTTATCTTACTCCCTTTTATTCTCTCTCTTTTAAAAGCCTTGAGCTTTTAATAAGTCTTATATCTCTTCGCCGCTCTCGACACTTCTTTTAACCGCGATCTCTTCGTTTATAAAGACTTTTAAAGTTTATTATCTCTTCGCCGCTCTCCGCATTTTTATCACTACTTTATAACTCAATTCTTCACTTATTCCTCTTCGCCCACTCTCTTTACTTCTTCTTTTTCTTATACTCTTTCTTTATTTCAATCAAGCGTCAATACCGTGATAAGTGTTTATACTCTTTCACAACATCTTATTTTATATTCGAAATAGTCAAAAGGTCGAAGTAGTATTAAGAATATAAAAGAGTATAAGTCAAGATTAATTATTCGTAACGTCAAATATAATCTTTATTCGACAACGTTATTATCTTATCTTATATTATTACTACTTTATAATTATTATATCTATCTTCGAAAGCTCTTTTCTCTTTTTACTCCTCTTTCCTTTTTATCTCGCTTTTAATAACAAACAGATTATAACGCCTATGATTTAAATTATAATAAAGACTACTCTCAAAACTTTTTAAAATATTCTTAAACGACGTGTCGACGTTAATCAGATATTAAAAGAAAGAGAGAAAAAAGTAATTAATAAAAAGAGTTATTAACTTTTAAAAATTGATTTAAATAATAAATAGTTTTTATAACCGATAAACGTTAATAATATTAAGGCCAGCGTTTATTATATCAGATAGAAATTCATTAAATATATTTATAAAACGTTAGATTTTAATGATTTGATTAAGTTAAATTAATAAAAAGTAAATATTATAATTATTATAAAGACGTAAGTTTATAAAAGACGGTTATCTTTAAATAGAATTATAATAAGAGAAAGATAATGTCGTTCTTTTATTAAATTTATGAGACTTATTTAATAAAAAGACGGAAAAAGAGAAAAAAGAAGACTGTTAATCAATATTAATAAAAGTTTAAAATGTTTTATTATCGAGTTAATAACTGTTTGATAAATATAAATGATTTAATAAAAGTCGTCAAAGTATTATATTCTCTTTTATATTGTCTTTATATTATACGCTGACTTTATGACTTAAGTATATTAATATTATATTAAAAGTCGACTTTAATTTTAATACGACGTTTAAACTTAAATTAATAACCGGACTAAACGACTTCTTCTTATTATTAGTCTAATATTAAACTCATAATAAATCCGTCTTTCTAATTAAAGATAATCGATATAATGTCGTTATAATCATATTATTCTTATTTTATATAAGTGGCCGCTTAATAAAATTTATTCACTCGTCAAAAGATAAAACTAGTCAAGACTTCTTTAATAAAACAGAAGAAGTAAATAAGACTAAACAGACTTAATAAAAAGTAGGCCGAGATTATAATAAAAAGGACGACATTGATGATAGCCTCGATTATAATGATAATAATGACGTTAGCGATGGCTTTGAATATGACGATAACGGCTTTTTTAATTTCAGCTTTAACGACGACGACTTCTTCGACGAAGACATAGATAAAAA
>Ga0302221_10001677_pt1 | contig 14080 bp, 11 predicted proteins | sample II_Palsa_E2_1_FD_193517 | JGI IMG/M metagenome (GOLD analysis project Ga0302221, IMG submission 193517) | Peat permafrost microbial communities from Stordalen Mire near Abisko, Sweden - II_Palsa_E2_1 | ecosystem: Environmental > Terrestrial > Soil > Palsa > Peat permafrost | place: Sweden... | reverse complement strand
TATATATATTTTTTTAATTTTAATTATAATATAAAAGATTATATTCGAGTTTTTTTAATTTATTATAATTAATTTTATTTTAATTATACTTTTATTTAATATAAAAATATAATAAATTAAAAATAAAAATTAATAATAATTTTTTTTATTTTTTAAAAATTAATTATATTTTTTTTTAAATTTAAAAATACTATTATTATTTTTTTATTATTATTTTTATTTAATAATTAAAATAAAATTAAAAATATTAATTAATTTAATTTTATAAAAACTTAAAAGAATTATAATTATTATTTATATTATTATTTAATTTAAAGTTTAAATTAAAATAATTTTTATTTATATTTAAAATAAATTTTTTTAAACTTTAAAAAATATCTTTAAAGTTTTAATATATTATTAAAAAAATTTATTTAAAAAAAACTAAAAATTTATTAATTAAAAATTAATTATTATTTATTTTATTATTATTATTAATAAAATTATTATAATAATTTATAAATATATATAATAAATCAATTAAATTTATTTTTTAAAAAAATTTTTTATTATATTTTAAATTTTAATTATATTATTTTATTATTAAAATATAAAGTTATATTTTTAATATTAAATTAATATATTAATAAACTCGAGTTATTTATTATATTTAAATATTTTATTTATTATATTATATAATAATATTAACTAGTTATATAAACTAGTTATTAAATTAAATTTATTATTTTTATTTTTATATAATATAATATAAAATTTAAAAAATATTAATTTTAAAAAGAATTATTAAATTAATTAAATATAGCTTAAATTAATAATTATAATAAAAGGATTTAAAATAAATAAAAAGTTAAAGTTTTAGTAAAACTATTGATTTCATAACTTACGATTTCGTTAAAGAAGTAAGAGATATAGGAGGTTTATATAGCTAGCTTACAGGTAACGCTAGAACTAAGGATAGGCCCGTCCTCTTACCTCGCCCTCTTATGCCCATTTGCCGCTCACAACTACTATACTCATCATCGCTAGCCCGTTCTCCACCTGCCAAAAGCACCGCAAGACACGGCACAGCGCATGAAAACCCTCCCCCTGCCCTTGCTTCGGTCTCTGCTTCCTGCACTCCATGAGATACGCCTTGCTTTTGCCAGAGTTGGAGAAGTCTGCCCGCGAGGCAGTGCTCGACGTTGTGAAGGATTCAACCCGCTATCCTATACAGAGCTGAGCTCATGCGACCTTCCTGAACAGCAGACCTATCAGCTGACGCACTCCGCAGCGCCAGTGTGCAGAGGAAATGATCCTCATGCAGGCTTTAAGGCGTCCAAACTCATTCTACCAAGAGTTCGAGGGCTGAATGTTGCAGTCCGAGGTCAGAGAGGTCAGAAGGCTCCGGATCTGCCTGCACTTCGCCGCCTGCCCGTCCTACCATATATCCAACAGCGTCACCGTCGATCGAGAGATCGTGAAAGGATCTACAATTCCTGCTCCTCCGCCTTGCCCGTTTCGGACCCGGAATGGGCTCTTTTATCTCTCTATCTTTATATTAGCCAGCTTGGACAAAGAGAACATGAATCGTAGCTATAGCTATATCGACAGGCAGGGTCGTATAACGGGGTTCGAAAAGAGGGGCAGTCGAGATTTTGGACTATAAGATACTAGATCCCTTTTAAGTTCTCTAATTATTTAATCTTTTACTGTTACGTACGCAGAAGCCGGCCTTTCTTGTCATAGATTAGCCTCGAGTCCGGACACGTAAACGCTAATGTAAACCCTTTGCGTCCTGCTAGGTTAAGGGATTTTATCGAGACGCTACTGTCGCTAGACCACGTAATTAAATCTGCAGCGTAGCTAGGCAATAGCCGACTACGTTATCGTGCAATATTTTCTTGATTAGCTATAGTTGTAATATATAGAAGTCTGCTATCGTAAAGTACCGACAAGTACTGTGGTTAAGGTTATGATAGTGCGATAGCAAGCAGGAAAGTTGGCATAAGCTTAAGCTTAAGGCTTGTATCTCGGCTAATACGACATGATTTAGAGGAGGGGTTGCTGTTGTAGATACTGATAAGTATCGAAAATAGAGTAGAAAATCAAGAAAATCGAGGATTTTGGCTTTAAACCGCGTGTTATTAAAGGTCCTTAATTGTAGCAAGGCCGACAGAGGCAGCAGTAATAGGAAGGGGAAAGGTAAGCGTATAGCGAGATCGAGTAACTAAGCAAGGGGAGTTATTAAGGAAGGATGAAAGAGGAGGATAGTTAAAAGGGGGGTAGAGCGCGATCTTTATAGATATCGAAAGTGGCGATAGACTTGTGTGTATGCCTTGCTTGATAAAAGGACTGCTAAACTTAAAGAAGCCGATATCACGTTAAAGATTATAAAAAATAAAAATAAAAATAAATAAATATTATTAAAAATAATTTTATATAAAAATATTTATTTTTATTATTATAATTATTATTTAAATAATTTTTTTTTTAAAATAAAATAAAATTTAATTAAAAGTCTTTTTTATTTTTTTTTATTTTATATATTATTTATAAAAAAAAATTTATATTAAAATTAAAAAATAATAATTAAAATATTTTTATTAATTTTAAAAAAATATAATATTTTTTTAAAATAATTTAAATTATAAATTATTATTTTATTTTTTTTATAATTATTATATTAAAATATAATTAAAAAATAAAAATTTAATTAAAATATATTTAAATAATATTTTAAATTTTAAATTAAATTATTTTTAAAAATTATTTAAAAAATTATAAATTATAAATTATAAATCTTTATTATTAAAATTATTATTATAAATAATTTTTATATTAATTATATTTTTAAAATAATTAAATTTTTTATTAATTATATTTTAAAAAATTAATTTTAAAAATAATTTATTTTAAAATTTATTTTTTATTATTATTAAAAAAATAAAATATATAATAATATATAATATTTTATATATAAAATTAAATTAAATTTTTTAAATAAATAATTTATAAATATTAATATAATATAAAAATATCTTTAATTTAATTTATTATATATATAAATTTTATATTTTAAAAATTAAATTAAAAAAATAAAAAAAATAAAAATTATTAAAACTAGTTTAATATAAAATATACTTTAATAAAAGACTTTAATTATATTAAATAATTATAATTAAACTTAATTATAATTTTATTAAAATTAATTTTAAATTAATTTTAAATTAGATTAAGCAAGATTATATAAGATTAAGCAAGATTAATCTAAGATTAATTCTTTAATTCTATATTTATAAGTACTTTATAAGCTATTTTAGCGAGTATTTATATTATAACGTGATTAGTACAAAATTATAGAGATTATTTTTATCAAGGACTTTCAGTGGGCCTAAGAAGTTTTACAGGGCTTAATAGAGATTAAGGCACTAAAATTAATCCAGGATTAATCCAGGATTTAGGAAGATCGAGCCGGATTAATCTTTAATAATCCAGGCACTAATCCAGGATCGATCCCCAGATTAGCGGATTTTAGCCGAGCCTGATTGTGATTGTGACGACAAGAACTAAACAGGTGGAATAATAACCAGAGGTCTCGATTTCAGGGTCTAACTAAAACTTAAAGCTTAGGAGGAAAGGAGAGAAGTCGAGGAAAGAGAAGTGAGTTATACCCCGACGTCTCCTTAGCTTCAAACCTTAAGTGGTGCGGCAGGTGGCTGCGGCAGTCCTGCGACGCCAGTCGTATCAGGTGACGTAGCAGGTGACGTGCGCCAGCCGTCACAGTGGTCAGCTTTTCAGGCCTCTGATTAGTCAGAAGCCCCCTGTAAAGTGAGGCGAGGTGTGGTGTTATTGTCGTGTGACGGTACAAGTATTAAGGGGAGGTGAGTGGGAGATTGGGGGAGACTAGACAAATTGCCTGTAGAGCACGGACCTGTGCGGGCCAGCTCCTTAGGCGGACTGCGAGGCTTTTCTGCCCGTTGCTGCCTGAGGAAAGAAGTTGCGCGCTTATAACAGTCAGTCTTCCCTTTGAGTTCCCTATGCACGCAGCAAGCAGCCATGCAAGGCAGCCCCGAAGGTGCTGTGGACGACACTTTCGGCCATTCCTCCAAGAGAAAACAACATTTTCCCCCATCGAGAGTGGAAGCCAACAGCCCAAAGCGGCCAAGGCTGGAGGTTGAGGAAAATGCACTTTCGCTGAAGCCTAATCAGCTCGGTGATTCCTGGCTCGATGCCTCCGGAGCTAGCGCTGGCTTGTCTGGCTTTGATTTCGAGGTTCAGTCGAGCTGTGCTGTGCCAAGAATCTCAACACCTGACATGTGGTCACAACCTGACACACATATGGATCGGAATCCGCATTTGCTCGATTGTTCAATGGATGAAAATGAGATACATGACGCTATAACCAACAGTTCTTCAGATGGAACTAAAGAGAGCCGAGTGTGTTTCGGTATGGTATGCTCAGATCTTAGTTGGCACCTACTAAATGCACAGAAGCTTACCTTCTCAGATATGTGACTCGAAGGCACAATTATCCGACGACGTCAAGGCTGTAGAGCAATCCGGACTTTTATCTCGTATCACCTCCGATGTTCACTATCTGAATGCAGTAAAACGAGACAACCATATAGCTTTACAGAATTTCCCAGGGGTTGACGTCGCTATCGTGGATAAGATGACCACAGACGCCTTATGGGCCATTGAAAGGCTTCCGGATACTCGATTCGACTACTTTGTCACGAACGAAGATCTTGGAGTGGCTATCCGCAAGCACAAGAATGGTAATAAGAGTGTTATTTTCTTTTTGAATGTCGTGTTGTATGGTTCTTTAGTTGCACGAGATGATGTGGGCAAGATTCTTTCAAGTGCTCGACTGTGTCTGCAGAATCCCTCATATGGCCGTACGGCGGCCTCAAGATACGACAACCCCCACGTTCTAAAATTCCCGGACACTGACAAAAATTACACGGCTACTCCGATGCTGCCAACTCAGACACTGGAAGATACTCTGGACTTGGAGAAGCTTTTGGAAAACTTGGACCATCAGGACGAACTTGTTGAGCGACCTGTGAGCCATATCATTACTTCAACTTTGAAAAGGTACTCTACGTACATTGCCTGGACAAAGGTGTTGAACTGCTAACTGGGACGATAGTCACCAGCGAGCCGGAGTCAGCTTCGTCGCGCAGCGTGAGGGTCGGGCACCCTTATCTCTGCCCTGTCTTTGGAAATATCAAACAAGCGCTAGGAATTCTTTGTAAAATTTGGCATCGCCCTTCGACTGATCGTGCTGACATCTTTTGCAGCTACATGCATACCATTGTCGGAACGTTGCAATCACACCCCGATCCCGAGACTGTCGGGGGAATCCTGGCCGATGAGATGGGCTTGGGAAAAACCTTGACTATATTGACTGCCATTATCGACAGCCTTAATGATAGTGTTTGGTTTTCCAGGGGAAAATGCGGGCGAGCAAGGACTAACGCCAAAGGGACCCTTGTCGTTGTGCCGTCGGTCCGTATGTTATGATTAAAATCCCAATAATGTTTGCATATACTAACATTTCATCCCGGAAGTTGTTATTGACGAGTGGCTCTCAGAAACCCAAGAGTGGGTAATCTTAATAATGTATAGTGGATTTTCATAACACTTGTTTAGTCATCTCCAGTCCCACCAGATTCGTGTACTCAAGCATCACGGGTCGAGTAAAGCTCAAGAAATGGAGCATTTGCTCCAATATGATATTGTGTTGACGACGTATGCCACATTGGTCTCTGAATATCAAAACGAACAGAGCCTTCTTTACGAAACCAACTGGTTTCGTCTGGTTCTTGATGAAGGTATATTCACCAAGATTCTTTCTTTAACTTCCTGTCTAATATACGAAGAATAGCCCATTCCATTCGCCACGAAGTGACTCGACAATTTCAAGCTGTTACTAGCGTGGCTGCCAAATATCGTTGGTGCCTTACTGGAACACCGATCCACAATAGTCTCTTCGATCTCGGTTCTTTGGTCGAATTTCTTCGAATCCCTCTTCTCCAAAGTAAGAAAATTTTCCGGGAATGCATTGTTAAACCTATTGAAAAGAATAAACCGAACTGTGTCGAAAACCTCCGCTTGCTTCTTGGGTCAATATGTTTGAGGAGAACCAAGGACTATATCTACCTCCCCGAACCTCAAGAGACTGTCCACAAGATTGAGTTCTCGCCCGAAGAAAAGGAACTGTACTCCCGGGTTGGAAAGCACGCTAGAGAGTTACTCGACGAAGCGATCAGCCACCCAGAGAAGTTTAAGACCTATGCGGTGGTGCTTCAAACCATCACACGTCTTCGCCGAATATGTAATCATGGGACTATGGACCAGGAACTTCTGCAAAGCCTTTCACAACAGAGTACCCAGACAGAGGACGATTATCAACTGGATTGCGAGATTTCTCCCGACAATTCAATTTGTTTGAAGTGCTCCTGTGATATCATGGTTATCGGCATGGACGAAGGAAGCCATACCGGTTGCTTCACGACTTGCGGTCATCTCTTATGCATTGACTGCTTTGCGGAATGGTCAGATGGCATCAAGTCCAAAACCAAGAAGATGGGGGAAACGAGCTGCTCCCTTTGCAAAGATTCTGAGTCTCGAAGTTTCATCAGTCGAGTAGAAAACGGCACAAATTTCCCGGAACCCATGGATATAGATCGATGCAGCACCAAGATATCTCGATTGGTAGAAAACATTCGTCAGCAGCAACAAGAAAAATGGTATATTTTCGAACTATTGAGAGGAATTGCCCAGTGATAAACTAATCTGGACACTAGCATTGTTTTTTCTTCATGGGTAAAGACTCTCGACATTGTTGCCTCGGTTCTGAGTAAAGAAAAACTTCAGTTCTGTCGGATCGATGGTAAGTTACGTGAGGCTGACCGACGGAATGTTCTGACGAGGTTCCGAACGGACTGCGGCATACCAGTTCTTCTTATGACACTTGGAACTGGGGCAGTTGGGTAAGTCTAGCCCATACAACTGCTTCAGAGCTTTGTTCTCACAAATCGACAGACTCAATATCACTGCGGCATCTCGGATCCACATTCTGGAGCCTCAGTGGAATCCATCCCTTGAGCGACAGGCGATTGGAAGAGCTGTGAGGCTGGGACAGACAAAAGGAGTGAAGGTGGTGAGATATATTACAGCAGCATCTATTGAAGAAGTAAGTTTGGTACATACACGATTTAAGAACTTGATTTTGATCTTCTGGAAAGCATATTCGTCATCGACAAAAGGAAAAGCTCCAATTGTCCAGAATCGGATTTAGTACGGTTGAACAAATCCAAGACCAGCGCAAGGTAAAAGCTTTACAAGTATGTTCAACCTTTCACTCACAGAGCATGCTACCCCCAAACTTACACTCATTGCAGGAGTTGAGAGAATTTCTATAACCACTAGCTTCTACATCTGAAGCGCTATGACTATCGAGGGGTATTTATTGGAAAGAACTTCGAGCAGCCCCTACGATCTTTCTTTCCTCGTATCTCAGCTTTCATGGTTATTATTCACTCCAGTTAGAATAATGGAAAATAGCAATGATTGGTCGACTTAGTGTCAGATGTGGTTAGCGTCTCGCGCCTCATTTTCATGCAGGCCAAGCCGAAAACAAGGCGCAGCACCTTAAGTGCACTTTTCTGATCCAATGAAAGGGTGTACGGAAGAAACTCTTCCCCACCTCATGAAACGCCTGGTAAAGCGCCTGGCAAAAAGCCTTCCGGATTCAATGCGGCTTCCACAGCCTCGTAGTAGAGAAGCGCTTCCGTATTGCGTGACACGATCCGCCATTGTCATCTTTCGTCCTCTCCACTACGATTGGAATCACCCGTTATCTTTTACTCATAACTCCTCGGCTTTACCCATCCTCATTTCATAGGAAGAACATCATTTGTGTTTGCTAGTAGTCTACATGGCCGAGAAGGAATCTCCTTTCCGAGAAGCGCTCGAGCGCTTCAAGCGCGACCACCTCAAGCAGACTGAGAAGGAGCACTTCCAATGGACCGACTTTGAGAGTCTAAAAACTTCGATCAAGGAAATCCAGGCTGAGCAGGCGTCGAAAAACAGGATGCGCAACTGGGGGCGCCTGAAGGCATTCTTGGAGGGTATGGAACAGTACGAGAAGCTCATCGAAGTTTTCCTGAACGCGTCCGACTACCTTGCCTTTGTCTGGGTAAGAATTCATACATAACTAGGTGCGTTTAGCAGTTAGAAGTTTGCTGATTGGGCTGTATTTGCTAGGGCCCGATGAAGTTTCTCTTGCAAGTCACGAACAATTTTGTTCACGCATTCGATGACCTCCTCGATATGTATCAAAAAATTGGAGAACAAATCAATCTCCTCGAGAAATATCAAAGTTTGTTCAACAACAAGCCGCACATGAGAAGGGTGTTGGAGATGATCTACATTGATGTCCTTGATTTTCACGCCAAAGCACTCTCGTATTTCAGGCAGAAGAGTATTATGTTAAACTCCCTCATGTTGAACTGTGACGCTGACCTAACTCCAATTAGTGTGGCGAAAGCTCTTCGACTCAACTTGGAAAACGTTCCAAACACGATTTTCGGAACCCATTGAGAACTTCAAGCGTCACCGAAACCTGATTGAAAGCCAGGCAACCTTGGAACAATTTGAGGCAATTCAGTTAATCCGCAATGCCCAAGCTGAGCAACTCAAGGAGCAAAGAGAAGAGGCTAGGAGACAGCGTCGTGCCAGAGTTTGGGCTTGGCTGGCAGCCGAAGACATGAGGTCAGAGCAGGAATATCATTCGACCGTGAGGCAGGAATTCCCGGGAACGGGACGTTGGATTATCAAGAAACGTTTAATGAACGCGTGGCTTGATTTGGAGACGAAATGCGATTCTCTGCTATGGTTGACTGGGATTCCTGGTGCAGGTAAGTTGAATTTTCTATCTGGCTACTATGCTGGCTGATATCACTTCAGGTAAAACGACCTTGGCATCCGTCATTATTGAGGAAGCCAGCAAACAGGTCGACACAAAAGTGGTTTTCTTCTACTGCAAGGATGAAGTTCCTCAACGAAACACGTTTCTGTCCATTGCACGAAGCTTCTTGTATCAGCTCTCTTTCAACGACGACGATCTCACAGAGTACCTTGATGCGGAGCTGGCCAACTCTGGGGAGATAACATTGAAAACAGCGTCGTTGGCCAAGAAACTCCTCGATGTCTCAATTCGGAACAAGAACAACCTTTTTATTATAATTGATGGGCTCGACGAGTGCCTTAAAGGAGAAAAGCAGTTGATTATTTCTTCATTCCAGACCTTGATGTCTGCCGATGTCCATGCCACACTGGAAGATAATCTGATTGACCCCACACACCAGGAAGGAAAAATTCGATGCCTTGTTGTAGGACGAGAAGACAGCGACTGTTTCAAGCTCCTTAAGGACGTCTCGACCGTGAAGATTCAACCAACGGATAACAGAGATGATATCCGAATTTTCTGTCAGACCTGGGAGGATCGAATTCGAGAGAAGCATATGAGCGTCGATATAAAAGCGGGATCTATCACAAATAACGTCACTACATATGCAGGGGGTAAGACTGTCTATCCAATTGTTTTTCCAATTTTCCAATTTTCTTTTGTCACTCTTGGCTTGATGATACCTCTCTTTTGCTTGACGAAGTTAACAAGAAAATAGACATGTTTCTTTTCGCCAAGCTTGTCATGGCCAATCTATTTGCCCAAAGAAGGGGGTTCAGACTTCAACAAGAGATTCATTGGCTCGAGGAAGGGAATCATTGGAACAGTGTGATCTCTAAACTTGATGAAGCGTACGTTCTATCTTTTCTATAAAATTGTATCGCTGACAAGGTTCCAGCTATGGCCGGATACTCCGCCGGATAAATAGTGACATGGAGAAGGAAGATCGAGAAGATGTCTTGAAAATCCTCAGCTGGATTGTTTGTGCCGAACGTGACTTGGGCTGGCATGAAATCCAAGGCGCAATGTCTCTCGATTTACAATCGAGGACTGTCGATTTCAACGGTCGATGTCTTCATGGCACATCAAAAGACCTTTGCGGCTCCCTAGTTGATATCCGCCCTGGAAACATTGTCTCACTCGTCCATGCCTCCGCAAAACAGTTAGTACAATTCAAGTACAAAATCGAAAAATACTGATTTTCTCTCTGAGCAGTTACCTCATCGAACAAGGGACGGTCATTCCCGTTAAGGGGCATCTAATGCTAACAACAATATGTTTCTCCTATCTCAGTCTTCCACATTTTGATGCTTCTCTGCAGCCTGACGCTATCAAGGAACATATCATGCAAGGCCGGTATGCCTTCTCTGATTACACACTGGCGCATTGGCTTGATCATTTGGAAAGTACAATCAATAAACTCCATACGAGTTCCCAGGTCAACCCATCATATGAACTCGATACGCTTGCAGAGGAAACCCGTCAATTTCTTCAGAGACATTTCCCAAACCCTACCGAATCCCCCATTCCGGCAGCTTTTATGAAGCGATTCAAATCCTTCGAGCCTTTCCGCTCCTATAACTTGGCTGACGATTTGACTCAAGCTGCCCACACTTGGTTCTCTCGGATCTCTCAACAAGGCAAAGGCAGAGACAATGACTTGGATGGTGTAGATCTCATGCGCTTAGAGACGTTAATTTCTAGTCTGAGGACGGCTTTGGATTCTCTCGGGCAGAGCGAGGCGAATACTGCCAAATCCAATGACTTGCGCCGCTTTCACGGCACGAAGCTGTTCAAATGTGCTGCAACTGGTTGTCGTTTCTTCCACGAGGGCTTTAGAAGTTTGGCCGAGAAGAACTCACATCAGGACAGACACAAAAATGCCTATGTCTGTAACTTTGACGGCTGCCCGAAATCTCTTTTTGGATTTCCAAAACTGGACTCACTAAGAACCCATATTCTAGAGGCTCATAAGACCATCGATATCATCAATTCGAGCCAACCGGAGTTTCCAATTACTCAAGATCCCAAGTCAATCGATATTCGGGATGCTGTCACCCAACGAGATCTTGCTCGTGTTCGGCGATGGGCCGAACAGTTTGGCGACTACGTTCCAGCCGACAGCATCGGATTAAAAGCTGATGTTCTTTTTTTTCCAACCTATAATTGGCGGCGGAAACAGTCAGCGATCTGTATTGCACTCGGGAACCTAGATATCAAAATCGTTACGTTTCTGCTGGGCAAAGTACGAGATATCGAGAATTATCAGATTGCGCTACTCTACACCTGTTCTCGAGATTTTCCCGCCTTTGAAGTCTTCGACTGGCTCTTAACGCTCCCTATGAAAGTCGAAAACCCGGAAGGGCTGTATCGATTAATGAGATATGGCGTACTCTCTCGTGATGAGCAGCTAGCACTACGAGTTCTAGAATATTTTGGGAGTAATCCGAGGAATCTACAACCGACCCCTGGCAAAGGACTTCTAAATCTAATCGCAATGCATGGGTTTTCGCGCTGTTTAACATTTCTCCTCGAAGATATCGGCTTGGATCCAAGTTTTGTCGACAAGAGCAAGAGGACTGCTTTGATGGTAGCCGCTGAAAGGGGGCACGTAGCCATTGTTCAGCTGCTTCTCTCTGGGAATCATTGCAAAGAGGAAACAATCGAATTCTCTAATGACGGCATAACAGCTGTCATACTCGCAGCAGCAAATGGCCATGAATCCATCACTCAATTGTTCTTTCCTGACCGAAGCAAAGTTGGAGATTTCCAGAGAATTCTAGATATCATTGCACTCCGCCGAGCAACGATTGAAGGTGAGGCGGATACGGTGCGACGAATTCTTGCTCTCAGGGATTTTCCATTCGATCTTCTCGACTTCAATGGATATACCCCATTTTTACATGCTGTTGAGAAGGGCCACGCAGCAATTGTCGAGATATTTCTCTCTCTTCGTGAGCGGCTCGACATCAACAGGAGATATTTTTCCAAGCACTCAGACTTGAGAAAAGTAAAGGACAAGAGACTGATGCCCACTGCCCTTATAGTTGCGACGCTTTATGGGCATGAGGAAGTTGTCAAACTTCTCCTTGAAAGGGATGATTTGGACATAGAGGCCTATACACGGGTGTCATGGACAACTAAATGGAATAGTTCAGGAAATCGGAGAATGACGGCATTACAGATCGCGGAGGCAAAGGGGCTTAGCCAGATAATTCAACTGTTGAAAGCGAAGACAAATCCAACATAGGCAATGGTGTTTTACCGGTCCAAGCTACCTGAGAAAGAATTGGGTGTTGTGAGAGGAGAACGTCTTGGGAACGCGGTAAAAATGCTGATTTCTTGAGCTGAAGCTCTTTAGAATAGGAGCTCGGCGTACACAAACTTTCCTTATTTACAAGGACCGCGTGACGACGATATTCTTGTATCTTGTCTATTGTGCCTACCATGTGAATTTGCCACTTACAGCGCGTTGTATTAACAGTTCTTATACAGCTTTTATATGTCAGAGTTCTATCCACGAAATGGCCTTGGAAATGGCTATATTCAGGGTTAAACAACTCTGTGTACTTATAATTCCCCATGTGCTCTTTATAGCGCAGCTAAGATTGTGGTCGAAGACAGTTTCAATTAACGGATTCCTTTTTATTAGCGCTTAAACCAAGGCAAATGGTGAGAAAGCCATATAAATAGACATAATATATACTATCCTATTAGTAGCAGTGTATAATCGTTAGACCTCATCTTTCTAATATATAATAGCCCTAGGTGAAGCTCATGTTATTCCGTCCGCTTATGACCCAGTCTTCTCACCGTCAATGTTTTATATTCGGTCTACAGGATGCTTAATAAAAGCTTTGGATAATGTAATCCATAATAGTTATATAGATAGATATCGGCCCTTCTCGTCGTAAGTCAGTCCAAATTAAGGCATATAGCGTACATTCTCGTCTCCACGTCGCGAGGGAGCTTACCATAATCCAACCCCAATACATAATTCACCCGTGGCACATTATGAGGCATTTCTTCGATTAGTCAGGTCATAACGCATTAAGGCAAGGGAAATAACGCCAAGGCCGGAGCCTCTACTCTCACAATCACCAAGGAGTATCGCTATAAGGATTATAATGGTGCAGCGGCGAGAAGAGGGAGCAGAGATAAGCTTATGCTTATATCTCGGCTAATATGACGCGGCTCAGACGAATCATCGCCATCATGACAATCCAGAGCATCAAGAGCATCGAGTCCAGAGTCGGAGATCGAGGATTCTGGCTTCAAACCAGGCGCATCGTCAAGGGTTTAGCTGCGGCGAGGCAGAAGGCGGATTCTGGGTGGGTGGGTAGAGAGGGCACATAGCGAGACACCGGCCGAGCAAAGGAAGCGTTTGGAAAAAGATTAAAGAGGGAAAGAGTCAAGCAGTAGAGAGAGCCGAGTTTTATAGACGTTGAAAGCGGCAGTTGGCACGTGCACACGCCTTGCCCGACGTAGTGAATACTAAATCTAGAAAAAGAGACATTATATTAAAAACTATTTTTTATATAATTAAGTTTTTAAATAATAAAATAATATATTTTTAAAATAAATATTTTATATTTATATTATTAATAAAAAAAATTAAAAATAATTTAAAATTAAATTCTTTTATTTTTAAATTATTAAGAATTATTAAGAATTAAATTTTAAATAAATAATTAATAATTAAATTAATAATTATTAAATATTTTAAATTAAAATTTATAAAAAAAAAAAATTATAAATTTTTTTTTTATAATTAATAAAAATAAATATTTTATTAAAAAAAATATTAAAATATTAAAAATAATAATATTTTTATTTTTATTTTTTTAATTATATTTAATATATTTATTAAAAAAAAATTTAAATTAAATAAATTTATTTTAAATATTATTATTATTTATATAAAATTAAATTTAATTATAATTAAATATTTAAAATTATTAATTATAAAATTTTTTTTATTTAAATTAATATTTTAATAAAAAATATATATATATATATAATAAATATAATAAAATTTTTTTTTTAAAAAAAAAAAAAATATTTATTAATATTATTATAAATAATAAAAATTTAATTTTAAAATAATTTATAATATAAATTTTA
>Ga0302221_10001675_pt1 | contig 14104 bp, 1 predicted proteins | sample II_Palsa_E2_1_FD_193517 | JGI IMG/M metagenome (GOLD analysis project Ga0302221, IMG submission 193517) | Peat permafrost microbial communities from Stordalen Mire near Abisko, Sweden - II_Palsa_E2_1 | ecosystem: Environmental > Terrestrial > Soil > Palsa > Peat permafrost | place: Sweden... | reverse complement strand
GTCTCTTTGCTTAATTGCTTAGCTAGCAAGTAAAGATAAATATAAGGATTATAACTTACTCGATTTGTATAATTTTAGCAAAAAATGAGCCTTTGTATAATAGTGCTAAGATATTACTTATAGTTATTAATATCCTTTCGATTTTACTAATAAGCAATAAGCTAAAAAGAGTATTTTTAGGAGCTTGCTATATAATAAGCTAAGATAAAAGGCAGATAAAACTAAAGATAATAGAAATAAAAGAGTGCTTAAAGCATTTGTAATATATTCTTAATTATACATTTGTGTGTTTATACACTTATAAGGAGTAAAGTGTCTTTTTAAAGGAGGGTTTAAGTGTAATATATTCCCTCTATTTAATACTATTATCAACTTTTATTATAGCTTTACTCTATAAGCTCTATAAGCTCCTAATTATAAGAGATTACTTCCTTTTATTTATAATCTTTTTAAAGTAATTTATAATATATTTATAAAGCACAAATTTAGTTTTAAGGTATTATATAAAGACAAGAAACATGCTTGGTACAAGTATAATAATAAGGACTACTTCTAAAGTATAATAGCTTACTTAAATCTAAATAATAATAATAAGGTTATTATCGATATTATTAACTTTGCTTATATATATATATTAGTAATGCTATTGCTAAAAGAAGAGCTATTAATTGTTAAGAATAAGTATAAAAGGTTATTGCTTACTATATAAATATACAGATTAATATACTAATTAAGGAGATATAAAGCATACTTCGAGTATAATTTATAGAGAATATACCTGTCGGTCCACCCGTAACGCGTAGCACGGCACGTGGTATTCGTGATATGCAAGTTGCGTTGGTAGGTGGTTGATTCATTGGAAGGTAGGTCGACGGCACCATTGTGGTGTTGTTGACCTTCCTTCGGTTCGCCTAACCTAATTGGGACTAGCTTAGTCACGTGACCTACAAAGCGAACGAAAATGTACCAACAATACCTTATAAGGTCTATTAGCTTGCTTGCCTTAGCCTTTAAAGAGGTAATCTCGCTATGCACTATATAGCTTTTAAGCTCTTTCTAGTCTACTTTTAGCTCCTTTATATAAAGACTTCCTAGGCTTATCTCGATCTCTAAATACGCTCTCGAATAAACCGTTTTAACGCTATTTTATATACCTTTACTAATATCGTAGTTTTTAAGTTTATTATTATCGATTATTTGCTTTAAATAATATATTTTTAAAGGGATAGTTTATCTAATAGCTCCTCTTTATTATAAGTATTAATACTAATAAAAATAAGCTAGTTTTAGCTTAAGCAATTATAAAAAGTGAGAATAAGGACTTTTAGCGTTATTTCTTTAAGCACTTTATATATATAATATTAGAAATCGAAAAAGAAGCTATTATATTTATTTAAATTATAATAAAGGTATTAGCACTGCCAATGACAAGCTTAGAGATAAAATAATTAAGGTAGTTTATACTTATTATTTAATAGATAATTTTACTACCAAGTTTTCTTATATGCTATATTATAGTTTTGCACTAGCACATGTAGCGCTATTCCTGGTTAGGCTAGGTTGGCAAACCTAGGATATTTAAGCATGCTAAAGCTTTATGCTTCCTACTTCCTTTATTAGCTTTGAATAGTCGAATAAGAGACCCTTTTACCTTTGCCTTCCTTCTAGGCCCCGAAGTACAGCGCTTGTGACACGCTAAAACTACTTTTTTAAAGTATTTGTCGAGCTAATTTAAAAGCATAATTTAAAGCTTTAATTTAAGAGCTTCGGCAAATTAATAAGCTTATAGCATAATACTTGCTTAATATATAGTGTCACGAACGCCAGCTTCTAGGCTTGGAAAGCATAGGTAGAAGGGTCTCTTATTCGACTATTCAAAGCTAAGGAAGAAAGCAGGAGTATAAGGGTACTCGCATACTTAAATATCTTAAGGCTCGCTAACCCCGCCAGCCTAGCCTAATCGGGAATAGCGCTGCACATGCCAGCGCGTAGAACTGTAACATATAGCTTAAGCTTTAAGCGAAATCTCACTTTATTAAAACCTATTTTAGCTATAATATATCAAATGTTATCAAATCGATTAATAAAGTATTAAAATTCGATTAAAAGCTTTTAATTCTTTAACTTTTTAATGCTCTTTAAAACTTTATTATAAACTAGCGATTTTAATGTCTCCAGCTAGCTATAAATACTCACTAAGCTAAGAAATAGACTCTTTAAGCATGTGGTAAATTATAAAAGCACTATCTTCTCGTATATATAAATACTATAGTAATAAAGTTAAATACTTAAGGCCTTATATATTAGCTAAATGATAATATTTATATAATCGACTTAAAGGCAAAGATATACTTTTATATAATATTTTAAAAAGATAGCATACCTTATAATTATGTTATTATAACAATATTTGCTTGTCCTAATCGAAATCTTACCTCTTATATGCCCGAATTGCTCTTTATTTTAATATAAAGAAAGATATATACCTTAAACTTCCCCCTTATCAATATCTTCAACTTTACAAAGCTCCCCCTCTTTAAATGCTACCCTCCTTTAACTCGAGTACCTTGTAGCCAACCAAAGAAGGAGAGATTTAAAAAAGACAAGATACAAAGGCTTAAAGAAGAGGCTATTATATAAGCTATAGCAAAGCTTATAAAAGATGCTAATAATAAAGTATAATCTCTATATTACTATTTTATATATAAATAGTAAAGGCACTTTTCTACTATATACAAGAGGCTTTACAATTAGGGGTAATAGCAATAATATAGTGCAAATAGTTATAATTAAAAGCGCTAATAAAATACAAGGTTACTACTTTTTATTTATATTATATAAACCTTATAAATAGTATTAAAATCTTTTGCCCTTAAAAGGAAATTATACTTTTAAAGTTATTATATAAATATAATACCTTTTTATTATTTTTTATTATTAGAAAAAGCTAGAGGTATAAGTGCTATTTAAAGGGGAAAAGGAGTTATATATATAATTAGCTTGCTTAAAATCGATTTAATACTTTACAATTTTAGCATTGATTTGTATTAATATATAATATCGCATCTTTTTGCTAAGTTTAATAAAGAATTTATAATATCTTTTTAATTGTAGGTTTATAGGTTTATAAGGAGTGTATATCTCTTAAAGGAGGGTTTAAGTGTAATATATTTGTAGATTTCCTTTATTTAATATTATGTCGCACACAGCATAGGGTGATCGAATGAATAAGTGATTAATGAATTGTCTAATCTAGAACTAGAAGAGATGGGGGGAGAGCTCTTATAATATAGGGCGCGGAGCGCCCCTAATTACGTGAGCTTAGGCCTTAAGCTGCTATAAGCCCTTATAATTGCGACATACCCCTTAGCTAATTAGGTGATAATATTAAATAGATAAAGCTTACATTCTAGGCGCGCACGCGTTTTTAAATATACTATTCGATAGCTAATAAAATGATCGGATAATCCGCACGTTAAAGGCTTTATAGTAGCTCTTGCACTAGCGCATACCGCAGCTCTTAATTACTAATCCCTAGTCTATTCTTACTTAAAGTAGGCTCTTCTCCTAGTTTTTAGCTCCCTTTCTGTAATATAAATAATAGCATAATCTAAGAGGCCCCCCGCTAGTGTTTTAAAACCCTATATACGCACTTTTACTCGGAACGTTACTTGTAAGACTATATATTTCTTGCTCGACTTTGTTAACGCGAGCTAATAACTTATAAGTAGCTATTATTATTCTTACTATTGCCGCTATTCTTATAGCTCGTGCTACTCTTAAAACTCCGGCGTGTAATATAGCGCGTAGTAGTAGAAGTAGATTACCTTCCTCGAGTGATTTTGCTTTTGCTAAAACTTTAGCTAAAGCTTAAACCTCGAGACTTGCAAAGGGCGTATAATGCAATATTCTTTGCCTTAATTGTAATATGCTCTAAAACGATCTACTAAACGCGTCCCTTGCTAACCTAGGAACTAGTTAACTTTGCGCTTTTTAGACAAAATAATAATAGCTATTTTAATACTATTAGCCGGAGCTTTTGTTGCTAGAGATGCATGTCAGGCTACTATTGCGAGGCTTTCTCACTTACTTGCGTAACTGTGGCTTTATAGTTTTTAAATAAATTAGCAATTGCAAATAAGATTATAAGTTAATCGTTTTCTAGTCTTATTTATAATTAATTGCTTACTTTAAAAGCTCGACAAGCTCCGCGTATTTATTCGCGTTATACTCGAAATCGCGGAATCGAATAGCGAGACTAGTAATAGTAGTATAAGGCTAGCGGCAGCTACGCTTGCAATTAGTATAGCTAAATTAGCGGCTACTACTCTTGTAGTTCCTATTACGGTTGCTCCTTTTAAGCGTATTACTCTTATAGTTTTTGTTATAGCTGCTCCTCTTAAGCGTAGTGCTTGTAAAGCTGCAGGTTAAAAGGGTAGTAATAATTGGACTAATCGTATAAAGGACGCATTAAGCAAGCTAGTTAATTTATTAGCAAAGAAGTTTTAAAGCTTCGGCGCGCTACTTACAAGTTTTATAAAATAAACAAATAAAAAGTTAACAAATAAAATAATTCCTTTACTATTTTATATTTTCGAGCATTTTACGCAAGTCTTAAAAGTTTAATAACAATTGGAAGTATTCGAACTTATAGCGCAATAAGTTTTTAGTTAATTTATTTGCTAGTATTTCTTTTATTAGTAAATATATTACTTAAAATGCGCCTTTCGCGTGCTTTTAGCGTAATTATATATTTTATATGTCGATATGGCGCAACTTAATAGTAATTTTCTCGTTTTCTTTAATTATAAGCTTAATCGTTTATTAGTTATTGTAAAAGATTGTTTATAATTCTCTTAAATCGAGCTTAATATCTTTAAAAAACTGCTAAAGAGCTATAGTTTCCTTAGCTATTTGCTCGATAGCGAGTAGCTTGGCCTTTATAGTAAAGGTAGTAATAGTTAATTAGCGAGCTGCCCTTTATATAACTATTCTTTTAAAAAGAGATATGATATACCCTTACATAAATTGTCGGGTATTTAAGTCGTTAGCGTATAAGGTATTAGATGCAATTATTAAGTTAATATCTTAAAGCTCTCTTAAGTACTAGATCCTTAAGAATCATGTTTTATATAAGTACTTAATTGTCTAGTTAATTGTAAAGAGGTGCTATGGCTTTAGGTTTATAAGGAACTAGGATAGTAAAGAAGTAATATATGCTATATCTAGTCGAATTATAATTGCTATATAAAGTATTAAACTAACCTTTTCTTAATACTCCTTAACTTACTTTAAGGGAGCTTATCCTTTATACTCCCCAAGCTTTATAATCGGGAGAAGGGTTATATAATATTTCCCTTTTATAAGTTAAAATTTCTTTGTAATCTTTTTAATATAAGTGTTATATATAAGCTAAAGCTTTTAAGCAAGTTTGTCTTTAATTATATAAACCTTTAAGAATTATTTTACTTCCTTTATTAAGTGGATATTATATATCTCCTTAATCCTTCGGATAATCCTTTTAGCTAATGCTCCGTCGCTCTTGTAAAATATCACTTAAACATCGTCGATATAAAATAAAATAAAGACCTTGTACTTTAAATTTATAAATATGCATAGCTCTTCCTTATATATAACAAGCCTAATTTTGGTAAAGGTGCTTACAAACTCCTTATATTAAAGCGCTAAAGAGTCTTTTAGCTTATATAAAGCTTAATCGATTTTAGCGTATATTTTAAGTATCTTAAAACCGTTTAAAAGTTAATATGCTATAAGTAAGCTATTAACTAGTCTTTTTGCATTTGCGAAAGCATTAATAATATTAAATTGCTTGATTTTTAGATCGAAGTAAGCTATAATAACTATAAATATTCGAAACGAGCGCGTTGTAAGTATAGCTATATAAGTTAACAAGATTAATTACTCCTTTTACAAATTACCTTTCACAATTATCTTTAATTGGCATTTAATTAAATAGCTATTTAAGTCGTTTTTGTATATAAAAACCTATTTTAGTAAGATCGGGTTAGCTATGGTTTTATTGCGCGGGATTACCCTTTAATAGTTTCTTAATTTGAGGTTTTTAAGCTCGAGTTTTGCGTCTTACTTGAATAAAGCCCCGAGTAAGTGCCTTTTTAGTTTGCTTTATAACTTTAGCGCTTTCGGGAGCTTACTTAATAAATGCAAGGAATATTGCCCTTAAAAGGAACTTTATCCCTTAAGCTCTAGTTTAACAAAACTAATATTATAATTATTATATATATTATCTTATATTATTTTATATCTCCTTCTCTTAATTTGCTTAGCTAATTAGGCTATAGCGTTTTAAAGAAGGATTCGAGGTAATCGGTTTTATCCGATCTTGTTATAGTAATTAGTAATATATATAACGTTATATATATTTAATTATTACTAAGCCCCCTTTTACTATAATTGTAATTGTCGTTATCGGGCCCCTTTCTTTAAAGTCTCTTGCTTATACGAGTCTTGTCTCACGTTTTATACTCCTATTTGCGTTTTAGCTTTACAAGTGCTTCTTTAAGGCTCTTTTTAGTGCTTTTTAGGTTTCTTTAAATTGGATTATTTCGGGGTTAATTTATTAAAGTTAGATCTTAGGCTTAATTTGTTAATAAAGTCCTTTTTTACTTTATTATTTAATTAAGTATACTTTTTTAACAAGGTTTAAAAGCTTTCTAATAGCCTCTTTATTAATCGAACTAAGCTTTAGCGTTAACTTAGTCGAAACTTTATTACTTTTACTTAGTATGCTTTTAAGCTTTAAAGTAAGTTTTAAGGATAAAAGTCTTATCTTTATTATAAGTTTTGCAAGTATAAGGCTCTTTACCCCCGAGTTTTAGCTGCTCGGGACCTCGCTCGAGAGCTCTTTTGCACCCCTTATAATAAGTAACTTTATAATTTGCTTTAAGAAGTTGTTATTTTATAGTTTTAAGTTCTTAAAAATCGACTTAGCATCTTAAGCTCCTTTTTTTTCCTCGATTAGTTTAATTACTTATTTAGTAATTGCAATTAGCTGGCTATTTGCTTGCTCGAACTCTTTAAAGTAAAGGGTATCTTTGTTAAACGTTACATTCCGCGTAATAATAACCTTCTTAAGCGCAAGGACTTAGATTTTATATATATTAGATGCTATATATTTAATTAAATATCCGATATATTTGCAAGGATTAACTTTAAAAGTTTTCTTTTATTTCCTTAATTTGCGCTCTTTAATTATTAGATATGCTTAAGCTTTATATATGTAAATCCCGTTTTAATTAAGTCGGAGATTAGTTATTAATCGTATAACAAGCGCTAAGTTATATTACTTAAAATAATTTCGGAATTATAAATTTAAAACCTTATCGGGTGCGCGAAAATTATATATATAAAAAGGGCTTTTATTATATAAAAAGATAGTTGTAAGGGTGGTTTTTAGCTAAAGGTTTTTAGGAAGTCTTGCTCTAATACGCATTTTAATCGACTTAGTTATAGCCTTTTATCTTACGCGCTCGGATCCTTTATTTAGCTTATAAGTATAAGTAAAAGTAAGCTCGAGTTTAATGCTTTCCTTTTTAGCTTAAATCTTATAAGCCGATTATCCCTTAATTATAATTACCGAAGTGTTATTATTATATTATATTTTGTAAATCGACAAGTTATATTGCCTCTTTACTTAATAATCGAAGTCTTTAATAATATTAAATACCTTTACTAAAGACTTGTTTATAAGAATAAAGCTAAAGAGCTTCTTATTATACTTGTCCTTAATTATTAAAAGCTATTACGCTTTATTATAGCCTTTTAAAAAATTAAACAAATTTTATAAAATTTTGAAAAATAGCTTAAAAGACTTCTTTTCGGAAAATTGTCTTAAAATAACTTAATTTATATAAGTTTTTGCGTAATGCTTGCATTTAACTCTTATAACTCCTTTAATAATCACGGTTTTAGCGCTTTTAACAAGTGCTTATAAAGCTTTTAAGCTAAGGTGCCTTACTTATATATATTATACTTCTTTTAAATTACTTTTTAGTTTAAAGAAGTCCCGAGATTGTCGGAACCTCCTCTTTATACTTTATTCGATTATCGGAAACATTAAGATTCTTGCTATGCTTGTCGGGACTTCAAATAAAACTTTTAAGTAAGTAAAGAGCGGTTTATATTTAAGAAATACTAAATTATATATATACTTTAATTGCTTAAGCACAACGCTTTCTTTCTTTGTTTTATATTAAAGCGAGTAGTCTAGTTTATAATACTAGACTCTTGTTTTATTTAAACAAGCTTCGGAAACGATATTAATATAAAAACCCTTTATTACTATAATATCGGATAAACGCAAATTTTTTATATTCGGGCTTGCGGCTTTATTTATAGCTTTCTTAATTACTTTAATATTACGTCCGAGGATCGGAAGACTCGAGGATCCTGCTTTAATGCACTTATTAAATAAAGCCTTAATAAAAGACCTTAGTTCGAGCAAGTCCTTGCTATTTATTAAGTGTATAGCGCTATAATTGTCAAGTAAGGTGCTAGCCGAAAGTAAATATCTTAAAAAATCGAGCGTAGCGTAAACCCTTTAACCTAGTATTAAAGTTATAAGATAAGGGTTTATAAGCGTAGCGTTTATAGTTTTAGGGTATTTAGATAGTTTTATAGAACTAGTATCCTTTTTCGAGCTAAGTTTACTTATTTTTAGGTCCTTTGTTAGGCTTAAGCTAAACTTTGTCTTAATCTTGACTTTATACTTTTGCTCGAGCTAAGTTTTTAGTAATCTTTACAAGTGGGTAAGTAAGGCTTCTTTAATCTTTTTGCTTTGTGTAAAGTCTAATTGCTTTTTAAATAGCTTATTAGTAATTTTAGTAATTACAACTTTTAAGGTAATATATTCTTTTAAGTTTTAATAGTGTTTTTTAATTTTATATAAGCACTTGTGCTTAGTAGATTTAAAGTCGGGTTCTTTAATGTCCGAGCGGCCGCTAATAGTAGCAAAGATCCTTAAAGCTTTAAAGCTTTTTATAGTCGAATCTTTTAATGCTATTGCTAAGAAGATTATTTTATATTACTTAAGCGTAAGATATTAATCCTTTAGTTTGTCTTATTTAATAAGATTCGCTAATTCGGAGCTTGCTTATATAAGTGCTATTTGCTTAGAAATTGCGGTTAAGAAGTCTTTTGCTACGAGCGTTCCTTCGATTTTAATTAGCTTTATCGCTTTAGCTTTCCGGTACGCCTTCCTTTAATTTGCGAGCTAACGAGACGGGTTTACGTTTCCTTATTTTGCTTATTTAAAGATCGTTTAATACTCTTGCTTAATAGTAATAAAAGTGCTTATATTTGTAAAGGCAAACTCCCGTTTTAGTGCTCGAATAGTGTCTTAAATCGAGAATTATTAGCTTTTAACGAGCTTTATTACAATAGTCGAAAAGATTAAGGCATTAATAGTTCCGCTTATCTAGCTTTATAATGACTAATATTTGCTTGAAAGCTCTTTGAAATTTGTTTAAGCAATTGCGTATTATTTGTAAAGAGCGGTATAAAAGTCTCGTATATCGTCAAATGTAGAGGGAGCTAAAGAAACTAGTTATTATTGTAAAGTGCTATTCCTACTATTATTTTAGGGGGACTTACTTTATTGCTTTATTGCAATAATGTGCTATTATTAAAGACGCTCGTCTCGTTAGATGATTAGTTCTTCGAATGTCGGTAAGAGGCTCGGAGGTAAGTTTATAAGAGCATTTAGTTTATTTAAATTAACTAAATGCTAAATATGCTTAAAGTTAGCTTAAAAATAGAGTTGCGTAAACTAGTTCGGTTATAATCGTCGATCTTTGAGGATTATAATATGTGTAATGCGCTACTCGGAAACCTCTTCGGATGCTATAGTGTTAATTTGCGTATATTGCGACAAAGTGCTTAATAAAGTGTAAATAAAGTAAAAAGTAGGTAATTACTTTACCCTATATTATTGCGTATTTTTTGGAAGCTTTAAGTGCGAACCGGGCTTATAACTGTCGCATATAGCACAAGGTAATCGAATAAATAAGTAATTAATGAATTGTCTAGTCTAGAATTAGAAGAGATGGGGGGAGAGCTCTTATAATATAGGGCGCAGAGCGCCCCTGATTACGTGAGCTTAGGCCTTAGGCTGCCGTGAGCCCCTATAGTTGCGACATATTACTATTAATTCTTATAATATTATAGCCTTATTTTATAAGCTCTATAAACTTTTAAAGAGAGAAAAGGGCACAAAACCAACACAATAAAATAAGGGGTAAAAACAAGTACAATTTGTGTTTTTAAGTGTGTCTTTAAGCTTTGCTTAAAGAGGAAGAGGGTAAAAGGGAGGGTATTGTAGGGGGGCAAACCTCAGCCAGAAGAAAAGGCCCTACAAGAACGTCTCTCGGATACCAAGCAAGCAAGCAATAAGTAAACGCATATGTAAGTATAAAGCAATGACAAAAGAAAGAACTAAAGCATGCAAGAACCAAGTGTAATTATAAAGCAAAAGCAAAACGCATAAACAAGCAATAAATGAACGATTATTAAGTAATATGTATACATGTATAAATGATTCGGAGTAATGCATGTCTAGCTACAAAAACCTAGCAATTATACCTCCATTCCAGTTACGTGTAGCACTAGTCGAGAACCTCTAAAAACCTCCAAAATCGACAAAATTTAGCAGTCTCCTTAGCGCCCCGCCACACTCGTCCCTCCTATATTTATTGCTCGTCCCTAAGCAACAAAAAAGCAACTATCCCTCGTTTTTTACCTTATTACTATCCGATATTACCAAGTATTCCTTGTTATCTTTAGCAAGGACCTCTAATCCTTCCTATTTGCACCTAAAATATAACTTGTTCCTAGGAAATATAGCTATTTCGTCTTCCCGCAAATACTTAAACGCAATTTTGACTTGCTTTATAGCTTCCCTTTGCCAAGCAAGGTACATCACTTTATTAGCTTGCGTATCGCTATATGCTAGCCATTTCTTTATCTCTGCGCGCACTACCGGGTAATTAAGGCGCTTCAAGCATCGGATTATATCGTACAAAGCTCTTACTCCTTTTAGCTAAATGCTTTTAGCAAAAGACTTATCGTCATCTATATCCTTAAAATAACCTTTTATAAAAACACGCCAAGTATTATATAAAGCTTTAATAATGTTATATAAGATTCTTATATCGGTTATACTATTAGATCCGACTAAAATCAAGCTAATTAGAAGTGAAATTCGAGGTTATAAGAGCTTTATTTTGCTAGAAAAGGGGTAAGTAACAAAAACCCCCGAACGATAAATGTGCATATTATATACCTTTAGCGTAATACCCACTATCTAGTCTTCTTTATCCTTTATAAAATCACTAAAGGCCTTCTCTTTATTACTTTAAACAAATAAATTAATATATCTCCGATTTTAGAAAGTGCATACTATAAAAGCATTAAAAGGTCCCGGGTCCTTAAAGATTAAGTACCCGATTTCTCGCTTATTACTAGTTAAGAGGGTTTTAGTATAAAGAGAGGTAATAGTCTCAAATCTTCTAATATCCCCTTTGTAAAATCGCAATACTATAAAGTCCTTATTATAATACCGGATAAGTTAAGGGTATACAACTAAAAAGACAAGGTTGCCGGGCAGCATTTTATAAAATTGTAGCCAAACTAAAGGGTTTGCTTAAAGCAGCTATGCAATAAGAGAGAAATAACCATTTGGCATAATACCGTTTAGTCTCTTAGTATTATAACAGATATAAAAACGTAGCATTTCGATTTTATCGATTAATAAGTCTAAAATTTTACCCTTCTCTACTTATGCAAAGTGCTATTCTAGTACCTTCACACCTTCGACAAGCAAATCGACTAGTAAAGTTAATATAAGGCTTACTATCCGTTTTCTAGGCTAAAATCGATTTTTAATAAGGTATTATTCGACATAATTTGCGATTATAAGCGTATTTAAGAAGAGCTTTCGTGTATTTAAATAAACTTAAGCAAGTTAGAAACTAGTTTTATCCCTAGTAACTCTATAAACCTATAATATCCTTTTTATTATACTATTTATGTCTTAAATAAATTGCATAAAAAGAAAGTATACAAGCTCTTTAAAATGCTTTAAGCAAGGGATCTCGTATAATCTAAGTCTATAATATTATCTTAATATAATAGCCTTTAAAGCAAAGCTTTAGCTATTAAAATCTAAGTTCGACTATAAAGCTATATCCCCTTTCTATAAATCACTTATCGCACAAAGACATTCCTCGATCTCGACTAATTTATAAAAAATAGGTTTTTTTCCCTTAAATATAGCTTTCTTTTTGCTAAGACCCTTCGTTTTAAGTCTTTTATTAAAGGGTAAAAGCTATTCCTTATCGTTAGAACCAAAATTAGAGTAAATACTATATTTAAAAGCAGCTTTCTTAGCTCCTTTTACAGCTAGAGCTTCGATTTATATACTAATAAAAGTGCTAGCTGCCGGGGGGTTTACATTGCTAGCTTCTATATTATTTGCTAGTTCTAATGCTAAGGTTATAACCGTTTTAGGGTTTAAGAGATTAGTAGTAATATTAGTTCCTTTATATAAAAACTCATCGAAATTAACTTTACCCTCTCTTATACTAGGTCTAATAGTCAAATCCCGAATAGCATCGTATTGCACCTCTTCTTGCGCTTACTTAGTAGCTTGCTCTTAATTAGCAAGTTATTTAGCAGGTCCTTTTATAGCAAGTGCAAGTATAAGTGTAAGGGCTTTCGGTGCATTAATTATAACCGCTTTCTAGTCCGCAAGCTTGTCCACAAAAGCAAGAAATGGTTTGTCGGCGTAAGTTCCCTTGATTAAGACTCCCGATTCTCTAAAGGTAAAGCTTAGCTAGCTAAGCTTAATAGCTTGCAATTTATCGATTTCCAGCTATTAATTATTTGCTAAGCCCCTCAAATGGTTTAAGGCAGCTTTAACATCACTAGTCGTAAGTGCTAATTAAGCGTAAACCGGGGCTTTATAAGCACGCTTTAAAGTTATTATATTAAGCAACCTAATAGCTTCACATAGCTCGATTTTCGATCTAAATAGCACATTTAAGTTGCTATACACATTTTTGCTATGCTAAGGGTATTCTTGTTATATAAATTTGCTAAAAGCCTGCGCTCGAGAAGAGTTCTTCCGGTCTATAGTTCTTATAAAGCTAGCTAGAGCTTTACAAGAAACAGCTTTAGCTTTCTTTATATCCTTTGCAGCTTCGATAAACGCCTCGTTTTAAATATTATACGCCGCTAATGCATCTCCTTCTAATTTAAGAGCTTCTCCATTTTAGACTATATCTTTCTAGCTTATAATTACATCCTCTACCCTATCCTTACTCTATAATAGTATAGCATTAAACGCTATAATCGTAATAGCTTTCTCTTTATCCGGGAAGTTCTTAACAATATCTAAAGCTTGCGCTAAACTTGTAACTTTAGTACTAGCGATTTGCAGCTTTATAAGTTTATAAGGTGCAAATGCATAGCGCGCAACTAAGAGCTCTTCGTTTTTAGCTTCCTTAGCAAGGGTTTGCTTAGCGCTTAATATTTCGGCTTAGTTTTCTTGCATTTTATAAGGAATTCGATATTCTTGCAAAGTGTAAGATGCGTAAGTAAGTTATAAAGTTATAAAGCGTAAATGTAAAGTCGTATAGGTTTTAGTAAGGGTAAATATTTACTACCTCGAAAAATCGACTAGTTTACAACTAAAAGTAATACTCTTAAATATTATAAGCTTCTAAATATGTAAAATAAGAAGAAAAATCAAGGAAAAGGTCTCTTCTTTAAAGTGCAAGTCCTTTATTATATAAAAGTAAAAGTAAATTAGTACTATATGCAAAAAAGTCTTTTATAACATGTTTGCTTAAAGCAAAAAAAGCAATTATAATGCTAAGAAATAAAAGGTTTAAAGCAAATATGCATAGCTCTATTAACTTAACTAAATCAAGGAACAAATTAAGGGTTTTTTACAAGTAAAAGGAATGCAAAAAGCAAGTACAAGTTAACTTTGTCCCTCTTATATTTATTGCTCGTCTTAAGCAAGTAAAAGTAAAGTAAGTAAAGGTTCTTAGTAAAGAAATGCAAG
>Ga0302221_10001673_pt1 | contig 14110 bp, 13 predicted proteins | sample II_Palsa_E2_1_FD_193517 | JGI IMG/M metagenome (GOLD analysis project Ga0302221, IMG submission 193517) | Peat permafrost microbial communities from Stordalen Mire near Abisko, Sweden - II_Palsa_E2_1 | ecosystem: Environmental > Terrestrial > Soil > Palsa > Peat permafrost | place: Sweden... | reverse complement strand
CACTGCGACACCAGGACATTTAGAAGACTTAAAAACCGTAAATTAATTTGTTAAGATAATTGTAGTTTTATAGCGGGATTATTCCATCTCCATACCAAAAAAATTATGAAAAGGCGTTCATTTGTAAAAACATCATTAATAACAAGTGCAGCCGGGGCATTTCTCCCGCAAATTAGTAGGGCAACTGAAACCTTAACGAATAGCCAGGAGTTTTATGAATTAAGGACCTACTTCCTAAAAAACGGGCAGCAGCAAAAATTAGTCGAAGATTATTTTCAGAACGCTGCAATCCCCGCTTTAAACCGCGTTGGCAATAAAAATATCGGCGTTTTTGCTGAACTTAAACCAGAAGGCCAAACTAAACTTTATACTTTGGTTCCCTATAATTCATGGGATGATTTTTTAACTGTACCGGATAAATTAGCCGATGATAAAGTTTACCTGGAAGCAGGCCAACCTTACTTAAATGCCCCGGCAACTGAACCGGCATACGAACGTATAGAAAGCTCACTATTGAAAGCGTTTGCCCATGCGCCAAAATTGAACGTGCCCGAACAAAAGCCGCGCATATTTGAATTGCGAAGGTATGAGCATGCCAGCGAAAGCGCAGGAAAAAAGAAACTGGAAATGTTTAATGATGCAGGTGAGATAGATATTTTTAAACGCCTGGGCTTTAACCCGGTATTTTTCGGCGAGACACTCATCGGGGAGCTTCGTCCCAACCTGATCTATATGGTCACTTTTGACGATATGGCAGCCCATGATAGCCACTGGAAAGCTTTTGGCGGCGACCCTGAATGGAAAAAGGTAAGCGCAATCCCTGATTATGCAGATGCAAAGCTGGTTTCGCGGATTACCTCTACATTTTTAACACCGTCAGCCTGCTCGCAAATTTAATTTTTGTAAAAATAAAGTTACTTGCTGTTTGGTGTAAATTATACACTATATTTACCAAACCAATTATAAATTTTATGAGTACCAGGCGTTCATTCCTCAAAACATCGGCTGTGCTTTCAGCCGGGCTTTTAGTGGCCCCCAAATTGTTTGCTTATGACCATAAGCACATCGGCCTGCAATTATACACAGTACGTGATGCTATGGCAAAAGATCCGGCAGCTGCGTTAGCCAAGGTTGCTAAAATAGGTTATACTTCGGTTGAAGGCACTTATTCGGGCCCCGGAAAGTTTTTTAACGTTCCTGCAAAAGATTTTGCGGCAATGTTAAAACAAGACGGGCTGATCATGCCAAGCTGCCACTATCGCCTCGGAGAAGAGAAGGTTAACGGCCAGGCACAGGATGGCACCATATTAAATGGGTGGGACAGAGCTGTTGACGATGCGGCGGAAATAGGATTAAAATATATGGTTTGCGCCTACCTCTCTGATGCAGAACGCGGATCACTTGATCACTATAAAATGGTAGCTGAAGATTTTAATAAAGCAGGCGAAACTTGTAAAAAGGCAGGTATCCAGCTTTGTTATCACAACCATAATTTCGAATTTATACAACAGGATGGCAAATATCCTTATGAAACTTTACTTGACAATGCCGATAAGGATTTGGTAAAAATGGAAATGGACCTTTATTGGATAACCAAGGCAAACCAGGACCCAATTGCCATATTTGACGCGCATCCGGGCCGTTTCCCGCTGTGGCATATAAAAGATATGAACAATAAGCCAGATCGTATGTTTACCGAGGTTGGCAATGGCATAATTGATTTCAAGAAAATATTCAAACATGCAGATAAAGCAGGGCTTAAAATGTTCTTTGTTGAGCAGGATGTTTGCCCAGGTGATCCTTTTGACAGCATCACCCAAAGTATAACTTATATTAAAGCTAACTTAGTTTAAAAAAGACCTTAATCTCAGTCAACTCTCGCCGGGCTCTCAATTGGGGGCCCGGTTTTTTTATTACGGATGTAATACTTCAATGGTATTTTGATCAGGCCCGCCGCCTGCATTTGCAGCCCCGGCAACAATGTAAATACTTCCTTTGTAAACTATTGCCTGGGTATCGTGCCTGCCGGTAACAAGTCCGGGTAATTTGGACCAGGTTCCTTTTTTCTGATCAAAAGCGTCCACTTCGTGGTGAGATTCTTTATGTGCAATGCTCTCCCCTCCAATTACTACCAGCATGCCTTTATATTGCACTGCCGTACCTCCTCCTCTCTGCGTAGGGATATTGCTGCTTGCGGGTAATGTTTGCCATGCCTGTTTTCTAAAATCGTACACATCAATTTCAGGCACGGTCAGGTCCATTACATGATTTGTTTTCCCTGATGTGCGCCTTCCGGCAGCTAAATAAAGCCGTTGACCTACAACAACCGCGTGGAAATGATCGCGTGCATGCGGGGCATCGGGCAAAACGCGCCATTGCCCGGTGGCAGGGTCCAACTCGTCCATCCAGTCAACGTTGCCATCATAATGGCCATCCTGTATGCCGCCTACCAAATATATCTTATCTTTATAAACCACACAACCCGCAGATCCCCGCAGCCTCCCGCTGGGCATTGCAGGCCCTTTTTGCCATTTATCTGTTTGGGTATCGTACAAATAAATATTTTCCAGCGGCTTTTCATGTGGGTAAACGCCGGTCATCCCCCCAACCATATAAATCAAATTTTTGTAAGCTACCGCCTGGAAATGATGTATCTCAAAAGGCGAATTACCTTTTTGCTGCCAGGTATTTGTTATCGGGTTAAAAACATCAACCGGTTTAATGCCGCGACCGCCGATAAGGTAGAATAAGCCATTCACTTCAACAAAGCCGCAATCTTCCCGTTTTTCCGGTATGCCCTGCGTTTGTATTATTTTCCAGCCATTATCAATTTTAGAAGTATCCTGCGCATTGGAAAAAACGGGGAATACAAGGAAAAGCATTAAGAGGTAAATGATCTTTTTCATGTTAATTGGTCTTTGCTTTAAAAATAAGATAAATATTCCGGCACGCAGAAATACTATCATTTAATAAAATAATTTCCATTAAGAAATCGCTATGCGCATAATTTATCGTAGGTTATTCTATGATGAAAAAATTTATCCCCGGTTTTATCGCTTCCCTACTGTTTTTGTTTATTGCAAACAATCCTGTAAAGGCGCAATCTGAACAAAAACAACTGGTTGTTGGCGATGCTATGCCCGCATTTTCACTTACCGATCAGGATGGGAAAACATTTAACAGTTTTGATTACATCGGCAAAAATATCCTCGTTATCTATTTTTATCCAAAGGATGAAAGCATGGTTTGTACAAAGGAGGCCTGCTCTTTCAGGGATAGTTTTAATGATTTCACCAAAGCCGGGGCGAAGGTAATTGGTATAAACGGTGGTACAGTCGCCAGTCACAAAGAATTTAGCGACCATTATAAATTACCGTTTATTTTATTAAGCGACCCCGCCAATAAAACTTATCACCTTTTTGGCGTAAAAAATAAAATGTTTATGACCGGCAGGGAAACTTTTATAATTGACCTGCATGGTAAAATCGCATTTACTTATGAAGCCATGATGCAAGGCAAAAAACATGCGGAAGATGCACTTGCTTATATGAAAGAGCATCATTGAGTTATAAAAGTTGTAAAGGTTAAAAAGGTTGTAAATCGCAACTTTTACAACCTTAACAACAACTTAAACTTTTACAACTAAAATATATGACTATCATACTAACTTTCTTCATCTGCCATTGGTTCCTTTCCCTGTTTTTCCAGACATTTTTTCTGCACCGTTATGCATCTCACAAAATGTTTAAAATGAACAGTTTTTGGGAAAAGACTTTTTATTTCCTGACATTCATTTTCCAGGGTTCGTCATTTTTAAACCCCAGGGCTTATGCCATTATGCACCGTATGCACCACGCTTATAGCGATACCGAAAAAGACCCACACTCTCCGCATTTTATAAAAGATATATGGGGGCTGATGATAAAAACCAAAAACATCTACCTTGATTATCTCAAATATAAATTAGAACCCGAACCACAATTCCGCGACCGCTACCCAACCTGGCCTGCACTTGATTATTTTGGCGACCTTTGGCTAACCCGAATAAGCTTTGCTGTATTCTATATCGCCTTTTATGTGATTTTTGCAACGCATTGGTGGTTGTTCCTGTTATTACCTATCCATTTTTTTATGGGGCCGCTGCATGGCACCATCGTAAACTGGTGCGGACATAAGTATGGTTATTCAAATTTTGATAATGGCGATCACAGCAAAAATATGCTCCCCCTTGATTTTTTGATGATGGGCGAACTTTTCCAGAACAATCATCATCAAAAGCCTAACGATGTGAATTTTGCAAAACGCTGGTTTGAATTTGATCCTTCATATCCTGTTATCCGGTTAATGCATTGGATGCGCATTATAAAATTAAGAAAGGTTAATCAGCAACATTCCGCAAAAAAATTAGATGCCCTGATTAATGAAGGTTCAATTTCCTTAAAAAATGGAGAAGCCATTTTGAATGCCATTGAAGAACGAATAATGATTCATAAAAACAGTTTAGCCAGATCAAAATCCTGAATATGATTACAGCCTTGAAATTATTTTTCAGCCTTCTTTTTGTATGGATGTGCTACCAGGTGATAACTACAAGTATCAGCAGCGACCTGTTTAAGGAATGGAATTTTTTAGGATCAATACCCTGGATGCGGGCAACCCTTTGGGACTTTTACGCCAATGTAACTGCTATCTTTTTATGGATATGCTATAAAGAAAAAAGTATCCTGCTAAGAATAATCTGGCTGATATTATTAGTAGCTTTAGGGAGTATTGCTACCTGCGCTTATGTGTTGATACAGCTTTTCAGGCTTAAGCCCGGCGAAGGGTTAAAAGAATTTTTTAATAAACAAAATGGATAACAGTTCAATTTATACCCTGGTTTTATACTGTTTAATTGCTTGCTGCATCATAATGCTTTTAGTGTGGCTTTGGGCGCATAAAATTAAAAATGCAGGTGTGGTCGATATTTTCTGGTCGTACAATTTTTCAGCGATAGCCATTATTTTATTTTGGCTGGCACCGGGCTTTGAAATCCGCAAACTACTGATCTGCACCATGGTGATTATAGCAAGCACCCGCTTAGGCACCCACCTGGCCATACGCATTACTAAACATTTGGATGTGGAGGAGGGCCGGTACAAGCAATTACGTAAGGAGTGGACGCCAAACCCCGAACGGAAATTTTTCTTTTTCTTTCAATTCCAGTCCATTTCAAATGTATTATTAGCATTGCCATTTTTTGTCATCACGTTTAATACCAATACGGAAATTTCCCCTTATGAGTATGCCGGCATCGGTTTATGGCTGATAAGCGTTTTGGGCGAAGCCATTGCCGATGCACAACTGTCGGCCTTTAAAAGGGCTCCGGAAAATAGAGGTAAAGTTTGCGATACCGGCCTGTGGGGATATTCGAGGCACCCAAATTACTTTTTCGAATGGCTGATGTGGGTATCGTACTTTCTGTTTGCCCTGGCATCGCCATACTGGTATCTTGCTATGATAAGCCCGGTTATAATTTTATACCTGTTATTAAAAGTAACCGGTATCCCTGCCACCGAGCAGCAGTCATTACGCTCAAAAGGGGAAGCGTTTAAAAAGTACCAGCAAAGAACGAGTGTTTTTATTCCCTGGTTTAAAAAAAGTTGAAAATCTGCATATGCCAGGAGCATGTAATTTTGCGATTTTAAATCCATTCATACCAAAAAAACGTAATCCTCTAAAACAATAAAATAGCGCATCCTAAAATGCCAAATCTTTTCACATGTGGTACGATAAACTAATTGAACAAAATAAAGTCCCTGATTTTTTGCTGAGGCAGGGCATCCGGAAATTATTAGCACAAAGGCTGCACGATGAGAACAAAGGTGGTGTTGAAGCGCAGCAGGCACATTTGATGGCCCTGGTGGATCAGTTAAAAGCTTCTCCAATTGCAGTTAATACTGCCGATGCCAACCAGCAGCATTATGAAATACCCACCCAATTTTATCAATACTGCCTTGGTAAAAACCTTAAATATTCAAGCGGCTACTGGAAACCTGGCGTAACGGATATTGATACCTCCGAAGATGATATGCTGGAGCTTACCTGCCAGCGTGCCGAATTGGATAACGGCCAGCAGGTATTGGAATTGGGTTGCGGGTGGGGTTCGCTCTCGCTCTATATGGCTGCCAAATATCCAAAAAGCACTTTCAGGGTAGTTTCAAATTCCCGTACGCAAAAAATGTATATTGATCTGCAGGCCAAAGAAAGGAATATCACCAACTTAAAAGTAATCACGGCTGATATGAATACTTTCAGCATTGATGAACAATTTGACCGCGTGGTATCGGTAGAAATGTTTGAGCACATGCGCAACTATCAAAAGCTAATGAAAAAGGTGGCAGCATTTTTAAAACCTGATGGCAAGCTGTTTATCCATATTTTTACTCACAAGGAATACGCCTACCTGTTTGAAGTGAAAGACGAAAGCGACTGGATGAGTAAATATTTTTTTACCGGCGGCATTATGCCAAGTGACGATTTAATGTTTTATTTTAATGATGACCTTACGGTTGAAAAACACTGGCATGTAAGCGGCAGTCATTACGGCAAAACATCCGAAGCATGGCTAAAAAACATGGATAGCCATAAGGCGGAGATCATGGAGCTTTTTGAGGAAACTTATGGTAAAGACCAGGCACTGAAGTGGTGGGTTTACTGGCGCCTGTTTTATATGGCCTGTGCTGAATTATGGAGCTATAATAACGGCAATGAATGGATAGTTAGTCATTATTTATTTCACAAAGCAAACCTATGATCCGCTTCTATCTTATTATTATATTTTTCCTGATCTCTCTTTTAAGCTTTTTAAAGGCCCCGGCTTATGCCCTATGGCTGCTGGCAATCGGGGTGACTGAATTTCCGTTAGTATTTATGGGGATTACCACCCTGCTAACATTATCGGGTATTTGGGTGCAAAAATACCAGCTTGCCGGTACAGTTTTAGGGTTGGCTATCATGGTTATCTTTTTATCGCCGATTGTAAGGGCATATTGGGTTGCCAAAGATATCCGGCAGGATATGGCGGCAGCATTAAGTGCTAAACCAAATGATGAAACAGCTTTTAGCTTTTTTAAATTATTTTCGGGAACAAAGGATGTGCCCTACAAAACGCTGACATATGTAAAGTATGCCGACACAGCTTTAAACCTGGATTTTTACCCATCACAAATTATTGGAAACAGGCCATGTGTAATAGTAGTTCACGGCGGCTCCTGGGCTGGCGGCGACGGTAAACAATTACCCGAATTGAATAGTTACCTTGCTGCTAAAGGCTATAATGTAGCTGCAATAAATTATCGCCTGGCGCCCAAATACCAAACCCCTGCGCCGGTGCAAGATATACAAGCTACAATTGTTTACCTGAAACAACATGCAGATGAATTGCACATTGATACCACGAAATTTGTATTACTCGGCCGTTCAGCCGGCGCACAAATTGCCTTATTGGCTGCATATACCATTCATGAACCAAATCTGAAAGGGGTAATTGACTTTTACGGACCTGCTGATATGGTTTGGGGTTATTCAATTCCATCAAATCCGCTGATCATGGATTCGAGAAAGGTTATGGGCGAATATTTAGGGGGAACTTATAAACAAATACCGCAAAAATATTTTGCTTGTTCGCCGATTGAATTTGTAGGCAAACAATCCGTACCAACGCTAATTATACATGGCGGCAACGACGTACTTGTTTCGACTGAACATAGCCGCCGTCTGAATTTAAAATTGCAGCAAAACGGGATTAGGCATTACTATTTAAAACTACCCTGGGCCACACATGGCTTTGATTATAATTTAAATGGCCCCGGAGGGCAATTGTCAACGTACGCAGTAGAAACGTTTTTAAATACAGTGTGCCCCCCAACCCCCTAAAGGGGGAGGAATAGCATTGACATTATATGCAAGATATACAAACGAATAACATTAGCATTAACTCCCCCGCTAGCTGGCGGGGGCTGGGGGGCAAAACAGCCATCATCGGAACTGGTATTGCAGGGATGGGTTGCGGACACTTTTTGCATAAGCATACCGATTTAACAATTTACGAGCAAAACGATTACATTGGCGGTCATACCAATACCATAACTGTTGACGAAGACGGCAAACCCGTTTATATAGATACCGGCTTTATGGTTTTTAACTATAAAACCTATCCCAATTTATGCAGGCTGTTTGATGAGATAAAGGCACCGGTTAAAAAAACGGATATGTCATTCAGCGTGCAGCATTTACCAAGCGGGTTGGAATACGGCGGATCGAGCGTTAACCATCTTTTTGCACAGCGTAAAAATATTTTTAACCTGAAATATATTAGGATGCTGAACCAGATCGGCCGCTTTAATAAAGAAAGCGTAAAGATTTTGGATGATCCCAAGTATGCCAATTACTCCATAGGCGAATATGTAAAAGAGTTTGGTTTTGGCGAGGATATGCTTTGGAAATACCTGGTGCCAATGAGTTCGGCGGTATGGTCGACACCAATGGAGCAGATGCTTGATTTTCCGGCCGTAACATTGATCCGCTTTTTTCTGAACCATGGCTTTTTAGGATTTGATACGCAGCACCAATGGTACACCCTCGAAAAAGGCAGCCAATCCTATCGTGAAATATTGATCAAACCTTTTAAAGACCGCATCACAACAAACCGTAAGGCAATAAAAGTAGTCCGTGAAAATGGAAAGGTTACGGTTCACGCCTCCGATGGTACCCGGGAAACATTTGACCGGGTAATTATTGCCGCCCATGGCGACCAGGCTTTGAAGATGCTGGAAACGCCCACATCGGAAGAGCAGCGGTTGTTATCCAACTTTAAATACCAATACAACAAAGCCGTTTTACATACTGATAAAAGCATAATGCCCAAAGCCAGACTGGCCTGGAGCAGTTGGAACTACAGTATAAAAATGCAGAATGGAAAGCTAACACCGACAACTATTTACTGGATGAACAGCCTGCAGCAGGTATCTGATAAGGATTATTTTGTTTCAATTAACCCACATGAAGGCCTTGACCCTAAAAAGATCATCAAAGAATTGGATTATGAACACCCGCTATTTGATGTCCCAGCCATAAATGCGCAAGCCGAATTACATAATTTAAATGAGACTGGCCCTGTATATTTCTGCGGTAGCTATTTTAAATACGGTTTTCACGAAGATGCTTTTGCAAGCGCGGTTGAGCTGTGTTCGCAGGACTTCGCCCATCGAAAAAGATTGTTTTAATCTAACAAATCGATTATTCCGTATATTCACCTATGGCAAATGCCCCAATCAATTCCTGTCTATACAAAGCCAAAGTAATGCACCACCGCCTTGCGCCAAAGGTACACAGCTTCCATTATGAGGTTTTTATGTTTTATTTGGATTTGGATGAGATAGATGGGCTATCAAAACAGTTAAAATTTATGAGCCGTAACCGGTTCAACCTTTTCAATTTCAGGGATAAAGACCACCTGCAACTACCAAAAGAAAACCCGGATACCACAAAAAATATCCGCCGGCATATCACTGATTATTTGCTAACAAATGGGGTGACCATTGACAATGGCCGTATTATGGTGCTTACAAATTTGTGTACCATGGGTTACCAGTTTAACCCCGTGTCGTTTTATTTTTGTTATGATGAGCAGGAACAGCCAATATGTTCGGTCGTGGAAGTTTGCAATACTTTTTTGGAGATGAAGCCTTATTTTTTAGGGGCTGATACGATGCAGAAGAATCAGTTTAAACTAAATAGGGAGAAGTATTTCTATGTATCCCCATTTATTGATATGGATACCAATTTCGATTTCGACCTCCACATTCCGGGCGAAAAATTGCAGCTAAAAATTGACGACTATGATAAAACGGGGAAACGCTTTTTTATCAGTATCTTAAGTGGGATGCGGAAACCACTAAAAGATTCGACCCTATTACTTTATTTTTTCAGTTTTCCGCTCATTACCTTAAAAGTAATTAGTTTAATACATTGGCAGGCTTTAAAGTTATGGCTTAAAAAATTACCCTATCATAAAAAAAATGATGATCTTCAACTTCAAAAAGAAGTTTACAGGCCATATAATTAATTCAAAATTTGTAACTTAACAAAACTTTTAACCGGTTCATTTACGTACATATTTCAAGTATCACAATTTTCAGAATTTTGAACTATGACTAACACAATTTCTCTCGTCAAAAAAGGCAGCTTTTACCAGGACATTGTTTTAAAATTAATGTCGAAAATGGACAAAGGGACATTATACCTGACCCTGCCCGATGGCGAAAAAATTACTTTTGGTAATGGTGAAGGCAATATTGAAGCCAGTATTGTAGTGAACAACGATGAGTTTTATAAACGCATTATTTTATTTGGCGATATTGGTTTTGGCGAGGCCTATGTTGACGGCCTTTGGGATACCGATAACATTACCAGCGTAATTAATTGGGTACTGCTTAATATTGAAAATGCACCCGGCGTCTCGGGCAGTAATATTCAAACTTTATCGCTTAACCTGCTTAAATTATATAACAAGCTTGTACATTTTAAACGGGCAAATACCCTCGAAGGCTCACGCAAAAATATTTCAGCTCATTACGACCTGAATAACGATTTCTTCACCAGTTTCCTTGACCCTACCATGACCTATTCAAGCGCTTATTTTTATAAAGATGGGTTAAGCCTGCAAGAAGCGCAATTGGCCAAGTACGAACGTTTGTGCCGCCAGTTACATTTAAAGCCAAGTGATCATGTATTGGAAATTGGAAGCGGCTGGGGCGGCAATGCTATTTATATGGCCAAAACTTACGGCTGTAAAGTGACTTCCTTAACCATATCCGAAGAGCAGCATAAGCTGGCGATTGAACGTGTTGAAGCCGAGGGTTTAGGTCACAAAGTAAAGATATTACTAAAAGATTACCGCCTGATGGAAGGTGTGTTTGACAAGATAGTATCCGTTGAAATGCTGGAAGCTGTAGGCTTTAGTTTCATGGATGTTTATTTTAAAAAATGCCATGACCTGTTAAAGAAAAACGGGATACTGGCTATCCAGGTAATCACCTCACCTGATTCAAGATATGAAAGTTTGAGAAAAGGGGTCGACTGGATACAAAAGCATATTTTTCCTGGTTCACTATTGCCTTCAGTTGGCGCTATAAACAGCGCTATAAATCGCACTGGTGACCTGACCATGGTAGACCTTAAAGATATTGGCCTTGATTATGCTAAAACATTAAAACTTTGGTACGATGCCTTCAATGCTAATATTGGAAAAGTAAAAGCATTAGGTTTTGACGATACTTTTATCCGCAAATGGAATTACTATCTATGCTATTGCGAGGCAGCCTTCACCATGCGGAACATCAACGTAATGCACCTGGTTTATACAAGGCCGAATAATACATTGCGATGAGTAGTTTGCAGTTAGCAAGTCGAATAACAAATAATAATGCCAACCGCTTACTGCACATTGCCAACTTTCTTAAAACGCGGTTTCTTTTCCCTGAAACGGGTAAAGACAATAAATGCCACCAGGCAAAGTACAAACCCGCAAATACCATTTAACCGCAGGCCCAGGTCATTTCCCGGATCTTTGCCGTAAATGGTCAAAAAAGCGAACAAGGCAATACCCATTGTTTGGCCAAGTTTTACAAACAGGTATTTCACTGCAAAAAACATCCCTTCCCGGTTTTCACCGGTATCAATAGCATCTTTTTGGGCAATTTCAGCTAAAATGGCATTTGGTAAAATACCCAGTGATGCTAATGGGAATGCTGCAAAAAGTACCAGTGCATAAACCTGCACCTTAGGCGAAAAAGGAAATTTCCCTAAAAAGTATATGGCTACAAATATCAGGCTCAACAATCCGAACGAGAATAAGATAATTGGCTTTTTGCCAATCTTTTTGGCTAAGTAATTAATAAGCGGGTAAAAAACCAGCGATGTTATTACCATTACCCCCATCAGCAAGCCACCCATTGATTCGGGTAAATGAAGCAGCACTTTAACAAAAAACAATAAACCGCTTGAAATAATGCTTAGCGCCATATAAAATGAAAAATCCGAGATCAGGTAATATTTAAAATTACGCTGGCTGAGGGTCTTGCATATAGCCAGCAATATTGGAAGATGAGAGGGCTTACTGCTTGAATACTTTTTTTCGTCGATTGCCAGTACGGGCACTACCATAATTAAGCCGGCAAAAGCACATAAGCCCCAAATAGTGTATTGTACCACCATATCGCGGTTATGTATCTTGAAAAAGTGCTGTACCAGGTCGGCATAATTATTCACCAGGGCAGCAATAATAATACCGATAACAAAGCCAACCTGTTGAAAAGATGAAAGTTTAACCTTTTCGGCGGCAGAGTCTGCAAGTTCAGGCAAGAGTGCATTATAGGGAATAATATAGGTGGTAACGCCCATGAAAAAGAAAATGAGCGTAAAGGTTAACCAAACAGCGTTATGAATGCTCTCCGCTTTAACTAACGGACAAAATGTAAGCCCGCAAAAAATCACGGCAGGCAATATGGCCCATTTCATAAATGGGATCCGCCGCCCTTTGGGGTTTTTGCTTTTATCGCTCATGGAGGCAATAAAAGGATCAAAAACAGCATCAACCAGCCTGCCCGAAGACAAAATAACCGGCAGGATATTCAATACCCCGAATAGCAGCAATTGCGGAATAAATGGCGTTAACCCTGAATTGGATGGCGGCAAATAAAAGTACGGGAGCATCACAATAATAATATTGGTCATGATACTCCAGCCTATCATCCCGCAGGCATAAGCAAGTTGTTTATTAAAAGGTAATTTTTCAACGGGCATGTACGTGCAATATGCAAATATATTAACACGAATTACACAAATTTATGCGAATTTGCATGGATCAAATTCTAATAAACCGGATCGTCTGATACGCTATTCCCAAATGCCATGAAAAAACGAAGCCTTTGCTTTTATATCTGTTTTTTAGCTTTTTCTTTCGTTCATGCACAGAATAAACTGGTGAACCCAAAAACCGAGCTTAAGCGATTGTACGATATTCAACAGCTTCCCGCTTATATTGATGGCAGTCACGAATGGGAAAAATCTTCGTATGACACTACAGGAGGGAATGACGATGGTTTTAGCGGCCGGTATTCATTTGTCCGTAAAAACCCGGATGGCACCCTTGTTATTTTTGAGGCCAAAGGGAAAGGCGTAATTAACCGCATCTGGATGCCCACGCATAATAACGATACCCTCGATTTTTATTTTGATGGCAAGGAAAAACCGGCATTTTCAATCAAATTTTATGACCTGTTTTCGGGAAAGGTATTCCCTTTTACACCGCCGCTTTGTGGTAACCAGTTAGGCGGTTATTATTGTTATTTGCCTATGCCTTTTAACAACGGGTGCAAAATAGCACTAAGGGCCAAACAAATGCAATTTTATCAGATACAATGCCGAAGCTATCCTGATACGTACCAGGTCAAAACTTTCAACCCGGAACTTAGCGGCGACGAAAAAAATGAGCTGAAAAAAATTGCCCTGCTTTGGGATAATGAAAATAAAACTGTAAAAGATTTTTATGGCGGGAAAATACAATCCGTTACTACAAACGCCACAATTAAGCCGGGCCAAACCATAAACCTGTTAAATTTAAATAAAGGCGGCAGAATAGTCGGAATTGAGATAAGCCCGGCAAGCGCGTTTACAGGCTTAAATAAGCAAATAGACTTAAAAGCTACATGGGACAACGAGAAAAGCCCTGCTATATATGCACCGGTGGCAGATTTTTTTGGTTATGCATTTGGCAGCCTGTCGATGCAGAGTTTGCTGTTAGGCTCAAAAGAAGACAAAAATTACTGCTATTTTCCCATGCCGTTTGATAAAAGCGCCAGGATAGAACTGGTTTACCGCAGGCCAACTGGCAGCGCAACGGGGTTAAGCAAACCTATCCGTGTTAAAATTTATTATGCCCCGGTAAAAAGAGACCCGGTTAATGAGGGAAAATTTTATGCCCGGTGGTTCAATGATATTAACCCTGCAAAAGGCAAACCCCATGTTTTTCTTGATATTAATGGCAAGGGGCATTATGTGGGCACAA
>Ga0302221_10001672_pt1 | contig 14111 bp, 9 predicted proteins | sample II_Palsa_E2_1_FD_193517 | JGI IMG/M metagenome (GOLD analysis project Ga0302221, IMG submission 193517) | Peat permafrost microbial communities from Stordalen Mire near Abisko, Sweden - II_Palsa_E2_1 | ecosystem: Environmental > Terrestrial > Soil > Palsa > Peat permafrost | place: Sweden... | reverse complement strand
TTATAAATTAATTAAATTTTTTAAAAGAATTAATTATAATTAATTAATAAATTAAATATTTTTAATAAATTATAATTATTTTATTAATATAAAATATAAATATATATAAATTAAATAAAAGTCTAAATTATAATTTCGTTAAATTATTAAATAATTAATATATAATTTTTTAAGTTAATTTATTTAAATATTTTATTATTATTAATTTTAAGATAAGATTATTTTATTTATTAAAATTAATTTAATAATATTTAAAATTCTAAAAATAAGTTTTTATATTATTATAAATATTATTAAATAATAATCGGAATAATATAATATTATAATAATATATTTTAATTAATTTTTTAAATATATATAAAAATATTCTTATATATATATTTTTTTAAATAAATTAAATTATTAATATATATTATAAAATATTAATAATTTATAATTAAAGTAATTATTTATTTTATTATATTTTATATTATTATTATAGTTTTTATTTATTTTTAAGATTAGTTTTATATTTTATATTAATTAAAGACCGGGTATAAATTTAAAAATAAATTATTTTTAGTTTAAAGTAAATAAAAATATTTTAAAGAATATTAAAGATAATATATATTAAAATAATAATAATCTTATATATAATAGAATAAATAAAATCAAAAAAAAAATTATTATAAAGATTAAAATTAAAATTTAATTTATAATAATAAAAATAATATAACTTAAATTAATAATATTAATAATATAAGAATAATATTTATTTTATTATAATTATAATTATTTAATATAAAAAATATTAAAATTAATAAATCTTAATATATAAAACTTATTTTAATAATTTTAATATTATTTTATTATTTTATAATTTTTTATTTTAATATATTAATTAATATTTATATAATTAATTAATTATTATTAATAATTTTAATATAAATATTATCGCGATATAAAAAAATTTAAAGATTTATAAATTTTTAATTTAAAATTTATTCTTAAAGATTTTAATAATAAAATCCTTAAAATCTTTATAAAATAATTTTTATAGATTATAATTTATTATTTTATTTTTTTTATATTTATATAATTTTATTAATAAATATTTCTTAAATTAATCCTTTATTATTATTTTTTAATTTATTTTATTTTTTTATTTCTTGATTTAAGTATTTTAAACTTAATTTATATTAAATTATAATATTTTAAAGAAATATAAACTTAAGATTAAATATATTTAATTATTAATTAAAAATATTAATTTATAAATAATAAACTTATATAAAAAATTAATAAATTTTTTAATTATTATAAAGAAATATTTTATTCTTAAGTATTTATAATATAAATATAATTTAATATATTTTAATTATTTTATAATATATAAGATTATTATAATATTATTTTAAGTAATTATTAATAAAAAAAAAATAAGATAAAAAGATTAATTTATATATAATTTTATTAATAATATCTTAAGATTAAGTTTTTAATATCTTAATAATTATTTTTAATCTTTAAATAAAATAATTTTTTTATTTTTTATTTATATTTATTTCTTTAAATAAAAAATTCTTGTCTTTATTCTTGTTTTAATAAAATTAATTAACTAAATTAATAATCTTTATAATTAAATTATAAAAATATAAGAATTTTATAATTCTTGAATTAAAAAAAAAAGAGAAGAAAGAAGAAAAAAAAAAAGCTTTAAATATTTTAAAAAAGATTAGTTTATATAATATATACTTTAAATAATTTTATAAATATAATATTTTTTATTTAAAATTCTTTTATTATTTTCCGAGAATAATTACTCGTTAAATAATAATAATATTAAAAAATTATAATAAAAAAAAAAAAAAAAGAAGAAAAATCTAAAGAATCTTTAAGTATTTTAAATAAAATTAATTTAATAATATAAATCTTTAAATAATTTTTTAAATATAATTTTTTTTATTTATAGTTCTTTAAATATAATTTATTATTTATTGCTAGATTTATAATCTTTTTCTTAAACGAAATATTATTATTAATAAAAAATAAAAAATAAAAAAAAAATATAACTATAATTAATATTTTATTTATTAAATATTTTTTTATAAAAGTTTAAAGTTTAAAATAAAGAAAAAATATTATATATATTTAATTTTATAAAAAAAGAATAAAGATTTATATATTTAAAGAAGTAAAAAAATTTAAAGATTTAAAATAAAATAAAAATTTATTATAAAAATTTTTTTTTAAAAAAAAAATAATAAATAATTAAATATTAATTAAAATAATTTTATAATAAATTATTAAATACTTTTAATATATTATTATATTTAATAAAAATATAATATTTAATTATATAAATTATTAAATATTTTTTAATAATTATTTTTATATTAATTTTTTTCTTTAATATAAAAAAATATTAATTATTATAAATTATTAAATATTTTTTAAACTCTTGATTAATCTTTTTTTAATTTATATATATAAATTAATTAATATTAATTTACTAATAATATATAATAATTATTATATAAATATAAAAATATTAATTATATAAAATAATAATTAATTAAAAAAAAAATATAATAATAAAATATTATTATATCTAAATCTTAATTAAATTATATTTAATTTAATAACTATATATAAGTGCCGAGGTATATTCGCTTAACACGTGACCGGTATAATTATAATATTATAATTATATTAATAATTATTTTAATTCTTATTTTAATTTTTATTTTAATTCTTATTTTAATTCTTATTTTAATTTTTATTTTAATTCTTATTTTAATTTTTATTTTAATTATTATTTTAATTATTATTTTAATTATTATTTTAATTATTATTTTAATTATTATTTTAATTATTATTTTTATATTAATATTAATTATTATTATTATTATTTTAATTTTTTATATTAAAAAAAATTAATTTTTAAAGATATAAAGAGTCACGTGCCTTTATCTCTTATCTCGACAGCGCTTCTCTGCCCTACAGCTTTAAATTTAAAGCCGCTATACTAGTGTAGCTCTCTTTTTGGATTTATTTTCTATATATTTTTTTTTTAAAAATTAAATTATCGTGAATAATAGCCCGAATCGCGTGCAAAAAACTTTTCTGATAGATTATTAATTAGGTCCAAATTATTAATTAGACGAAAATTCAATACTGTAATTAATTAAAGCAGTATTTTAAGTCTTAAATAAGTGGTAGAAATCGTGATTTTAGTGTTCTTGCTAAACGCAATACTGTCGTTATAGCAATACCTCAAAACTTTAACGCCGGTTTTAAATTTTTTAAAAAATTATAACTTTTTTTAATAATAAGGCTAAGCACGTGATTTTAAGCTTTCTAAATAGGCCTAGCTCAGGACTATTATTTTAATTAGGCGAATATCACGTGACTTATTAAGGGCTAGCGCTTTAAATAAAAACGTGGATTTTAAAAGTCTTTTTAAAATGGAGTGCTCCTATTGGTCCAAAGGCGTTCAGCAGTCCCAAGTAAGAGATTTACGCCATCTCGCTTACAGAAACGTTATTTTTTTATATTAAGAAATTAGCGTCTTTTATTAATAAATACCCTTGTTTTATAGTAAGCAAAACTTGACGAAATAATCTTTAAATATTTTATTTAAAAGTATAAAAGTATTTAGATAATATAAAAAACTAGACGATAAGAATAACTAGATTATATAAAAGACTAAATAATAAAAATAACTAAACGATAAAAGTAACTAGATAAAAAGAATAATTATAGACGAGGTAAAAGACTAGACGATATAAGAGACTAGACGAGGGAGTAGCTGGACGACAGAAGTGTCTAGAGCTAGAATAAGTTCTTTTAAGAGCTAAAATAGTCTTTTAGTATATATTTAAGTTAACTTTACCGTGTGTTCAGGTTGTTTAAGCCGAGCTTAGGCTGTATTTAAGTATGTTCAGGAATACTTACTCTCGGCTTAGATTAAAGCGGCAGTTACTTACGTCTAAACATTAAAACGGAACTAGCGAAAAAAAAAGTTGAGTCTAACTTATATAGTAGTTGAACTCTAATCCTTTAATCTTCGCTCCACATTCCATGCCCGCTTCTACTTAGGCGCTAATGACCATCGGCTCACCCACGGCACAGCCAGCTCACCTGAGCTCTCTAAGAAACCTGAGTAGTCCCTGAGCTGTCTAAGCAACCTTTCTTATCATACTTAGAGACTCTAATATCTCGTACAATGCAGAGGTGCCAGCTCCAGCACACCCTTAACACCCAACTTGGGATTGGTATAATGATTGATGGAAGGCTAGAAAAGGCATTTTGGGAGCGCAATCGGGCTCACTGGAGGAGTCAAATTGGTTATTGTCCGGCTGTGCTATTCTTTCCATCAAACCAAGGAACTTGCCCGTCTACCATGCCTCGACCTCCGAAGCTTCTCAGGCTCGAGAGGAATGCCTGCTCTCTCCAACGCTTTCATATTCTCCATTCGTTGTCTCCTATTGTGTATCTTCGCAGTGAGCTTCCGCTTGCTCAGATATAGACCTTTCGCATTATGTTTCTGGATGCAAAAGTTCCAGAGATGGCGAAGATAGGTGTACTCCGTGAAAGCGGCCCATGAAACACTAGCCAGGAAGGAGATGAGATTTCGGATCCATGAACTGAATGCCAGTGCCAGTGATACTACAATTACTGCGAATGAAATAGAAACTGAATAAATAAGGTATGAGTGATGGGTTGCTTGTGTTTAGGTGGGACTTGGGGGTGAGATTGAACTTACACATGAACTTGAATTGGTAGCGTAGAGACATTATCCCGCCACTAGCACCGGACAGCTCTCGTGCGTTCATGCCAAACACACTTGACATGAATGAAAGAGGTAAGAAAATGATTGTAATAATAGTGAACATCATGATAGCTCGTCCTTGAGTCACGCTTTCATCTGCACGAGCAAGTGCCGATTTGGCTTCGATGATGCTAGCTTGTTGTTGTTTAAGATCCAGTAAATCTTTCAGCTACTTGGTGTGAGTAGAAGGCTATTGATGACGTTATTCAGACTTACATGTTCGGTTATTTCCTTTGTGCTTTCTTCAAGGTCTTGAAGCTCATTTAGGCGAATCTCGAGATCCTCCAGCAGGTTTCGAGCCCGGTGTAAAGTTCCATCCGGAATTGGTCTTTGTAATCTAGCCGCATTTTCATCGGAATGTGGGACGATTGTATGCATATCGCTGTCTAACTTGGTGGCTATCTGTCGAGAACTTATGACTTCCAAGTTCCTGTTCACACCTTGCAACAGCTCTTTGGAAGTCAACGGCGCCATTTGCTCATTCAAATCCTGCAAATTCTTCGAGAAGTGCTTGGCAACGCGCAATTGCTGGAAATAGATTCGTGCCATCATCCGGAGCTCGTCCATAATGTCGTGTGCTTCTCGGAGTAGCATGCCTTCAGGATTGACATCCAAGTAGATGCGAGCCGACTCTTCAATCTCTTCAATGCTTGCCGGTCGAGGATTGTTAAGATGCATCTTATCCAAATGCCTCCAGAATCCTTCGAAAGCAATAGTTTTCATTTCAGACTATCTCAATATTAGCAATGACAGTGCGAGTCTCTACTTGTCAACTCACGACATGTGCGATAGCATTCGCAAATATGTCCAGTACCTGTGGACGAGCATCTGCTGGCTTAGTACGGTCGAAAAATACAGTTGAGCACTGATTCATAATAATCAGCGCCAAGTCATAAACTGATTGGATTTCGCCGGGACGAAGGTGTTCGAGTCGTGCCCGAATTCCTCTGTGGACGCCTGAAAAATCCGGTTTATTTCTACCCCATCGCCGAGGGAAGAAGCTGATTATGGTGTCTAGATGGTTGGATGTCTTAGCTCAGGGCATGAATCAACGTGCAAGACACCGATACAAAGCCAAGTTGAAAGGGAGAGTGCTTACTGTCATCAAGAATATATAACCACAGCTGGTCGACCATTGTCAGCCTCGTGGTTCGGTAAATACTGTTCCCAGCCTTGGTTCCGCGGTAGACTACCTGATCCTCATCCCTTCGGTCAGTGTTTTCGAGTTTCCAGTAATATGATTGATCGAGTGTTCGTCTTCCATGAAGCGGCGGAATCTTGGGGTCTCGTGGATGAAGATTCTCGCTGAGAAGTCTCACATCTGGTTCAATATCCATCGCATTGTAGAGACTGGCTACATCCAGAAGGTATTTTGCCAACGGACCCCGGTTGTGGTTTCCTGGAACTGCCCTTTTCAATAAGTTGTTGGAAGGTGCTCTGGAACCATACTTGATTTTGAATTTCTCGGCAATTTTGGCAATATCATCTCGTTCCAAATCCAGATGAGGGGACTTGTCCCGCAGATCTTTTCGGTGCTTTTGTGTTATATCCTTCATCACTTCTGTCATTTTTTGACGATGCTTGTCTGTCTCCCAATGAAGATATGGCATCTCATTCTGCCTTAGTACTCGTGATTACTATATAGCAAAGGGTGAGAGCTTACGAATATGACGAAATTCTTGCTACTTTTCGGTACTGGAGATTTGGATCCGTTGGGCGTCGAGCTTTTTATTGAATCATGACCTGTGGGTTGTCAGTAAATGAATAAAGTCGGAAAGAGTGTTTCCTACCAATTGAAATAAATGAGCAATGAGAACGCATATGCCTGGCATGGATAGGATCGCCAATTCCGCCATGTTGTTGTGCTGTCCAGAATTCTCGGCACAGGAGATTCGACGATTTGGTGCGATAGTCTTTCGCCTTGCGATAGTTATAATCTCCTCTGTCTTCATCGTAGTATCGCCCAATTGCCTCCTAGGAGTGAAATTAGTATTAAGATATTAATCGTAAAAAGAATTACATACCTCAACCCAAAGCATGCAGTTCGCCGGAAAGTGGAAGTATCGAATTGTGTCCTTCTCGCACTCCTCCATGAGAGGATTTTCGTTCTTGTCGTAGAGAATATTATGAACTGGGTAGGATTTCAGGACATATTCACCAAACGAAGATGAATCCGATCCTTGACTTCCTTGACTTTTTTTCAAAGTGATCCTGGGGGCAATGAAACCGTAGCCTTTGTCTTCTCCCAGACTAGTGTTGGGGCGAACAGGGTCTTCTGAAATTGTCCAATCGCCAACTCTCTGTAAGAGACTCAGGTGGTCGCGGTATCTTTGCCTCGTCTCCTCCGTGAGAGCTTCTACCGAAAGCCTCTTTTTTACCTGATCTTTCTCGGATTTTGTGCGACAGAGTTCCTTGGCATGGGTCCTCCAAAACTTTTTGCTAACCGTCAAACTTTGGACAAGGGGACCATTCTCGACATATTGAGCGAACCTGGATCGTAATTTGTCGATTCTCCCTAGTTCCAATTCAATCCTAATCCTCTCCGCCTCGCTGAAAAATTGTTTGAGTGTTTCTCTCTGGCCATATTTGCAACGAAAATAAAGAATAAGGGAATCATCTTGAAGCTCTTCTGGAGTGCGATCTGTCCCTTCTAGCAAGTAATTGAATTCTGCTGGGAGTCTTCCAATCCAGTCGCTGTGATTGACTTGTGCCATGAGAGGATTTGGGGTACAACGATCACAAAAGAGAAGATTATGAATCTGAGTTGGACTTCCGAGACAATCCCATCGTGAGGCAAGGGAGGAGACCTTTATTCATATACAGCATCGCAGCCTCGTACCCGCACTTGCAGCAACGAATCTTAAAGCGGTAAATGAGGCTGGATCGTGTGGGCGGGGCAAAAGGAACTTTGAATAAAGTAACCAATACAACAGACGACAGGGCCACCAATACTCGAATCCCTGAAACAATCATTGATGGTTTTAGAGGCGATATGCACACATTGACCAATCTTCTGCGAATGCTCCTGGACCGCCGTGGGGGCGGTGGGAATTGAGGTGACCAATCCAAGAAACTTACTGGTTCGGAAACGCTGGTGTGGGAGAACGGTCATTGTAGAGGTCCGGTTCGTAGCCGCATGCCTGGAGCGTGCCGAGCTGAGTTCGGAGCCACGATCGAGCGCATGCTCTCAAATGTTTCGAATCAGATACGCTCATCCTCAAGACGAGGGTTCTAGGTAGGATTCACACAAGCATGTTGTGGTCCGCAGGTACAAATACCAGATCCGACAGCTCGCACCTGTTGCTAAGCGTTTGGTTCAAGGGATTGGGGTATTTTTGGATGTTGAAAAAATTATATCAGGAATTGCAGTGAAGTCGCGCTAGTGATAGCCAGAAGTGGACTCTACACGTGACTTTGGTACAGTTCCATTGCTGTCAACTGTTACGCCTCTGTCATGTTTGAACGTCTTTCTTATTAAGATAAACATGAATCTAATCTTGTCACTCGGAATGAAGGGGATGATCTTCGCCTTACTTAACCAGTGTCCTAATAGTTTCTGCATGCTCGCCAGTATCTTGGAGGTGGAGGTGGAGGACCATATTTAGCTCGTGACTCGTCGTTCATTCATTACCTAAACTGAGAACGGAACATGAAGATAAATTACATTGATTGCTCAAGATTCTAAATCAAAAAGTTGGTCCAACTCGCTAAGGACCAAATATTCTAATCCCAAGACTCAACAAGGAAAAGGAAATATGACATTGATTGCTCAAGATTCTAAATCAAAAGTTTTGTCCACCCTGCTAAGTAGCAGATATCTTAACCCCAGAACCCAAACAAGGAATCAGCCAGGAAAGAAATACGTCGTGTCAATCGTTAGGTTCCAGAATAGAACCTGGCCATTGAAACAAAGATGTAGCCCTTTAGCGAGGCTGCTCATATAAGCGATATTCGGACTGAAGTTGTTCCCAAAAATCACACAAATGGTCACCAGGATTATTGAGCCTCCCCTGCAACTCATTGCTCAAAGGATACACCAAGGCCAGGTCGCGCCAAACTTCCTCAAAGCCTTCGGGGCTGTTAGGTGCCTTCGTCCGTAAGCGCGTGAGGATTTTCCCACTCTCGTCGCTTATGTATGGGCTTTCCGGGTCGAGGCCATTCCTATTCCTGAGAACCCGGATCCTATCCAAATATGGACTGGCGTGGATTATTTTGTCCTCGTTGGACATTTCTGCTTTCAAGGCATTGTAGAGGTCGTTTGCTTGTGTATAGAATTCGTAATCGACCATGAGAGAAGCGTATTCTGGGATGAGATCTGGAAGCGCTTTACGAATGTCTCTCTTAGAAAGTTCAAAGATCGCATTCCTCTTTTTCTGGAGCCAGTCTTCCTGTGTCTCCTTGTCGGTGTGGAATTTTTCATAAAGGGTTAGACCTTGAACATTAGTTAGACCATGCGCGTATATAGCAATTGCTGGGGTTTCATACCTTTGTTGCCCCGGTTGATTATTGTTACATTCTTGTGGGCACGGTCATCCGTCATCAGACACGGGACGTTGAGTATGCCATCCTTCTGAATGGACCGAGCGCCGATGATGAGATCGCAATCGCTGTGCGGCGATATAAGGAATCGCATATCGCGGAAGACCCGAGTACTATTCTTGTGATACCAGGTAAGGTAGATGGCTCCTTCTGGAACGTGCAGGTCGCCGGTAATTCCAGTGCCGCCTCTCTCTTCCTCCTTGGTCAACTCGCGGAACCTTTCTGGGGGGTATTCGAGTACTCTTTCAACGAACTCACGAGACACGATATTGCCTTGTAGATTGCCCGTGTCGATGGTACATTTCCCGACCTTGGGAACAGTCTCAGAGCTTGCATCTCCTCGATTAGGGTATACATGGACAGGAAGAATCCAGGGTGAAGGCCATGTTGAGAGACCTAGGTCATTCTATGCGTTCTGGTCAGTGAGTTGAATGAGGAGATTGAACAGTATATATCAGCATGGGAGCGGGTGAAGAAAGCGGATGAAGATGGCCTACATACCACAGGTCCCACAGGAGGCTTTGCACGACTAGACTCTTTGCGCATGATGGTCCTCTTCTTTGACGGGCTCATGCAGAACACCCCACGAACGTGGTCGACCCAAGTATGTTTTGGAAGATCGTAGGATATGATCTCGTAGCTGTCGTTGGACTTCGAGCCGTCGTCTGCTGTGAGCTCAGGGTCTTCCTCCACAAGCGTTACCCTAGATAAATCCGATCTGTCTAGGGGGGTAACAGACGTTGACCGGCGACGGGTTGCGCGATGCTGCTTGGTGCCGGGAGCGCCCGCAGCCAAGAGACCATTGCGAACTAAAGCCATGTTAGCAAACTACGCAAGCCAAATATTCGACGAGGAAACAATTGCGTGCCATTTGCCACTCGTGTCCCTGTCATCGTGCGGAGGGCGACTCGAGGCGCAGTGTTCTGGTTCTGGCTCTGGTTCTGGTTTCAAATCCACAGGTGTAGCAAAGTGCCGGGCGACTTGCCACGACAAAATTCCCACTGGTGCAGACGCGCTCTCTTATGCCCGGGCCTGCGGCTGAAACTGTAAGGTTAACGATGGGTCGCCAACCTGGAAGCCTCGTTTAAACCCTCCCAACTCTGGGCACCCCGTTCTTGGATGGAGGAGCCTTTTTAGGATCTTTTTTTACATATTTTTTTTAGCGCTCCTTGGGTTATACAAACAATATCTGACAGGGTCGTGCCGACAAGGCTCGGTCGATGATACCCTTTATCTTCGATGGTGGCGAGACGATGCGGGATGGAAATGCTCACCTGAGCGGTGAAAAGAGGAAAGAGGAAAAAAAAAGGGGGGGGGACGTTTCGGCGTCAAGCGACGATGGCCAACCACGCAGACCAGCACAGCACTGCAGCCACGTCCTTCGGGTGACGGAACAACTGTGCATGGCCGAGCGACGCGACATGGCGAAGGAAGCAAGCCCGAAATGTGACCGAAAAAAGACTTGTCAGCTTGATGGTGACGGATGGCACAACCAATGCGGACCATCTTGGCGATTGCGGCAACCTGAGGGCGTAAGTGTTCGGGTCGTCACGATTCCCCCCAATATCGGATCAGCTCGGCCATAGCATCAGCTGACCATACTCTCAAGTTGCATCTCCGTTCATATACCTAGACGGTCGACCGTCCTTCATCTTGTCGTTTGGCTTCATGGCGTGTCTTTTGGCGCCTGGAGCGAGTGACTGACTCGGGCCCCTCGAATGGGCGCAGGATGTCCTGGCAAGGCCAGGCCCGTATCCGAGACGGGCATCGCGGATGCAGGACTTCTCTCGCCTCATTTGAATCAAACTTGTCGTCAAACTCTTGTTCTTGCACGGCTAGAAGAATTTTCGAACAAGTGTCAAGCCGAGTGGCATCGTAGCTTCATATAGTTGGCGAGTGTCCGAAGGCAGCAGCCATTTCATGAGGCTCCAGTGCTCTCCACAAGGCAGTTGATGCCATCAGCTCGGAGCCTTCTCAAGTCGACCTTTCGGCTGCCTTGCATAGAGGCTGCATCTGCACAATATTATCATCAATATTCTTCACCACAGCCCCCAAAGCATGAAGCATTCCAGCAGGGCGTCCAGTCTACCCACCACCAATACACGAACATATAGAATGATGCTCGGATTGGTTTGGACCTCCGGTAACGCCAAATCATTGGGGGCCTTCTTTTGTCCCTTTGCTGACAGCTGCAGATGCTGGTCCCACTTTCATCTTTCTCAATGGCTACACCTACTCGGTCTGGACAGTATTGGTCTAAAGCGCTTCGTCAGTTGAAGAGTCTTGCGTGGTGTCCGCATCTCAAGCGCTCATGCCGTTACATAAACCAAAATGTCTCCCGATTGATTATGATCCTCATCACCTATGTTTATTTGGCACTGCTTCCTCTGTTAAAGTTATTAAAGATATGGTGAACAAGGATATTTTATGAATCTGGACTTCCAGTCTATCCCGGCAAACTTCTCGGGGTTCTAAGAGTCGTGCCCCCTTCCTCGTCATCAAAAACTTGCCACAATGCACTTTTCTTCTCATTCTGATGTGGTGGAACGATGAGTATGCATGTGCATGAAGGCGGTATCCTATAGTATTTCATGCTACCCACACCGTAAACATCTACAACAAAAACCTTCCTATTCTCTCACCCCTATTTGTTGCGGTCAGCATGTACCCCGCCGTGCCCTGTGACTTTAAAGTTTCCCGGCAGCATAAGGAGTTCTATTATCAAAGATATGCCATTATCGAAGGCGATGATAACAGTGCACAGAGTGGTCCTAGATCAACCCAAACCGCTAAAGGATTCATGGGAGTATCAGAAGTAGCTTTCAAGTTCTAGAGACGAATGGAATTCGCCTCCGCGGGCAGTGCCAAGAGTACTGGTGTACTGATGAGCTGTCCTGCATCTACTGTATGCATTTGAAAGTCATAACTGCTTTGATTGAACGGAAAATCTGTCAACCCCTCACTGCCACAATTTCCGGCCCGCCCAGAATGCTCATGAACCTCTGCATACGCCCCACATGTTAGGCAGTGATGGCCACACTTCCCGAAAGATCGGGTTATGGACAATGGAAGGTACGTGGGCTGAGCTGGGGTTGATTTTGGAGGGATCGTGGACAGATCGCCAATCTCCCTAGAGTTGTAGAGAGGCTGCGCGACAATTGAGCCTCTGTGTTAAACTCCCTTAAACAACTCTCTGCATCACAACACTTGAACCACATCCTCTCCAGTGCTGTTCATACTTCCTCTGTTTTGATATCCTCAGCTAATAAACCAAATGACGACTCTAACAGTTGGGAAATCTAGGGATTCTGCTCATCACACGAGCGGACCTCCATCCCCTAGCTCGGCCTTATCTGAAAAGACTGCCGTTGAGCCGCTTTCTCCAAAGAACAGCTCTCCAAAATGCGACGCTTGCTATCAGCGTGAAATGGAATCTCTTCGAAGTGCCTCTGGAGCAAAGCGGGATCCCGCGACAGATCTAAAACAAGTGTTGCATGGCTGGCCTGAACTAGCCAGCTTGATGGCCGACCACCCCGAGTTTGTAGCCTTCCCTGCTTTCCGAAAGCTTAATATCAAAAGCTTGCTGTACTACCAATGCCAACTTTCAAAAATGGAAGAAGACCTTCACATGTCGGAGTGGCAAGATCATCGCGGCCCGGGGTTTGCGCGCGAGTATTGCGAAAACATAGACACTCTTCTGCTGCATAAAGATGACGACGATGAAGTTGCCCATGATCAACTAGACAAGCTCGAAGAGATACGGAAAGTCTTGAAGAAATACAGTACGTGAGGAGCCCATTACCCAGATGATAGCTAACTTTTCATGCTTTGACAGATGCGGCGCTGATTCAGTTTGCCCAAATCAACGCGCTCCCACAACCGGACAGCTTCAATATTGATTCGCTTCGGGAGTGGATCACCGGTCTTCGAATGGGAGGTGGGAAGATTAAGGGGTCTGGAAAATGTTCTTGGGGCAATATCGAGAAGGATCAACAAAAAGAGGACAAGAGTCTCAGATGGCATTTGCTCCGCCTCATAAAAAGTCCCTTTTGGGCACCGACCCCCGAAGAAGTCTGCCCGGACCTAGTAACACCTCACCCTCCTGAGAAGATAGATGGATTTACCCGATGGGTTGCTAACACTTGGGTTCCTTTCTGGGACTTTATTGGTGAGTGGATCCGCAAAAAGATTCCACAAAGGATACAAGACGACATTGAAACCGCTTTGGAAGCCGTAAAATTGAAGAAGAGCGAAGAGCAAACAGATCAAAAGAGTGAGCCAGGGCCGACTCTAGTCACATACTCCATGAGCGCCATGCTACGATTTACCTCTCTGGTCGCAACGCTGGTAGCTTGCCTTTTGCCCATCGTCGCCATTACTGTGCTCTCTAAAATGCACACGAATGCGAAGATTCTCGGGTTCATCGCACTCTTCACTGCTCTCTTTGCACTTGGACTTATGGGCCTCACACCTCCCGGGACTTCGAGAACAGAAATCTTCACCGCAACCGCTGCGTAAGCCACTCCCCTAAACACTAACTTGCACTAAGCATGCTGACGGCCATTGGCAGCTTCTCGGCTGTCCTAGTCGTGTTTGTTCAGAATCAAAATGGCAACACAAATGGGTCTTAAGAATTGGAGTTTCGTGATACCTACACGAGGAAGCATTTTGTCGAACTGGGTCCTTTGAGGGGTGAATGATGTTATGACTCTCATAGGAATGGCTCTCTGCTCAACTACTGATTAAAATACCCCGAGCA
>Ga0302221_10001668_pt1 | contig 14115 bp, 4 predicted proteins | sample II_Palsa_E2_1_FD_193517 | JGI IMG/M metagenome (GOLD analysis project Ga0302221, IMG submission 193517) | Peat permafrost microbial communities from Stordalen Mire near Abisko, Sweden - II_Palsa_E2_1 | ecosystem: Environmental > Terrestrial > Soil > Palsa > Peat permafrost | place: Sweden... | reverse complement strand
AGAGATCTCGATTCCTAGGTCTAACTAAAACTTAAAGCTAAGGAGGAAAGAAGAGAAGTCGAGGAAAGAGAAGTAAGTTATCCCCGACGTCTCCTTAGCTTCAAACCAGTGGCGCACGTAGTGCAGCAGTTATGCGACGTATGTCGTCGCCAGGTAACGTGTAGCGTATGCCGCCGTTATAGTTAAATAAAGACTATATTATTTTGGAAAATCTAGAATAAATTATATAATTTTTTTTATTATTTTAAAGTATTATAAAAAAGTACGATATTTATTTTAATAATATTTATAATATAAATAAAAAAGAAATAATAATAAGGATTTTAATTAAACTTAAAGTTATTTATTTAAGAAAGTATAAGAAAACAAGAATAATATAATAAAAAAAATAAGAATAAATCTCGTTAATTAAATATATATCTTTAAATAAAAAGATATTATTATTATATATTATTTTTAAAACTAAAGTCTTAAATAAAGACTAATATAATAAATTTAAAAAAAATAATAAAAATATTTATATTATTTTAGATTAAGAATAAACTAACGATAAATTTTATATAAAATAATTTAAAATTATTTTTAAATCAAAGATTATAAAGAGTTTTAAGAAAAAATAATATTTATTATTTTTTAATAATTATAAATTTTATTTAATTTTTTAAATAATTTTTTTTTATTAATAATATAAAATTATTCTTCTTTACTTTCTTAATTATTTAATCTATATACTTTAATCTTATAATGTCGGTATTTTTAAACTATTTATAAAAATTTATTAAAAGATTTTACTTTAAAAAATAAAATAAAATATTAAATATTTAATTAATAAATTAATATTTTTAAAGATTTTTTAAAAGACTTAAAATATATTCTTTATAAAATATAATATTAAAAATTCTTAAAAAAAAAACTAAATTATTTTTATTTAAGCCCGAAGTTATTATTAGATTTTTTTTAATTATTATATTATAGCAGGAATAAAAAAAAATAACTCGATATAAAATTTTAAAATCTTTAAGTTATTTAAATACTTTTAGATAATTTATTTTTTTAATTATTAAGACTCTTGTCGATATTAATATTATAAAGTTTATTATTAAAATAAACTTTAAAACTATCTTTAATAATCTTAAAAATAATATAAAATTTATTATTTTTATTCTTAATTAATAATTTAAAAATTTAAAGATTATTATTTAAAAACTTAAGAATTTCATTATAGTTATAATTATAAAAATAATATTTATTTAAGACATTAATAAAGAATTTATTAAATTAATTAATTATTAAAAAAACTAAAAAAAAATATTAAATAAAAAAAAAATAAGATTTCGGACATTAGAATATTAAATATAAAAAATATAAATAAAGTCATTCGGAGAAAAGTAATAAAAAAAAAGAAATAAAAAAAGAAATAAATAATAAAGAAGAAATTAAAAATATTAAATAAATTATAAAAAATACTTTATAATTATATACTTATTAAATTTAAAAAATAAGAATTTAAAATACTTTAAGATATTAAAAATATTATTACTTAAAAGAAATAATTATTAAGTTTATTAAAAACTTTAAAAATATTAAAAACTTAAAAGAAGAAAACATTAACGTTATTAGTTAATCTTCCGATAATTTATATATTTCTTTAATTTAAATTTAATGATCTCTTTAAAGCATCCGTTAAAGCATGATTGATTACACCTTTACTTTTTTTTTTTCTTTCTTCTTTAAGTTCTTTTATTACTTTTTTTTCGTTAAAGATTTCTTTATCGAAAAAGATTATAAAATAATAAACAAAGAAGATAAAACTAATAATTTAAAAGATTATATAAATATTGACGATAATTATAAATAATAAAAGAAAAAATATTAAAAGATTATTTTATAATAAAATTATTATAAATTAAGAAGCTCGTTAAAGAATTATATAAATTTTAAATATATAATTTTTAATATTTAAATTTTTATTCAAAAATTAAAAAAATTATTTTATATTTATAATTTATTAATAATTTTATATTTATTAAATTAAGTATATAAAATTTAATTTATTATATTTTTAAATATATATTATTTAATCTTTAACTTTAAAGAAATTAATTAAAAATTTTAAAAATTTAATATTAATATAATTATATTATAATTATATTAATTATATAATAATATTATAATTATATTATATAATTTTGCTTAGCTATATATAAATTTTAATAATTAAACCCGATTAAGCTTAATTAAATTCATGAAGAGATTATTAATATTAAAATATTAATAATTTTCTCTTTTTAAAATAAATTATTTATAATATATATTTAATATTTTTATAAAAAATATAATAATTATTATATATTATAAATAAATCGATATTAATTAATTTTTAGATTTAAATTAAAATTAAAGAAGAATTTAGTTTATATTAATAAAGTATTTAATAACTTATAATAAATATTATTTTTTTATATTAAAGAAAAAAATTAATAAAAAATTTTATTTTTAATAAAGTATTTAATAATTTATAAAAAAAAAAATATTAGATTTTTATTAAAGACTAATAATTAATATATTAAAAAAAAAATTATTATTATTAATTTATAATAAAGTATCCGGTAATTTATAAAAAAAAATAATTACTTTTTATTAAATAATAATAATATTTATAAAATATCTAATAGTTTAAAATAAAATTATTTTTTAATTAATTATTTAATTATATAATATTTTTTATAAAATATTTTTAATTTAATAAAATCTAGCTTTATTAATTTCTCGAATCTTAAACTTTTAAATTTTTTAAAAAATCCAAATTTTTATATTTCTTAAATTTTATTTTCTTTAAATTTTAACCTCGATACTTTAAACAAACGACTTAAATTTTTAACGAAGTAAATTTTAGTCCCGAAATTTTAAATATTAAATTTTTAATTTAATTATTTAAGGTCTTTTAATACTTTTTTTTTTTTCTTTTTTTCTCTTCTTTAATAATAATAAGAAAGTATTATAATTTACCTATTCTAAAAGATTTATAAATATTAATATTTAATCTTGTCGATAAATTTTTTTCTTTTCTTTTCTCTTTTAATAATAACGAAAAAATATTATAATCTATTTATTTTAAAAGATTTATAAATATTAATATTAAAGATATTAAGCACGCAAAATAACTAAAAATATCCGGAAAAAAAGACGTCCTTTTATAATAATTAAAAGACTTATTAATTCTTTACACGAGTTTATTATTTATAAACTAATACTCTTAACTAATAGCTAAATATATTTAATCTCAAGTTTATATCTTTTAAAGTATCGTGATTTAATATAATATTTATAATTAAAGAATAAATAAAATAAATAAAGATAATCTTAAATAAGATTAATTTATTAATTAAAGATAAAAATATAATTTAAGTTTATTTAAAAATTAAGCTTTATTAATATAATTAAGATAAAATAATTAATTATAATTTATAAGAATTATTTAAAAAAGACTTTAAAGACTTTATTATTATAAAACTTTAAGATAAAATTAATAAATCTTTATAATAAAAATTTTAAAATTATTTATAATATATTAATATTTTTATAAAATAAAATAATTTATACTTTATTATAATCTTTTTAATTAAGATTATTTAAGAGTTTAAAAAATATAATTAATATAATAATAATATTTTATAAGATAATAAAATTAAAAATAATCTTTTTAAAGACTTTATTATATTAGTTAATATTATTTTAAAAAAAATTTAATATTTTAAAATATTTTTATCTTTATCTTTTTTTAATTTATTAAATTAAAATATCGAATAAAATAAAGTTTTTTTATTTTTTTTTTTCTTTTAAAAATTAAACTCGTTATTTATTTTTTATTTATTTATTTAAATTATTTATATTTAGTTTAAGACCCGGTCCCGATTTTTATTAATTATTTTCTTCTTTATTAAATATAAACTTAAATATAAATTAATTTTTATTATCTTTATTATAATATTTTATTCTTTAAATAATCTTTATTATTAAGTTTATCGAAAAAATAATTAAGATTTATATTAAAAATATAAAATATAATAAATTTAATAATAATTTTAGTTATAAATAAATTATTTTTAAAGATATTTATCGTTGTATAAATCTTTTAAATAAGGAAATTATAAGAGTTTTTTTTATAATATTAAAAGAATTAATATAAAATTATTATTATAATAATTAATTATATATATTTTTATATCTTAAAGCTTATATAAAGATTATAATCTTTTTTAAAGAACTTAAATATTAGTATTATAATTTTAATAAATGAAATTTAATTATTATAAAGTCTTTAATATTAAAATATTTTAAAAAATTAATATAAGAGATTATTTAATTAATAATTAATATTTTACAAGAATTATAATATAATTTATTAAAAAAATTATATATTCCCTTTTTTTTTAAAAAAATAAAATTATTATTATTTATTAAAAAATATCGATATATCGATATATAATTTTAGATTCTTTAAATAAATTAAATTAATTTATTAATCGATTATAGTTCTTTATTTTATTATAAAAAAAAAATAACGTTAAAATATTAAAATTTATTTTAAATAATCTTATATCAACAAGATTTATTTTATAAATTAATAATATTATTTATAAAAAAATAAATTTAATTATTAAAATAAAAATTATTAATTTAATATAAACTATAATCACGATAATAATAATCATTATATAAATACTTTTAAGTTTTATAGTCACGGGGAATAATTAAATAATAAATTATATTTTATTTATAAAAAACTAAATTATTATTCTTAAAATTATTTATTTAAAGAATAAATTAAAGAAAGAACTTAATTTAAAGCTAAGAATCTTTATTAATTTAATTCTAATTCCCGTGATTTTGATTAAAAGTTTTAAGTTATTTATATATAACACGTAGCTAATATTAAAGATAAACTCGATATAAATTTATTTAATAAAAATAATAAAGTTAATTTAGATAAAAATAAATTAAATAAAATTTTTAAGATTTTTTTAATAAAAAATAAATTAAAGAAGTTTATTAAAATTATATATTTTACGTTAATTAATATTTTTTTAATTATTTTATTTATAAATATAATTAATATATTTATTAGTTTATAAATAAAAATATTATCTTAAATCTTAATAAGTTATTAATTAAAAATATTTAGATCTTTATAATAAAAAATAAATTAAAATATAATTTTTATTATTTTTATAAAATTATAATTAATATTAAAATATTAAAATATTTAATTATTAAATTTAAATAATTTTAAATACTTTAATAAATTATTAACGTTAAGCTTAATAAAATTATAAAAGATTAAGTAATTATATAATTTAAAATTAATTTCTTTAATTTTATAAGATTTATTATAATAAATACTTTAATTAAATAAATATAATTTTATATTATATTTATAAAAATATTATTCTTGCTTAACTTATAGGATATAAATAAATTATAGATTTATTTTAATAATCTTAATAATTATTTTATTATAACTATAAGAAATATATTAATAATATAATATTTTAATTATTTTTTTTATTTTAAGATATTTTTTTATATAATTTTATTATTAAATTATTTTATTATAATCTTTATTATTTTATAAATATTAAATTATAATACTTATATTATTATTTTAAATATTTATTAATAACTAAACTATAAAATATATTTAAATAAATAAATTATAATATTAATAAAAAAATTCTTAATTATTTTATAAAATATTACGAGTATTATTAAAAGTATAATAAATTCTTTAATTATTTTAAGTTTAACTTATAAGATAATATTAACTTTAATTATTTAATTATTGTCGATATTTTTTATATTTTTAAAAAGTTTATATTTTATATAATTAATAAAAATATATAATATTAAGTTAGTTAATAATTTTAAAATATTAATATAATTTATATTTAAAATATTTTATATAAGTATTAAATTAATATTTATTTAAATCCTCTCGATTAACTTATTATAAACTTTAAAAAATAATTTATTAATAAAGAATTTATTTAATATATAATTATAATAAATATTAAAGTTAAAATTATATTTATAAAAATTTATAATTCTGTTAAGATTATTAAATATTATTATAGCTTAATTTAATATATTTATTTTATTATTATAATTAAAATTTAAAATATTAATAAAAAATAATATTATAAATAATTTTTAAGATTATTAATAATATAATAAAACTAAATAATTTAATGTTTATACTCTTAATTTATAATACTCTTTTACGAATAATCGAATATAATATTTTATTTAATCTTTATTAAGTTATTTTATATATTAAATAAATATATTAAATTTAATTTTAAATTAATTTATAATAATTAAAAGATTAAAAATAATAATATTATTATTATAAATATTATTAATCTTATAAATCTTTAAAAATATAATAAAAAAAGATTATATAAAAATCTTATTATTATATTTTTATAAAATAATTAATAATATAAAGATTCCCGTTAACTCGAAATTATTAAACTTATTAAAAAGAAAATATTTTAAGTTATATTAAAAGTTAAAGTCTTATAAAAAGTTTATATTTTTAATTTTTACTTTATCGATAAAATTAAAAATAAAAATATTTAAAATAAATTAAAGAAATTTAAATTAATCGTTTAAGCTTATAACGATAAATCCAAGTATATAATATTAATATAATTATTTATAATTTAATATATTAGTTAAAGAGTTATTTTTAATATTATTATTATAATAACTAAAACTATAAGTCTTTATTTATAAGATATTTTATAAACTTATATTTAATTAATAATATTATTAAATTATAATTTCTTTATTAAATTATTCTTAAAGTTTATTAATTATTTAAATCTATAAGATAAGGTCTTAAAGGTCATTAAATCATTATATAATATATTAAAAGCCGGGAATTATTAATTTAAGACTTATTATTTTTATTATATTAATGAATTATTAATAAAATAATTAATTTATAATCCTTGTTTATTTTAAAGTAATCGACTTTTTAATATTATTAATTTATAAATTAATAATATATTATTTATAAAAGACGATATCTTTATTAAAAAAAAATAATTAAGATTAATAAAAATTAATTTTTTAGTTAAAGTTTATAAGTGACTTATTTTAAATTATAATTTAAAGTTTAATAATAATATTATTTATATTAAAAATACTTTAATTATATTTATATAAGAATAATAATATTAAAATTTTAAAGTTATTAATAATAATAATATTATAATAATTAATAATAAAAATATTATATATTATAATTTTAATATTAAAGATTAATATATTATTTAATATATTAAAGAAGTATATATTATATTTATTTATTAGTCGAAGACTTTATATAATCTTTTAGTTATTATATAATTTATTAAATTTATTAAAAATAATATTAAAGTATTAAATAAATATATTTAATAATAATCTTAAAATATCGTTAAAGGATTATAATTTATTAAGCTTAAAAAAGACTTTTTATATTTATTTATTTTTATTAATATTTTTTTTATAAATAATAAAAATTTATTTTTATAAATAAACTATATATTAATATTAATAAATAATATTAAATATATTAATATTCTTTATTAATCGTTCACGAAATATAAAAAAATAATAAAAAATATCTTAATGTCGGAATTATATAATATAATTTATAGATTTAATATAAGTATTTTAATAAAGACTATAATTAAATATATTATAAAAATTAATTTATCACTAATTATTTATATAAATTCAAAGTTATTTTATAAATATTTTATTAAGTTAAGAATTATATAAAAGAAGTACTTTATAATCGATATAATATACTTCCGACAAGCTTATAAAAGACATGAAATCGTAAAGATTAAGTAAATTAAAAGTGAATTAAATCCTGTTAACGATATAATAAAATCCAAGTCTTTAAATATTCTTAAGAACTTTATTGATATAAATATTATATAGTTGGATATCGAGAAATAAATTAAATATAAATAATGAATATATTAGCGAAGAATAAATAAATATATAAAAGATAAGAGTATAAAGAAGTGATAATATTATACTTTTATAAAAGATATATACGGGAATAATAAATAAATATTATAAATAAATATAAATATAGATATTATAAATATATTAATAAATTACGAGACTAGATTTAGCTAAATTAAAAAATCAGCGTTTATTTAAAAGAAAATATTATTTTTAAGCTATTTTTAAAATGATTTTAATATTAATATAACTATATTATAATTATATTAATTATATAATAATATTATAATTATATTATATAACTTTGCTTAATTATATATAAATTTTAATAACTAGACCCGATTAAGCTTAGTTAAATCCATAAAGAGATTATTAATACTAAAATATTAATAACTTTTTCTTTCCGAAATAAATCACTTATAATATATATTTAATATTTTTATAAAAAATATAACGACTATTATACGTTATAAATAAATCGATATTTAATAATAAATATTTATTTTTTAAATTTTTTAATTTATGTTTATATTCTTGACTATTTAAAAAAATTATATATATTTAAATTTATTATCTCGTTAAACATAAATTATTTTTTTATATATTATTAAACTTTTTATTTTATTATTTATTTTTTAATAAAAATATTTTTATTTTTATAAATTATTTAAAATAATAATTATAAATTTAAAAGAATTTAAATAATTAATATAAGAGTATTTAATTAAGAGATAAATTAATAAATAATTAACTTTAAGAATAAGAAAAACAAAAAAAATTAAAGTAAAAAAATATTACTTATAAATAATTCTAGTAATAATATTACTTTCTGATAAATATATAATCTTCGATAAATCAAAAATATTATAAATAATAATATTTTAATAATAATTATAATTATTATTAAAAAATAATAAAAATAATAATTTTTTTGGTTGGGCGGTTGGCCGGGATGAGCGGTTGGCCGGTGAACCCTTCTAAGCGAGTGCCTTCCAAAAAATAGTTTGCACTTCAAATACAACTATAATTGAACCAGAAATTATTTTGACCCTAAAATCTTTCCGTATACTCTCTAGCTTCTCCTCTAAATTATATAAACTTTTTAAGGAATACTTTGTTCTGTGTGATAGTTGTATTATGATTTGAAAATGGAGAGATTTTGGTGTTCCTGACTTTTCGCGAAATGGTCCGATTTCAAAACCGCTCGCCTTCGTGTTGAACCGCTCACCTAACCCATCCCTGTGTGTTTGGTTGGCAGGCTTCTTACATAAGTAACCAAAGCTTTCTTTCAATCCAAATCCCGTGTAGAAGCCACCTACGCACCTCTATCTCTTCGAATAGGGAGTAGTGACAGCTCCGATTGACTGCAGTGAGGCAGACTTGGAATGTCAAAATCAATTGTCAATAACTCAAAGTACATTGGTACCGAGATCTGTACTATCAACCTCAAGCGAATGAAATTAGAGCAGCAATATACTGCTCTATATCTCAGGATACACTGCTACATCGCAGCTTTAAGCACTCTTAGCACGTTCTCAGCTGCCTCCAAATCCTCGCGTTGCCATCCGGTCGAACGATACAATCTTTCTCTTGTCATCTCAGCTATGGTCCGTCTTAGATGAGTGAGCATTTTGTCCAGTTCAGCTTCTCGACCTTCACTTGCTCCATGATCCAAGAGTAATCTAGTTGCCTCGACTCTTCTCTGGTCGACCGCTTGCTCTAGCGGAGATTTGTAAACCCTGCCAATCTCGTTTAAACCGACGCCCTTCGCGTCCGCTCCATAGGTCAAAAGAAGTAGAATGCATTCGACATTCCCACCTCGAGCAGCAGCTTCCATAGGTCCTCCGTAAGCTCCGCCTCGTGAATGAATGTTTGCGCCATATTCTAATAGCACCCGAACAATTTCTGGTTCTCCGAGTTCTGCTGCCTCGTGCAACGGGAATGAGTGGCACAAGTCGGTACTTTCGAGATTAGCTCCAGCATTTATTAGCTTTGAAACAATGCTGGCCTTGCGCCTGGTGATTGACAAATTCAACGGGCGGCATCCTTCGCGATTTGGAATGTTGGGATCGGCGCCTTGATCCAGCAGGAAAGATACCACATACTCGTAGTCACTGAGCCATCTCAGAGCGGTAGTGAGTGGTGTTCCATACATGCCCGAGATAGTGTCGAGATTTGAGTCTGATTTAGACAAGAAACGAAGGACTCCTTTGTCTTCGTTATACCATGCTGCGTGAAGTGCAGCACCGAGAATTCCAAAGGACCTGTCATCAACCTGGCTACCTGCATTTAATAGCAAGGGAACTATTGAAGTACGGCCAAAACAGGCTGCACTATGCAGAAGCTCGGATATTTCCTCTTTTTTCGGATTGGCAGGTTTGAACACGAGGTGACGTATTTGAGTATCGACACTAATGTCAGAGACATATCTCAACGGCTTTAGTAAGGGTGGATCAAGATTGGAAGTTGTTCTTTCTTGCCGGAGGGCCAACCAGTCAGATGTATCAGGAGAGTCCATGTACAGCCAGATCTGCCAGTCACTGGGCACGTGACCGAGATATTCTTGGCATAATCTGTCCAAAGTCTCTGAATGAGGGTGACTTTCCAATCGCTTGAGGTGTTCTTTCCAGTAAGTAATTGCGTAAAGGAAAAGAGGAAAGTCTTTGGTCCGTTCAACTAAGATGACTCGTGAATTCTTGTCCGAGATGGTCTCGGAGCATTCCACGAGATGGTTCATGTATGCAAAGCAGACTTCTGCAATTAGGTTATCCGATGAGAGCTGAGATATCTGAAAATAAGCAGCTTCACTATTCCCTATGCGGTGGGAGACAAGATATTCCTGCACGGAGAAGTGCGCTAGTTGTATCCTAATTCTCTCCGGATGTGATAGGCTGGCAACCTCACCGGAAGTACTGGAGCCTTGGATGGTTTCCGAAAGAGAGGTCTCATGATCATCAGATTGAGTGACGGATGCAGTCGATTCCTCGTCGGTCTCTGATGCGAGTGGAAAATGCATATTTATGTGGCTAGAGTTTTCATGGCTAAAGTCATGGAGTCTAAGAGCAATCTGGGGTGGTGTTTGGCGTTTTTCGCGAGACCACGTGGTGACTAGACCTGATGGTAACATGTCAAAGACATATTTGACGTCCATGAAGCGATATGAGAGATCAACGTAAGGAGGTTCCGTGGTCCGGGCAACCATTGCTTCGGCAAGCTCAGCTAGTGTAATATCCCGAGCAGCGTAAGCCAACCATTGCAGCGCTAAATGGGCTGTTTGTCGGTCTTCCTCGTCAATTTCTAGCAAAATACGTTCGTAAAATGTGTCCAGGGTCTTCGGGAGAGTTTCGATAGTTGCTCGTAATCTTTTCTCCGTTGGACATTTAGTGAGCGCATCGAGTTGCAAAGCTACGAGTCGAAACCTACTACTCGTTATGTCAGGCCTTCCTCACCGGCTGAGAATTCACTTACATTCCCTTTGCGCGAGACGCTAATTTTATTTTGACTTCATCTTTGAGTTTCCAGCTCCACCTCGAGAACGCGTAGGTCTGTAGCCGCTGCTCCAGGTATCGCTGGATGTCATACTCGCATTGTGGTCCTTGGGCTTCCACGATTCGAAAAATTCCACTGCTTCTGGGGTATTGGTCGAAGGAATCCACGATATCAATTTCCAACCGACTCGTTACGAAGATATGGAGTTGTTCGGCCCTCCAGGATAAAATTTCTTGAAGTATATGGAGGAGCTTGGCCCTCTCGCCGTCAAACTTGGGACACTCATCAACGGCGTCGATAATCAAATATATGTCCCCAAATCCCTCTATTACTGCTTTCAGCATTTCAATTAGCTTCCCTGTAGTAGGTCGTTGCTGGCCATGATTTGCGTGATCAAAAGCTCGCTGCAATTTTGAAGGTGTGTCGGTACGGTTGCTGCAGATATCCTTGATAAAAGAACATAGCATTGTGGAGACTTTTTGCTTCTCTCCATCGGTGAAAGTAAAATACCAATACGCAACGACTGCAGCTGGCTCATCCTCGCAGAGGTGTTGAACGTGATTGATGACAGTTGAGCTTGACGACAGTTAGTAGATGATCAATCTGAGACTTTTGGACACATACCAAAGAATGGACTTCCCCACGCCCGCTGTATCTCGTTAGTGTCAAGAGACCAAAGAACGGGGGGAGCTACGTACCTCCTCCATTGACCCAGATGAGGCTATTCTTCGCGTTTATCCAGGTTTGAAGCGCCTCACTATTGATCAGCCACTGTCCAGTCGTAGGCTCATGTTTCTCGCGAGCGATATTGTGCTCCTTGGAAGGGTCAGGAACCCCAACCGACAGCCAAGTCACAATTCGGAGGCATTTTCTATCTTCCTGTGCCAATCTAATCTGTTCTTTGATGTCTTCAAGTATATCGAAGCTCTTCAAAATCTTATGACTTTAACCCAGACAGTCAGTAATCAGCTGCGGGAAGTTGAAAGGACTTGGCGTTTATCCTTCAGAGTTTCGAGGGAGTAATTCTTACACATTCTCAACTGTATAATCCAATATAAGAGTGGACTTATTACTTTCTATCGCAGAAGTAATTTTCTTGATATCTCCCTTCCGAAACGGCCATTTGAGTGACCTTGCGGTCCTCTCATTCGAACTAGGACTCTTTCCAAGTTTCCCCTCCAAGGTCTTCAACTCCACCCAAACTACCTGCAAAGGACCATTAGGGTCTTCCACCAACTCCGAAACCAGCAGCCTATCTTTGAATCTGATGTTCAGATTCCGTATAGCGGTCAAGATGGTTTGCAGACTTTTGATGGAATGATATAGCCGGTGAATATCACTTCTGGCGTCTCGCACACTACAATAATAGTCGCTGAGGACAGAAGCAATAGATACTGTGATTTGGATCACGGCAATGATACTCGCGCCGGCGCTGAGACCGTCCATGACGGACGCACAGCCTTGTTTGAAGCCGAGTCCACTCCAGCCACCACTGGAGCTAGCCCCGAGGAATGACCGTCAAACCAAATACACGTGGGGATAAACTTCGAGATGACGAAAGGCGGTGGGGGAAAAGTGATGATAGAAGATGATATGAAAGGTGCAACCTTGTTCTTATGCGCACGGGATTTAAATTTTGAAGATGAGGTTTCGTGAACGACGTGGGGGTCTGCGCCTCCACAAATAGAAAGCGTTACCGCAATTGATAAGCAAGCGAATCCAACCAGATGGTAACTTTTTAATAGTTACTTCTCAGGCTCTCTCGCACCTGGTTTGGGCTGCCGCCTCCAAGAGTTACGATTTGATAAAGAGAGTTGCAGAGTGCACTCGAAGAACGGAAAGAGGCCAATGAATCACAATTCAAGACACACGAGACAGACGAAAATTGCAAAGGAGTGATCTCCACAAGCTTGCCCCCCAGCACTAACTTTGAGCCAGGTCAAAATTCATTCGAGAGCCGACCAAGCAAATCGCATTTTGCATAGCCGTAAACAACCCATTCAACCCTTCCGTGTTTGCCTTCTTGTCGTTAACCTCATGAAAAGCACCAAGGAATCAGATCTGCTCAGGTGAGTTGCTCAGGGTGCTCAGGTTACGCAGGAGAGTTGACTGAGCCGAGGGTGATTAGCGCCTGAGCAAGAGCAGCAAGCTTACTAACCCTATATGGCATTCAAGAAAGAGAAAATTGATTCATAATACCCGACGATTTTATTAATTATTAAATCCCTAAACCTTAATATAAAGAAGTAATTATTTTAGTAAAAGAAATAGGGGATTTAGAGATTTAAAATAAATCAAAAATAATAATTTTGTATAGCGCGGTTAATATAATAGAGCAACAAGTCGGATGCAGTGTAGTGGGCGTTGCGTCTCCAGCGGGTCGATTTACAGGGCTCGTTTGCTCGCTGGGCGTTATGGTTCACGCGTTCTTTAAAAGCGTGGAATTAATTAATTAATTAATGAGCTCGTAAGCTCGTCGGCGCTTCGCGCTAACTTACTCGCTCGCAAATTTAATTAAAAGGGAATGGTAGGTAGGAACGTGCCTGAGCCTGAAGATATATCCTTAAGCGAGATATGGAATTATGAAATCACGAAAAA
>Ga0302221_10001667_pt1 | contig 14139 bp, 15 predicted proteins | sample II_Palsa_E2_1_FD_193517 | JGI IMG/M metagenome (GOLD analysis project Ga0302221, IMG submission 193517) | Peat permafrost microbial communities from Stordalen Mire near Abisko, Sweden - II_Palsa_E2_1 | ecosystem: Environmental > Terrestrial > Soil > Palsa > Peat permafrost | place: Sweden... | reverse complement strand
GGAAAAAATAGAACATGTCACTATATATTTTAAGGATGTTTTAAAATTAGTCGAATCGGTTGAAAATAAAAGACTACACTAAAATTACGGAGTAGCCAAGTGGTAAGGCATTGGGCTTTGATCCCGAGATCCTAGGTTCGATCCCTAGCTCCGTAACCATCAATGAATAGTATTATTTTTAGATTCTTTTAATTCAGATTCTTGTATTTTTTTAAATTTTAAAATACATTCTACTGAATTTTTTTTAATCGCGTTAAATACAGTGTCCATCATAGATTCTAAATTTTCACTGTATTGTTTTTCAGTTCCTTTATACTTTACACCAGAAAAGAATTTTACTAATATTCCCTCTATATAGTTAATTACAAAATAATATAAAAAAATTTCTTTTTTTCTTCCATGTTTTTTCCTAAGAATATCTAAGAAATTAATAACCTCTTTGTGAGCTTCTTTAATAACGTCTACACTTTCTTTTCTGTTCAATCCTTCTAACATTTTAACTCCCTATTATAACGTCTTTATAATAATCTATTCTTTGCTATAATACTAGATGATGATATAGGAGTTAATATGAGTTTAGAAAAAGAAAAAGAATTAAAGGCCTCATTAAATAAATTATTAGATGATTTGATAGCACAAAAAAAAACAATGAATAACGTCGTTGCTAAAGTAGGAATCGGGAAACCTTTTGATGTTCCTGATTTAGTCGTAATATGGCGCGCTATAAAAATTTTAGAAAGTATTAAACCTATTCCTGTTGATAGTCTACTTTTTTCTAAGAAGATGATAGAAGTTGAACATCTTTTTAAAAATTCTCCTACATTAAAAAACCATACAGTGCCTAATTTTAGGGACGTTGTATCTAAAGAAACGTTAGTTTATGCGGATATCGATAGAGAAATAGATAAGCTCGAAAATAAATCTAAAAATTTACTTGAACGAGGGCATAAAAGTGCTAGTGAAAGCGTCAAAGATATAGTTGCTTCATTAAGAGAATTCAATATATTATTATTTGAAGATAAATCTATTAACTATGAAAAGTATAAGAAAGAATCAATAGATTTAATTAGAACTAAAGGATTTGGCCTAGATGAACATCGTGGGTGTAAAGAAATTTTAATGAATTTAGTTATACTTATTAGCACATTAGGAGTCGCTCATATAGCTAGATACATGAATCATGGATCTTTATTATTCACGGTTCCTACAGATACTTCTAATAAAATATATAATTTAGAAAAAACTATAAAGGATGTCGATATACATTTTCCAAGTACATCGACTATGAAGGTGTAATTACTTTTTCTTCTTAGACCTTCGTGCCTGCGAATAAGCTATGGCAATCGCCTGCTTCTGTGGCTTATTCGCTTCCATTTCTCGACGGATATTCTCTGAAAATCCTTTCTTGGTACGTGCTTTCTTTCCTGAAATTAAAGGCATATTTCACCTAATTTTTTTGATAAATTTAAAATAAAAATCTAATATCGGTACTCTTATATTATTATAAATGTAAATTTCTAGCATTTCTATTCTAATTAAAATACTATTAATTATCCTTTTTATTACATTTTTTTCTATTATTGGTATCATAACAAATTCACAGTCTTCTAATGAATTACATCCGAGTTCACGAAAATTATCTTGCATTTGTTTTAATTTTTCATAATCTAACTGACTCATATTTATTATCCTTACGCTAATAATCCTGTCACATGAATGCCCATCTGTACATCTGCAAGTAAAATACCTACCAAAGTCCATTGCCTGATCCTAAAACTTGTCGTTGTTTTTTGATCAATTGCCCATACTACTTCGCTTCCATCTTGAGGACATGCAACCACTTGATAATTAGCATTAGCGAAAGTAACAGCCATTGTTACTGTATAACTACCTGCTGAATTACGAACAATTGTTGTAAAATTAAATTGATCGGCCCAAGTAGGCGTAGCCGTTTGATTGAGCGTACCATAAGCTTTTATGGCTGAGGGATGAAAAATTTGAACGCCTGGCGTGACTGCAACCGTATTACTAGTGGCAGTTTGCTGATCTGTTTTTACAGCAGCCGTAACAGTAAAGGTTCGATTAGCGGATAAGTCACCTCCTCCGGTAACTAATCCAGCCGCCGTTAGAGTACGTGTAGAGAGAACAAATCCAGAAATAGCCGCGCCGCCGTCTTTTATGCTTCCTGACGTGTCCGCAGCGACAACTATATTGTTGACTACGAATGCACCAGAGGTCGACGCTACGCCTGCTAAAGCATTATTGCTGACTGTTTTAAATGCAGCAGTTCCAACGGTTGCCACCCAAACTTCTTTCGCCGGTTCTATATTGATATATGCTACATATTGCGCGGCATCGCTAGGTACGAGCAATGGTGTCGCCGTAGCAGCTGCTAAATTAGCGCTCCATATCTGATCCGATGGAATCAGCGCACATCCATTGTAGCCATTGATATCCCGAATGAAAGAATACGGTCTTGTCATGAATTTTCCTTAATATTTAATGAACATATTTAGATATTGGTTAATAGACCGTGATTCTGCTCCTCCGGTATAAGATATAAAATTACTTTGCATAGTAGGGTTATTTCCAGCATTAGTAGTTAGATTAGAACCAGTAACATTTTGTGTTGATACATTCAAATTATGATTATGCGAATAAATTTCATCTAATTGAAAAGTACCTATGAAGTCTCCTGCTATTTGTCCTTGTCCATAAGGGAAGGCCCGAAGTGAAGTATTAGGATCATTAGCTGCCCCATTATTCCAAATCCGTATAAATTCACCTCTAAAATCAGGAACAGTTACATAAAATGTGTTTATAGCTAAGACTGTTTTATTTGCCACTAGTGTAGCTGTATCAGCACTAAGAATATCGACAACAATTCCTATACCGCCTGGTGATGGGTCAACGCCAATTCCATCTTTTCTATACCAAACATAATAATTTGGATTAATAATTGTATTATTTACAGAAAATGTGAAATAACTACCTGCTGTAATAGAAGAAGCTGCGGTAGGAACGACGGTTGTTATCTGATGTCCGCCTAATGCTTCCGAAATAAAAGCTGCCCTAAATCCCGATGTTTCCGCAGCAAAAAAATCAATTTTTATTCCAGTTTTTCCAACAGGTGCCGGATCTACCCCTACACCATCAACGGTGAACCATACATAATAGTTAGTAGTCGTATTGGAAAATGAAAAATACTTACCTGCTATTGCATTATCTAAGGAATTTACTTGTACAGAAAATATCTGAAAAGTATTTACTGCATTCCGTACAGTGCCTATACCCAAGTAAGGTGCAACTGTATTAATATCTAAGCCCGAAACAAATCCCGCAACATTTTGTTTTATATATATTAAACTAGCACCAAAACTATACCCCGTCACATTATAATTATTACCTGTTACTCGTGTAACAACAGTAAATCCGCTAGTTCCTGCCGATGACGCTGTACAAGCACCGGTAGTGTTAGTAGTTAATACGAATAAAGGGCTATTAACTCGACAAGCTGAAACAAAATTAACACTTGTTCCAAACCTTGGATAAGTTTGACCATCCAATAAGATATCACCTAATCTTTTATAGGGAATACCGGCCGCTGAATAACCGGTATATAAATAATTGCTACCATCACAATTTAATTCACCAGGTAATGGATCTTTTCTTATTTGCCAAACGCATTGACCTATAGAACTATCGTCATATTGCTCACCTTCTAGTGTTTTTATTCGTGGTAGGTATAGGTCATATCCATCCGCATTAGGAGGAGGCATATAGCCTGATGTTCTATAGATAAACTGAGAATTTGTTGTTTGTGGAAACTCTGTAAATTCAACAATGCCTGGACTTAAAATAAAGTCCGTAAATGTTGCATCGAAAATAAATGATAGAGGTAATCGAATAGCGATTTGTAGATAATCATCATTGTTTGGCCCTATTACTTTTCCAATATTATCGCCAAAGTTTATGACCTGATTGATAATAGACGGTGAATTTTGAATCATGACGGTATCGATAACCGTTGAATCTTCAGGGCTACCACCTGTGCCATAATTTTTAATAAGTAAAATGGTTAAGGATAAGTTAGTTGATGTGTTAGTTTGACCCGTAAAACTGAATGTTTGGGTGCTATTAGCAAATTTATTAACGTCTTTAAATTTTAATCGTAAATCCTTAAATAAATCGCCTGCACCTGTTACAGTTGTTGAAATACGGACGGCATAACGAGGACTTCCTGTAGGATTTGAAATAGGCGAGTTATAACGTGGGAATAAAACAAAGTCCGTAGCCGTACTTGCCATAGGACGATCAAATGACCATCCGCCTTGTGCAATAAAGGTTGTTGGTTGATTGACTTGTCCAGCTAATGTTGTGGCAGTAGCAGGTATATTGTTATGCAGTAAAAATTGCCCATTAGGGACATAATTGACAACACTATCATTTGATTCGCCAGAACCACCGGCCGAAAAGTTAGGCCAACCTTCACGAGTAAATTGTAATACATCGCCTTCGCTATAAACGGTAATATAGTAAAGTTCTACATTGCCAGCATCATCAAAGGGAAAATAATAAGGTAAAACGTTATTGCCGCCACCGTCCTGAAAAGTACCGACTGCGCTTAAGGTAACCGGATTAGGTAGTTGTACATAGGTATAGTTAGGCGGAGAACCACTAATGGTATAGATAGGCTTTAACTCAGTTCTAGCCTGGTCTTTATAAAAGGTGACTTCCCCATTAGCTAAGGGTAGTCCCGTGTCCTTATCAACGTAATACTGCTCTAATGATGGAGCAACTACGTACCGTGGATCTAAAGCCATATAAAAAATCCTTTTTATATATGTTTATTTATTAACCGTTTCCTGTTTGTGCGCCTATTAAACTTTTGACTAATGCGTTATAGGTTCCTTTTAATTTAGGCAGTGTTTCATGTACCGAAGGGTTAGTTGACAAGGATAAGACCTTTGGCATTAGATATCTCTTGCCAGCAAAACTTGCGCCTGCGCCTAATCCACCACCTAAAATTGTTCCATATAGGCCAGGATGAAAAATATTACCTAATACGCCACCTGCTAATACTGAACCTAGTGATCCTGCTGTTCCAACCGCTTCACCCCTATTAATTCTATGCGATATATCAGTGTATGCTTTATTTAGATAATGATTCTTTGGCACTAAATATTCTTCGCTGTTATTGCCGCGCTTTAATTCAGTTAGTTCTTTTAATGCGCCTTGTAAAGCTTCTGGCTTTACTGTTTCTTTATTACTAGTTGCAATTTTATGAATTTTTTCATTTGTATAAGGGATTACATTTTCTTTATAGAATTGGCTAGCATTTTGATATTGCTTATATTCTTCTGGATGCTTTGTTTTCAAAAACTCATTAATATCATTTTTTAAAACGTTATGAGCATTTTTCAAGTTTTGTATTTTATCTAATGGTTCATTTTTTCTGATATAATCTGCTGCCGTTGATCCCATTTCACTTTGTAAATCGTGAGCATTTTTTAAATTTGGTTCATCTAAAAATTTATTGTGCAATTTTTCTAAATTAGGCGGATATTCATCAAACGTTTTTTCAGGTAATTTTTTATATTCACTTTTCCTAGTATAAGATGCGGTAGGATGACCATAATTATAACTATTCTCTATTTCTTCTTTCCCTAATTTTTCTGTAATAGGACTATAGAGTTCATTGGCTTCTTTCTGCGCAGATCTATACCCCTTATTGATATCCCCAGCTAGTTTATTAGCATATTTTTGTGGGTATAAAAATTCTGCTGCTTTTGGAAGTGCCTTTCCTAATAAGCCGCCTAATAGTTCACCTGTACCACCGGTAAGAAATCCTGATTCTGCGCCTTTTAATCTATCTTCTGGTTCTGTACTAGCGCCATATAAGGTATTACTGCCTAGCCTTTGTGATAAGGCAGATAATCCTTTTTCTCCTAAATTTCCTGCTAATTGCGCAGCCTTTGCCACTGATGGCAACCCTCTCATGGCAAGATAAGTGGCGCCTCTAGCAATTAATGGTTCTATACCACCAATAAAAGAGGCCGCTTCCCCAATTGGTTCGCCTATATTTTGAGCAATTCCTTGTGGTTCAATTTTATTTATTAATGATGGCAAAAGATAATGCGCCATATTTTGTATGCCACCACCTGCACCAACCGCTAAGTTATAAGGGATATGCGCTACATCAGATAATAAACTAGAATCTTGTGGCGCCTGTGATGATTGAGTGTTTTGCTGTGAACTTTCATTACCAACTGGAATTGCTCCTAAATCAGAGAAATCATCAACTGGAACTGCACCTAAATCTGAAAAATCATCCTGATTATTCATAATTAACTTGCCTGTTTAGCGCCTCGCTTTAATGCTGCATCTAATTTATCCCTACTAATCATATAATCTTGACCATTAGGTGCATGTATTTTCACCATATCTGGCTTATATGATTCACCCTGTTTAACAGCGTTAACTGCTTTATCAGATAAATAATCCATATAACTTTTATCTTTATATTTATTTACTTGTCGTTTATTAAAATCATAAACTGGATTTTGTTCGTCATATTGGTTCCAAAGTTCCTTAGCCATTTGCGCATCAATTCCTCTTTCCCTCGCAGCGACTAAAAATCCTGGGCGTTCTTGTTGTCTGCGAGAATTTGCACGTAGGCCCTCAGTAAGTTGGTCAACAGATTCTGGCGACATAGCACGATTTGGTTTCAATGTCCCTGCAAATTTGGTTAAGAAATTAGTATTTCTTCCACCACTCTGAATAATTTTGGCCATTTCCGCTTGTAAATTATTAGCAGCATTGTCGGCTATTTGAGATTCGCTACTAAGTGCAGGTAAATGACCATAGATAGGACCTCTTTGCTTTGGTGTTAAATTTTTGTAAGAACTAGCAAGCTGATCAATAGATTTTTCTAGCCTTCTATTAGTATCGGCATCAATGGACGCTGTATTTAATTCTTTTTGATAATCTCTATTATTTTGCTTGATTTCGTCTATTTTCGAAGCATTCTGAACCTGAATTGCTGCCTTTTGTTCAGGCGACATAAAATTTTGCGACAAAATATTATTAAAAGGAGATGAACCATTATTGCCTTGATTATTTCCTAATTGTGGCTGACCTGATTGTGATTGTCCCATTTGGCCTTGAGGATCTTGTTGCTGTTGCTGTTGCTGTTGCTTAAAAGCATAATCATACAAAGCACCCTCAGGATTTAGCATAAAAGGACTACTAGCCTTCATTTGATTCATTTGATTAGTTAATTTTTGCCCCATTAATTGTTGTTTTAAAATATCGGGAAGATTTTGTAGTGTTACTTCATTAGTCTGATTAGCTAACTCTCGTTGCCTAGCTTGTTGCTGCAACTGTTCAGGCAAATATTTATTTGTAACAAAATTACGATATATCTCCTCGCCTGTTTTCATTCCTTGACCAAATGGATTAGCTTGCTCAGGTGTTAAAATTTGGAACTGTTGTACAGGTATAGTCATGATTAATTCCTAATAATATCCACCGCCGCCCATTCCACCACCTCCATAGCCTCCACCGCCGCCCATTCCTCCTCCGCCAGTTCCAGTTAACATGCCTACCATTTGCAATGCTTGTTGATTTTTATTAATAGCGCTGGAATAGGCTAAATTTCCTTGACTCATTAAGGAATTAGATAAATTTTCTCCTAGATTTCCTGACATTGTGCGCCAGAGTTATAAATACCTTGTTCTCCGCCTAATCCTTGACCATATAACCCTAATACATGTGCTAAATACTGGTTATAATCCTGACTAGCTAAATTATTGACCATATTAGCTGTATTTTGTTGATGCATCGGACTACCTAACATGCCACCAGCAGCAGCAGCATTATTTGCAGCTCCCGTAGCCTGATTAACCTGGAATTGATAACCAGGTGATTGCTGATATCCTTGGCCAAACTTACTAAGCATGGCATTAGGATCATTCATTAATTGGCTATATTGTTGTTGCAATCCAGGATAGACTTGATTACCCCTCTCCGCGTAAGGGCCTAAATAATCTTTTAAAACACCGGCTATCTGATCATAATATTTGCTAGCATCTTCGGCAGCATCATTCCCACCGCCGAATAATTTTCCTAGGAAGCCACCACTTCCCAGAGAATTACCTAAATCACCAAAAAAACTCATAAATCATCCTTGATTTAAAAAAACCTATGTCAAAGTAAATATCTTAAAAGTACCTGCCTCATTTCCTTTGAATCTTCTTATTGTTTCATCATAAATTATAGTTCCTTCAGAAGTTGCCGTATTTAAACTATCTATAATTGTTGTAGGTTGCTGAGGTTGTATAAATCCATAAGGCGATAAGTTATTTTGAATAATTGCTACTATTTGTTGAATCCATTGTTGCCATGCTGGGTGCCAACTTCTATCTTCTAATATAGGTGTAACGGTAGGTGGATTTGGAAATAAAAAAACGGTTCTATTCATTGGTACACACTCATCACGCCATTCCCTAAAACAAAACGAGATAATCCCCAGCATCGAAGCTGGAAACTGATTTCATTTGTCCGGCCTAGATTCCACCAAATCAAACGGTTCTGTCTTAATCCAACCCTATTTAATACCTTGCCATTAATATTGCTAAACGATTCGTTACCGCCTTTAGCAATGGATAAATCAATACGCTGAATAGTATTGCTATCGCCTTGTTCGACTAAAAAGGTAACGCTATTGGCAATAAAAGGTAAATTATCTGGAGAACGAATGGGAGGTGTAACCCTAATCCTGGGCATTTCCTCGCCATTAAGCGCACTATATTTGGTGCTGAACTCATATAGTCCGCCATCCTCGCTGCTGATAAAATAATAAGCGTTGTTAAAAAAGACGACTTTCTTCGCAATATGCTTATCCATGTACTGATTACAGACTGTAAAAAACATCTGCGTGGTAAAGTCGTAGATATACGTTAGGTTATCGGTATTAAAAGTAAGCTGATAAATTAAATGTCCATCTTGTTTGAATAAAAAGCCATACGAATCTTGTGGTTTGGTTAATTGCGCTAATTTGAAATTAATTCCATCATTAGAGATAGGTTTAATATCATTGCCATCGCTCATAACAATCACAGGGCCCGATTTCTCGTTGATAGCGAGCCAAACGACAATGTTATCACCAAAGGCTATGGTCGCTTGATTGGCACAGCCATAATCGATATTAAAGCCACTGCTGCGCTGATAAGGGAATAACTGTTGACCTAAATCAAACCATGATTCAGTACCTATACTACCCATAACAAAAAGGACATTTCCTCTACCTGGGAATGGGAAACAAGCTAAAGGAATATCGGATTTTGTTTGAAATGTGCCTACATGTGAAGCATCATTAGGCCAAGAGGTACTTGTGACTAAATCATTTAATCGCCAGACCGGATTAGCAATATCAGGCGCTATAAAATAACCATTTTGGTAAGCGACATAACCTGGTTGAAAATCTAATACGGAAGTCGATAACGTCGACATTTCATAGTTAAATATATAAATATTTTCTTTGTCGCAAATGGCTATTTCTTTCTTTTCATTTTCAGCCATAAAGACATCGCCTTCGGCGGTATCGATGGTAGCGATTAATTCTGCTGATAAACTAGGCGAGATGACATATATTTTGTCTGAAATGACAGCGAGCATGTTTCCATAGCGTGTGCTGCTAAATAATCCTCGACCTACACCGCCTAAATCCTGGATAAGTTTATAGCCGGCATAATCAACTAACATGCCATCAGAGACGATCATGTTATAGGTTTCAGCTTCGGATATTTTGGGATAACGTCCGAATTGATTACCACCTACGATTTGAACAGGGATATCTGATTGAGGCATTATCCTGGCCTCCATGAGTGCCCTATATTCACATCGGCCCAATTAATACCGCATTTACCTGTTAGCGTAGATAACTTGTGAATCGTTAAATCTAAAGGTGCAATGCTATTATTAATCTGGATTTCTAATGCCCTTAATTTCTTTTCATTCGGTGGACTTAAGGTGACGTTATATTCTCCGCAAATATATTCAGTCAGAGCATATCGGAGATAAGTAATATAAAAACGGTCATAAATGGTCAGCAAATCGGTATTTAATGCGGCTTGATTAAGACCAAACTTACCTACTAAGGTCATAGGGTAAGCAGCAGCCGGCAGAAAATAGACATAGACCGTTCCTTCGTTTAAACCTCTTTCCAAATGATAGTTAAAAGGTAATGCGCTGATATTATCGACACGACCTGAACCAAAATAAGTTGTTCTATTTTGTTCCATCATTGAATAGCGAACAGGGCCGATATTAAACGTTAAGCTATCGATCTCCAGAAGATTAGGAATAATATAAGTCTCCTGACCTGGAACCGCATTAAAATGATAGACGGTATAGTACGGAACAAGACCCATATTAGCTGACTGAGTGCCTAATAAATCATTAAGCATGTCCAGACCATCGGATATCTGATCACCGCTGACAGTCTCAAAGACGCGCGCTACGACGCCTGATAAATACCAAGCGTTAGTGATTAATTTAGTAACGGTATAAGCCATCCTTGGCCTCCCCTTTTACAATAAAGGGATAGTAAATTCATATTGTTCAGAAGTGACCATCTTTAAAATCCTTTTATAATGAAAGGTAAACAGAGGCGATAGATAACGTTAGTTCATCGCCTGCATTTTGAACCATATAAGAAACCGAAGGTTTTCCATTGACTAAATTAGTAGCAAGAATTATTTGAGACGTCTGATCTTGACCTGCTGTTATTCCAGTTCCGGAAGTAGTAAGTACTTCATCTGATGAAGGAGACTTTAATATGAATGTATTGCCGGCGGCTTGGGGATTATAAGAAACAAGCATCGTGACCAATATGTTAGGAAGAGAAGGTATAAAACTACTTAAATCGACATTGGCAAATGTTGTTGAGCTTCCAGGCAATAGAACAAAGACCGACCCAACAAAAGTAAAAATCCTTTCAGACCCATTACCACTCTGATACATAGTAAAAATATCACCAGCACCCGATACACCGAAAAATCCTATATTCCTAAATAAATCATAACTACCAGGTAAAGTTGGCGTTAATGATAAAGAAAGAATTGCAGCCGTAGGATTTTGGCCAGACGAATCGCCAATAATGAATATGTTATAACAACGCTCAACGGTTAATGATCCTGCATCGATTCCATTTACTCCCCTTACCAATATCGAAGCAGTAATAGTCGAATTAACCGTCATATCATAACTATTGGTACTGTCGCGGAGTTGGCCTGGCGTTATAGAAATAGTCTGCGTACTAGGAAAAGTAATTACACAACCATTGATATAGCGTATAGGCGAATTTATAATTTCTGGCATAGAAACCCTCTTAAAAAAAGGGCGGCAGGGAATGACCGCCCAAATTAACCATTAAAGTGGGAAGCAAATACGCATGGAGTATTCAGGTACTAAGGTCGAACCCCAAATACAGTCATGCACAAATCCCCGTTGGTTTTGACCAAATAAAGAACCGTAGTAATAACGTAATGAAACGCCGGTATCAGGATCATGGTCTGCTGCGGTTGGGAATGGTGTTTCTTCTGGTAAGCGTGGCATTGCTAGGAATAATGCGCGGCCACCGACAACCAATCCGGCACGATGAGAAGGAACAACCTTAACTTGCATACCTGCAACGATATTGCTGGTAATATTTTGGTTAGCGCTGCCATTCGTTGAAACAAGCGCAGGTGAAATATTGACCACAACATTACCACCACCATCAGAAGCGGCATCGGCTGTTGCTCTAAATTGAACAGGTTGCGCGGAAGGCGTATGACCGATAAAGGTTAAATAACGTAAATCAGGCTGCCCTGTAACACCGTCTTGGAATTGGAATAAATCACCCGCTTTAATCGCATTAGCGTCGGTTGCCGTTGCCCCACTAAAGGTAATTTGCGTGATATTGGCACCGGTGGGATCATTAGTTGACACGACTGTCAAAGGCGTAGCGGGGTTAGCATTACCAACCGTACCGGCAACGTGAATAGGTAACAAGTTAGATTGATAGAAAGACGCTTCCGAGAAGTCACCTAACCACCAAGAACTAGCGATTTCTTCGTTGCGTTTTAATACAAATTGATTTAGCCCACTATTAACAATAGCTGGGACTGACACCATTGGTAAATAAACTTTCGTAGAGTCATAAGCCGCGCCAAAATCACGGAAATTAGCGAGCATTTGCGCGAGTTGACCATAGGAATTAATGGGAGTAATTCCGTCGCCAAAAAACCGAAATGGGCCTGAGGTTGCGTCAGGCGCAAAATTCCCATTTTCCGGATCCAATGGTACACTACTTGTGGCATTCTTTGCAACATTAGATTCAATAACGTTAGCCAACTCTTTAATCGCTGACTTACCGAACTGATCCATATAGCGTTCAGAATTAAAAATAAATTGCTGATTGCTAAACGCATAAGAAGTATTAGCCGATTGTTTTACTGCTAAATTTTGCACGCGTTGTTGCGATGCCTGGAAATTAGCAATAAGCGTATTCGTCACCGTATAGCGCGGCGGGAGGTCGAAAGAAATCACATCACCCAAATTGGCCTCAATCTTATCGAAGTCCTTGAATTTGGTGTTTGCTGTAGAAACGAAACAACATGAGTTTAATAAATATGCTAAACCGGAACGTTGATAGGTAATAACCTGTTGTAAAATATTAAGGGGCAGTGCCATCCTAGCTCTCCAATTAAAAAATAGGAGATAACGGCCACTATGATTTAAGAGTAATTAGGAGCGTAAATGCTGCTGCTTACGTAATTCTCTAATCGACAATGCGCCATTATCTGTACCGACATTGGAGGGTTTTAATTGGCTCAAAGGTTCAGGGGGCACCGGTTGTTGCAACGCCGTTTGGTTTTGTTTAATAGAATCAGAAAGCTTTTTTGTTTCCAAATACGCTAACCTTCCATTACCAAAATTAGTTAAATTTAATAACGTAACTAATTTATTCGGGTTACTAGCCAACTCGTACATGACGTCATCAGTATTTTCGACGGTGTTCGCAAGTTGCACAATTTGCGGGATTGTCGATAGGTCTAATGACTCCATTTTTTCGTCAAAGTCTGGGTATTTATCTTTACCGTTTGATAATTTAGCTAGAAATTCATTCGCAATATTTTGCGCGTGATATTGCTGAGCTTGCTGCTGAGCATGCGTATCAATCATTTTTTGTACTTGGTCAGGCGTAAGCGACTGCATTCCACCTAGATTCTGAGAACCTTGCGGATTTACAGGAGCATTAACAGGTTGTTGTTCCTGTTGTTGAGCCTGTAATTGCATCAATACTTCTTTCTTGCCTTGCTCGTACGCTAAATTTTTAGCATGCTTAACCGCTTTATCGACAGTTGATTGAGGTATTAGCTTTTCGGCTGCTTCCTCAGTGATTCCTGGTGGAATCGCCCCAGTCTCTACGGCGTTATCTAATCCTTGATCCATTCAAATTCCCTCGACTATTGCCCCGTCACGGTTAGACCTCACATGACGCATGAGTCTCGACTATTTCACCGGATAGCTCCGTATTGCCCCAATTAACGCATGGGTCTCGTCACTCATGCATAAATAATTCCATGGTTATCTATGCATTTATGAATAAATACATATATAATCCATTTATTTGATTAAATCAAGAATTAATTATTTATTAATTAAATAATAAGCGTATTTAATCGGTTCAAAATGTAATCACTTAAAAGTAGGTCATGGATTTAACAGACCGCATCGATACAAGAGCAAGGCTGCTCGGTTCACTATTAACATTTACCCAAGTTTTCTATCAGTTAAGAACCGGTAGAGAATTTAATGTCTCGTGTCCTGTTTCTAGAGAATCGCATCACATCACTATTTGCCGTGCATTAACGGACGTGTTTTACGATAGAAAGCCGCGGTTAATGATTAATATCGCGCCTCGATATGGTAAGACAGAGTTATTAATACATTTTGTAGCCTGGGCATTAGCGCATCATCCTGACTGCCAATTCTTATACATTTCTTACGCACATAGTCTTGCTAAAAAACAAACGCAAACTATTAGGCAAATAATGCAGTTGCCGGTATATCAAGATTTGTTTCACGTGA
>Ga0302221_10001663_pt1 | contig 14176 bp, 9 predicted proteins | sample II_Palsa_E2_1_FD_193517 | JGI IMG/M metagenome (GOLD analysis project Ga0302221, IMG submission 193517) | Peat permafrost microbial communities from Stordalen Mire near Abisko, Sweden - II_Palsa_E2_1 | ecosystem: Environmental > Terrestrial > Soil > Palsa > Peat permafrost | place: Sweden... | reverse complement strand
GTTGTGCGGAATGTCTGCAAATATTCGGCATGCCCGACAGGCGTTAGGGCATTGATACAGGACAGAGACGAAATATAAATTCGTAGCCACTGGTTAGTGGGTGGGAAAGCAAACAACCCTTTCGTCGTTACTAACACATCTATTGTGATAATTTTGACAAGCCATTTTGAATTGTTAAACTCGAAGACTTTCTAGAGCTATCAATCATGGACTTCAACGTCGATCTTTACCCAGAGGGTGGAAGCAACGCCCTCCATACTAGGAACCCGGAAGATGAGGAGTTTCGTCGAATTTTGGTTATGACCCAGAATGCAGGTGCCGGAGAGTCTCCTCTGACTATGAAGGTTGCCGTCAAAGAGTTGCATCACGGAAATCTGATTTGGGAACGCCGCACCTTCAAGGGCACCCTGCTGGTCTTTCACTTCCAGTTCAAAAGTAAAGTCAGCGAACGTCGATATCTGTCTGCCTCTATCACTTTCGAATTCTTCGACAAAGAGGGGAAATCCAGCCGAGATCCAGCCGTGATCAAAGTCTCACCCTCGACAGACAAAGACAGGTACCTCAACCGATCGAAATGGAAAAGAGAAATTACCAAAGGGGGCAACATTGGGCTGAAGCCTGAATGGGTCGACCTCGGCGCCAAATTGGAATTGAAGGATACGAAAGACCTGGAGTTCAGCGCGAGGCTCACAACGGAGACCCACTACAGCAAGGGCAAAAACGGGGACGAGAACGCGGTGACATGGTCCATGGAGCAGAATACGGGCAAGAAAGATGGTATCCCGTCCTTCCTGCAAGCTGCAGTCCTCCTTCGGCGTAGCACGGATGAACCTTTCGTGGCCAAGTTGCGCGTGAAGAGCGATGTGGACTGGTGGTCTGATGGGCGACGCCTCTTGCCAATGACAACGGACTTGGACAAGATCATTGATCCTGTGACAATTACTCCCATAACGAAGCAGGTGGACAACAACGAAATTACTAGCGTCACAGATGAAGAGCTTCAGAAGATGGAAAAGCTCCCAATGGACAGCTATTACAAGATTGCGAGCCCCGAGGAGGAAAAGCAGGAAGCAAATACGGGCACGGGAGGTGCAGGAGCGGCTGCAGCGGGAAGTACTGGGGCTGAGCCAGTGGCACCCCAGCCTGGCCCTTCATCGGAAGCCAAATAAAGCCCGACAGACTGACAGGGGATTGATCGAGTGCTGTGATTCGGTGTGGTGGTTTGATGTGGTGGTTTGGTGCGGTGGTACAGTACAAACACAATCATTGATATATCGAAGTTAAGGGAGGCGGGTTCTACATTAACATTTATAAGAAATTAAACTTTTATCCAAGTTGTCCACTTAGAGCACTCAGTCTTAGATTCTTACTGTAGGTTGGATGGTCCCCATGTGAATTCTAGGGCAGGCTCGGATCCAACCAGCGACGCTCGAAATGTGCTGCGATATGAGGCTGAGATCGAGATACGATCCCATGCCACGTCACCACACTCAGCAAGGGGATGCAGCAATATTGAAACGCCATATCGCCGCTCGAATCATTGATTGTCCAACTAGAAGCAACCTCTAGACGCTGCGGCTGAGAGTCTGCATGAAGTCTCTAGCGTTGCTGATTATTAAGAGAGCGCTGTTGTTAAGCGACCGCTGGAGAACCACTCTACCGATTTTATACTGTTATCGGTGTTTTTCTCCTTTGGTTTGCTGGAAACTGCTTTTATAGCCTTACTAATCAAACTAGCGGTGCAGACGGTCATTGTGGTCGCACATCGGTAACTCCTTTGCCAAGAATTCAGCCATACCACAACCCGAGATTTTTCCAGGTCCTCGTCAGCAGGCTGGAGCTTTGGCACTATGGCACCAAAAGCACTGTGAGTTGTCCATACAATTATGAGGATCTTGAAATGTTGAGTGCTTGTATGCAGAATTGTTCTAATCAGTGGCATCGAGAGCTGTGGGGATTCCCTGAATAAAAAAGCAAGGGATCGCGGTCAACAATTTATCCAAGAACGATACCCAGGCTCTGAGGTTATGCTTTTCGACGCGTTTCCAGATTCCCAACTGGAATTCCTGACTGATGATTGTATTCGTGGAAGAGCTATAGAAGTCATGTCAAAGTTGGAAAGTAGTTCTAAGGTATATGCCACTCAACTGTGTCTTCCTGATGCCATGGGATAACCGTGACGTAAGGAACCACCAGTACCAGTGGTTTTCATGGCCAATAATATAGGCGTGTCAGTGGTGAAGCAGGTGCGCGCCCAATTACAGAGTGCCTAGTCTAGTAATTCTGATACACTTGCAGATACTGTTACTTTCCTTCGAAAGTGCGGAGCACCAATGGATCGCTTACAGAACGGTCTCCATGGCAAGTGTTTCTACTCCTCCCCAAATTGCACAAATTTGAATGCAGAATCACCAGGTCATATGAATCTCCTTTTACTAACTCGTTCGCAGTTTTTCGCCGAGTATCCCAATTTCAGGGAGACCGTTGACCACAAACAAATGATGTTGGGGCTTGTATCCGCCCACAAACACCAGCTTTCTCCCCAAACTTTCCCTGTTCTGCTCAACGTACTACCGCATGCTCTCTACATTGTCGATAATGACTTTTCCGCTATCGGGAATTCTTATATAATTACACATGTAAGTCACTATGATCCCAACATATTTTTAATCTATTGTGGCATGTCAGACAGATGGGAAAGTCAGCTGGGATATGATATGCAAAGAAGTTAGCTAGCTCAGCTAATGATATAAAAGGTATCTCCAATAAATTTCGAAAGTGATTTTCTGCAACTAAGAGATACACTTCTTACCATCGATAACGACATTAGCACGGAATATATTCGTAAGTAGTCTTTTTTTGGCGGCCTTGGCTTCCTTCCTCGCACTGGTCGTTTCTTCAACTGAGATGGTGATAGAACTGTTTCCTGACTATGAAACATTCTTAACGCTCTGTTCTCGATTGGGGTCATCGCTCCGGAGAGCTCAGTCGCTCAGGGAAGAGATAGACTCGACTGCGTGGGTGCTGGATCACTCTATATTCCAGAAATGGCTGGAAAACAAGAAGTTTCCCATCCTCTTCATCGGCAGCCCGCCTGGTTTCGGAAGCACCATTCTTTCGTCGTCCGTGCCGTCACTCATTGAGTTAGAAAGACGAAAGCACGGAAGTCATTTTGAGATGTACTTATCTTTTAGTTTCAATTGCTGGGACACCCGCTGCAACTCAGAGCGAAGTTTTGTCGCGTCAATTATCCACCAGGCTCTGACTTTGCGGCCAAAACTCTTTCGGCACATCAGAGGAGTGTGTACCTTGATTTCTGAACAGCATCTCCATTCGATCTCTTGCGACCGACTTTGGTCGCTTTTCCGCCAAATACTGTTTGAGTCTCAAGAGCGCTGCGTTTTCCTGATCGTCAATTCGGTAGATCAGTGCCGAGAACCGGCTGCTGGAGAGCCCAGTATCGTCGAGAGACTTAGCTCACTTACCAAGGACAACCAAGCATCAGGGAGAATAAGGATACTGGTGACAGGGCGTACCCAGACTGAAACAACAGTACCTCTTTACATTAATCTCCCGGATGACCCTGCTTGGAAAGCTAGTATTCGAAACGCTGTGTCAAAGAGAATCCTGCACATTGTCTCGATGAGACCAGTATGGAAGGACTATGCGGAAGACATCACCAACAAGTTTTGCTGCGGGGACTACAACTACTTCAACACTATGCTGCGTGTCAAATTGCTGGAAAGTACCAAGATCCCGTCAACTAGAGCCTCGTTACAGCTCAATGTGCCAATCCGATCGATGAATCAGGTGTTTTACACCTTGCTGAGCAATCTTGAAAATCAGGAAATGGCTAAGGAGGCGCTCAACTGGATCTATCACGCAACCAAGCCTCTGACGGTGTCCGAACTATCCGTGGCAATAGCGCTAACGTCGATCTGCAACGGAGAGAAAGCGGACGAACCAATGCCAAAAGAGGTCGAGAGCAGATTGACAGTACTTGAGGAAGCAATCTCTTGGGACCCTAAGAGAGACCTCCAGGGACTCATCGGCAATGTCATAAAAGTAGTCGGCAACATGGGCGAGGTCTGCCTGATCCACAGCACCTTCCGACAGTATTTCGAGAGTTCCGAATTTTTTAACCCGCAATTCCATGAGAAGATAGCTCGCAGATGTCTCACCTATATGGCCACAGTCACAGAATACCTGGCCGAGAGCTCGGATTCTAGTGCTGACAAGACCCGAGTCCTCGCCTTGCTTGGCTACGCAGACATAAACTGGACGATGCATTACAAGCTATCGGCTCACCCAGTTCCACTGTTAGATTCGAAGGTGATGGAGTTCCTGTGGCAGGACGAGGCAGCTGCTTGGTTCAAGAGGCTAAAACCCGCCGTCAGCTCGAATCTGCCTATTACAGACCCTCTTGTAATGGCGGCAGAAGGCGGATTGACCAGCATAGTGATGGCTCTCCTCCGCCCACCCTTTTGCATAATCGAGGAGAGCATCAAAGCGGCGCTCGAGACATCGGTACGGCAAGATGATTCCCATATCTATGGTTTGCTTCTGCCACATTTACTGCCGCAGAAGTTAGCTCCTTACGTCTGCCTGGCCGCCGAGTACGGGAATACTGGCCTTGTTACCCAAATTTTGTCCCAGATGGACAGCGAAGAAAGAGAGGCTTTGGCCAAAAAAGAAGTCCCCCATACAGAGTCTCCAACCCTGCTTGCAGCTCAGAACGGTCATATGAAAACTCTTATCGCAATTCTTGACAAATTGCCGGAGACAGCTATCGAGCAGGTGGACTGCCTGACCTTGAGCACTGTTTTCAATTGGGCGGCTGCTTGGGGGGACTCGGAAACCCTGGAGACCCTCCATAGCCGGAAGGGATTGAAAGCTGACTCCATGACCTCGCAGGACAGCAATAAGGGGTCGCTGCTACGTCTAGCGGCAAAATCAGGATGCCTTGACGCCGTCGAGTTCGTGTTGAGATTTGCAGACCAAGATGCCATTGAACAGAAAGACGACAAATTTCTAAACGCCCTCCATGTGGCCTCGCTAGAAGGCCATGTGGCTATCGTCAAGAGGCTGATTAAGGCCGGCGCCGACGTGATGGCAATGGGTGACACAAACAAGTGCTCTCTGGAATTCGCGGCCGATGAAGGTCACTTGCCAGTCTTTTGTCTCCTCTTGAAGGAGATGGATCAGCAGTCCAAGAAGGAAATGACACGCGGGCATTCGAAAAAAGAGACCTTCCTAATGGAGCATCTCCACAAAAGTCTACTCAATGCCATAAGCCACGGACACACGGACATTATCCACCACATCCTCAGCCAAAATAACCGAATGCCGGAAAAGGACCCTGAATTAATGGACTCCGCTGTTCGTTCAGGCCACCTTGACGCCATCAAGATACTTGTCGATGTGGATATAAAGCTCCAGGAGACGGATGAAGAAGGCGAGTCGCTGCTGAGGAATGCCATTTTGGAGGGCCGTGTGGACATAGTCAAATACCTGGTTGAGGCCAGGATCAAGGTAAAAGGAGATCCTCAGTACCTTGACGGGCAAGTGAACATCCTGCATGACGTAGCTAAAAGTGGCAACTGCCCAGTAATGCGCGAGTTGCTTTTGCTACCGCAGTCAAAGGACCTCTTGCAGGCATCCAACTATGTGGGCGACAAACCACTTGATGTTGCTGTACAGTTTGGTCACGAAGGAGTCGCAAAGGAGTTGCTGAAGAAGAGTAACCTGGCATTGCTAGGCCTTGGGAAAAGAAGGCCATTCAGAACGCTTTTCAGGGCTATTGAGGGGGGGCGGGTTGAGATTGTAAATCTTCTCTTCGCCAGAAACTGGGAGGCGGACTGTCGTGATGCAGACTCCAACACGCCGCTTCACAAAGCTACTCTCGGTGGACATGCGGAAATTGCCAAGCTATTTTTCAACAACAAGAAGATCTTGAACGAGAAGAATGCTGCCGGCGACACGCCACTTCATATTGCCGTATCGGAAAGAAACCTGGAAATGTTCAGGCTCCTCCTTGATCACCAGGGAGACCCCAACATGTTAGGCCATGATGGCTTCTCAATACTGCATGTCTTGTGCAGGCAAGGCGGTTACTCTCCAGATGAATGGCTCGGAGAACTTCTCTCTCCTAAATTTGACCTCGAAACTCCCAAAAGGCAAAGAGAAAGGGTCAACATTGATCTGCTGAGCTCGGCTGATAGGACCGCACTCCACTACGCAATCATATCGGAAGAGACCACTAAGGTCATCTTGGATCAAACTCCGACGGTCGATGCTGTAGACACAGAGACACAAGAAACGCCCCTCATGCTTGCCTCCGAGCTCGATAACGCAGGTGTGATCAACCTGCTTCTGAAGGCAAAGGCAGAACCCAACAAACGAAATAAAGCCGGCAAGTCAGCTCTTGACATAGCGATTGAGAGTGACCTATTACCTAATGTGCGAGCATTAGTCGAAGGAGGAGCCGATGTGAACTCGAGAAAGAACGAAAACGACCCGACGCCATTATATGTCGCAGTTTCAAAGAGTTCCCTACCGATTGTGAGCTACCTGCTGACGAAAGGCGCTGATCCGAACCTGTTTGGCGGGGACTTCTACTCGCCTCTCGAGCTTGCAGCGTATCAGGAAGAAAAGGAGATTGTGAAAGCTCTCCTAGAAAAAAAAGACATCAATCTCAACGCAGGCTCGGCAGAACATGGCATAGGTTCAGTGCTCCACGCGGCCTTGATCTCGCGCTCGCAAGACATATTTGACTTGATTATGGAGAAGGGCGCAAACCCTAATGTCACTGCCGTGCCCTATGTAAGCAACAAACCTCTTTGTCCTCCAAGTTGAGCTCCTCTTTCTACTGGCCAGCTCTGAGTTTCAGCTCCCGGCTCTCTCCTGGTTCTCGCCCTTCCCCCCAAATACATTTGCTAATTCATTGCAGTGGAAACCGCTGCACTTGACGATGCTGCTCCAATCTCCGGCCGAGGAAACTCGTCACTTGGTAAATAAGCTGATTGAAAAGGGTGCGAAGATTGAGAATCTCGATCTCGGAGGCCGCTCGACTCTTTCCTTGGCCGTGTTGGGTGCCGTAGACCATGATATTGAATACTTATTGGAGTTGAAGGATGCTGACCCTGACGTGCCCGATCACACCAAATCAACTCCCATCCATTATGCCGCCATGGTGAGTAGCGATAGCAACCTCAAGAAGCTCCTGGAAAAGAGCAAGGATCTAGAAATGTTGGATGGGTGCAAGCGAAGCATCTTGTATCGGGCGGCCATGAGTGGCGACCTCGAGAAGTTCACGACTGTACTGAATAAATTACCAGAGAGCCGCCGCCAGCAACACTTGGCCACGGCTATATTTCCAGCTGTTGCGAGAGGCGAGTTGGATATGGTGAAGAAATTCTTCGAGGGCACCAAGATCAACTTGAATGCTGTCGATCGTAACGGATGGACCGCGCTCGAGATTGCGAGGGCCTACGGAAATGAAGAGGTGCTCACTTTGTTGGAAGAAAAGTTTGAAACACCATCTGAAGCCATATCTCAGACGAAACTTGAGCCAACGAAATGGAATCGTGACGATATTGGGCCAAATGGTGTGTTGTCTGAAAATGACCTAGTAGGATCCATCACAGGTGCGGTCCCTTACATTCTTTAAATTCGTATTTCGAGTCAAGCCTTCAAAAAGGAGAGCATTATTTTCTTGCTTGCAGCATACCAACACCGTACAGGGGTGAGTGAACAGCTCTTCAACGCTGGAGCCTGCAATTTCCGAGCGAATGCCTGCATGCCCAACGACTCTGGCATTTTTTACTTTGAAGTGACCATTCTACAAGCTGGGTAAACTCTCCCTCTCCACTTCATAGTTCACATATTGTGCTTTGCATATAGCAGCGTTCTCCTGGATTGTTTTCCTCCAATCAAGTTGTGTTTGCTGACCACCCCGATTCCGAATACAGATTGGTCGCCGTCGGGTTCTGCGAGGAGCATGCGGTTTTGGACAACTTTTTAGGGCTGGGTAGTGGAACTTGGGGCTACCACTCGGATGATGGCAGCTTCTTCACAGGACGTGACATGTCAGGGGTAGAATCTGGGTCTGGTCCGCAATATGGGCAAAAGTATGGTGGAGCTGGTACAGAGCCTGATGTTATTGGATGCGGAGTGAATTTCCAGAAGAAGACTGCATTCTTTACTCACAATGGTGAACATCTTGGTGAGTACCACGATTTTCATGTTTTGGGGAGACATCTCACGTTTCCCTCCTGAAATTGTTTCTCTCGACTAATTACTCGAATACAGGGACCGCTTTTAGAAACATAGTTGGACAGTTATACCCAGCCGTTTCCCTGTCGTACTCGACAGAAGAATCTCGAGTAAAGGTAAATTTTGATAAGAGTACATTTCGATACAAAGCAGAAGAGGAGGTGGAGGCGGAGGCGGAGGCGGAGGCGGATGCGGAGATGGATCCTAGAGAGGTTGTTGAAACTGAAGATTAGACCCCGTAGGAAAATATAGTGGGCTGGTACTTTTAGGCGTTCCGGGAGTCTTGCGCGAATAGTTAAGACTTGAGAAGAACCTCGAATACTTCTTTATAAATATTAATAATTAAATACTTTTTGCTGGAGAGAAAAATAAATCTAAATTATAATTAATCTAGTTTATTCTTGGATTATAAATATTAATTATCGAGTAATAAATAAAAATATAACTAATTTATATATATATTATTTAAATAATTATTTAATAATTTTTTTATTTATATATAAATATAAATATTTTTATAATTTTTATAATAATATATTTTTATAAAACTTTTATTTAAAATTAAAAGTTTAATTTATTTATATATATTATTTAAAATAAATTATAATATTAAAAAATATTTAAATTAATATTATTAATAAAATTTTATTTTTTAAATTTATAATAATAAAAAGAATTTTATATTAATAATTTTTTTTATTAATATTTTTTAAAGTTTATTAAAATTTATTATTTATTTAATATAAATATATTATTATTAATTTATAATTATTTAAATTTAATTTTTATAATAAAATATAAATATTTTTTTAAATATTTTTTTTTATAATTAAATATAATTATTTAATTATTATTTAATTATTTTTAAATTTTTAATAAAATTTTTTTTAAATATTATTATTAATATTTATTAAAAATAAATAATTTAAAATTTATTTTATAATTTATTTTTTTAAAATAAAATTAAATATTTTTAATAATAAAATATTTAATATATTTATTTAAAGTTTTATAAATAAAAAAAATTTATATTTTTTATAATAATATATTTTTTAAATTTTTTTATTTATTATTAATTTAAATTATAATTTATTTTATAATTTTTATTTAAATTTTTTTTTTATAATAATTTTAATACTTTTATAATAATTATTTAAATATAATAATTACGAAAAATAAAATAAATACACGTATAAAAAATAAAGTATTATAAACTATAATTAATTATAATATAAATAAATTATTAAAATATATAATATTAATAATTAATTCACGAACTCACGACTCGTTTATAATTCGCTTATAATTTATTAATAGTTTATATTTTAATTTTTTTTTTTTTAATATTTTTAATTTAATATATATTTAAATAAAATAATATTATATTTTTAAATCTCGAATCTTTATTAAATTATTTTTAATTTATAATTTAATTATAAAAAAAAATTATTTTAAATAAAATTAATTAATTATAATATATAATTTTTAATTTTATTAAAAAATTATAAATAAACTATAATTAATTATAATATAAATTAATTAAATTTAATATTATATAATAAATTATATTATATAATTAATTTTTTATTAAATTATTAATATTTTTTTTTTAAAGAATATTTTTTTTTATAATTAAATAATTTTTTAATATATATTAATTATTTATTATTATTTTATTATTAAATATTATAATTATAAATTAATATAAATAAATTAAATATAATAAAATTAAAATAATTCTATAAATATAATAAAAAAAATTTATTTATTATTTATTTTTATTTTAATCTTTATTTTAATTTTAATTTATAATAATTTTTTTATTAATAATTTATTTAAAAATATTAAAATTATAAATAAATTTTTACTTATAAAATTTTAATTTTTTTTTATTAAAAGTTTTATATCTCGAATATAAATCTTTAATTAATAATTAATTTTTTATAATTTTTTAATTATTTATTTTAAAAATATTTAATTTTTTTTAAATAATTTAATTAATATTTATAAAATAAAATAATTATTATTATAATTTATAAAATATAATTATAAATATAATTTATAATATTAAAACTTTTATTATTTCTTAATTTAATTTTATAAAATATTTTTAGTTTATTAAAAAAAACTATAAAGTTTTAATAATTAAATTATAAATATTTAATAATAATAATTTTTTTTTTAATTATTTATAAAATAAATTATTTTTATTTATTATAAATATTTTTTTTTAATTAAATATTTAAAATAAAAAAATTATTAAATTATTATTAATTATTATAAATAATATTAATTAATTTAATAATTAATTATTATATAATATTTAATAATTTATTATTAAATTATAAATAATATATTATAAATTTATTTTTTTAAATTTATTAATTTTTTAATAATTTTTAAATATATTTTTAATTAAATAATAATTTTAATTTTTTTTATCTTTAATTTTAAATAATTTAAATTTATTTAATTAAAATAATATTTTAAATAATTATTAAAATAAATATATAAATAATATTAAAAATATAAAAAATAAAAATCTTTTTAATAATAAAATTTAAAATAAAAAAAATATTATTAAATATTAAAGTTTATTTATTTTATATATATAATTAATAAAAAAAAATTAATAAATAATAATTATAAATTTAAGAATTTTTAAATAAATTTATTATTAATTTATTAATTATAATAATATTAATAATATAAAATTAAAAAACAAAAGTTTAAAATTATTTTTATATTAAATAATCGGATTTTAATTTTATATATTTTAAAGTTTTAATATTTTTAAAATAAATTAATAATATTAATATAAAAAATAATAAATATTTAAAAAAAAAAATTATTAATAATAAAAAAAAATTAATTTTAGTTATAAATATAAATATAAATTAAACTTTAATAAATAAATTATTTATAATTTAAGTATTTTTTAATATTAAAATTAAAATTATTAAAATTTAATTTTTTTTAAAAAATATATAATATTTTATTTTAATTAATAACTTCTGGACTAATTAATATATTTTTTTTATTAAATTTCTTTTATTAAAAAATACTTTAATTAATATATATATATATTTATTTTTTATTAAAAGAATAACTTTATATAAAACATAATATTAATTATAATAATAATTTAAAGTATAAATAATATAATATATTTTTATATAATAATAATTATTTTAAGGTTTTTTATAAAGAGAAGTAAAAATATAATATTTTGGAAAGGATTCCGATATTGTGATTAGCTAAAATTAAGCGAGAACCTCCGGGCGCACGGACCATGTAAAACTGGCCGCAGCTGAACGGATAACCTTTGCAAAAGCTGAACTATAGCTATAGTTCCCGCAAAATCTTGCCGACAATACTAGTTAGAATTTCGCAGTGGCTTTGGTTGCGACAGAATGATCGTGACCTTACTCGTTAGCTATCTTGATAACAGTTTGAACGGACACCATACTTTTGAGATGGATATTTAACAGATGTATTAAATTATCTCAACTATAAATCCCTTTTCAGGATCTGCTTCCGAGTAAAGTCTTGCCTCAAGCAGACTCGGATCAATTGCGGCCTTCAAGAGGGCATCAACACCTTGAATGCGACCACTGATTTTCCCTAGTCGTCGATACTGGCCACGATTCAAGCCAGTGTGCTGAATCATTAGCCCAGCGCAGAAACCACGGTACCAGTTGCTCTGTGAGTGCATGATCAAGAAAAATCCTTCGTTCTTCTCCGCCGACTCGGAACATGTCTCGTCGTCCCAATCAACGTGACGCGAGTAGCAGTGCAGTGTACCAGTTGTCCCGTCAAGATCTGCCGTAAAAGGTGTCTTGGAAGCCGCGAGCAGCAGGTCTACCTGTCGAAAAGTAACCTTCGAAATGGGCGCTTGCAGGCGAATCTGCCCCCCGGAAACTTGACCAAAGGAATCGCTTAGTTGAAAGACATTAGCTTCAAGTACACGAGCATGAACTCTAGCGTGATTAGGAACGGGGCTAGCGCAAGTGATAGCCCCATTAACAGATGCCCAAGACCAAGATGGAGCTCTATCGGCTACTTTTTTCCGATTTCCTTCTCCCCTGTTCGTCTGCCATAAAAGTTCTCCGGGAAGGTAAGCCTTCCACAACCCGGCCAGGTAGTCTTTGGATTCTAGCCCCAACTGTCGACATGCTCGTTGTGCCAGACCTGAAATCGCGATGAGCTTGTCCGATTCGTAGGTTAAGTCACATTGACTGTATTTGCGTACAATGCCGCCCCAAGCTTCGTATAACCTCTCTGAATGCGCCTCATCTCCCACATGTGGGCGTGACGTTTTCAGATTTTTCAAGTCCGGATCCCATCTCGTAAAGTTCGATGGCAGAAATTCCGCTGCTATCATCTCGCCACACTCCCAAAACATCTGATTGGAAGCAAAGTGAACTACTCGTGGGGAAAGTATGCGTTCTTGAAGAACCCAACCCCTTTTCCCTAGTGGTCCGTTCTCAACTTTTTCATTCCAGAAAGTCTCTTGGTAGCACAAGAAGGTGCGAGGTATCTGGCTGTTGGATTCTGTGACTTCAATAAGGCAGGGGTTTATGGCGAGCGAGTTCTCGCGGTGATAAAGCCCTCCTGATCCATCTGAGGATGCGGTTGCTGCAATATTGACATGCGATTGCGAATACACGTCACCCATGCGAGCGGACTCCTTCTGCCAATCTTCTTTGGAATCTTGGATAATGCATAGTGAATCGATCCAAATATAATCGAACCCAAGAGTCTGTGTGAGATCTATGGCATGTTGAAACGTTCGTGGAAGTAAGGGCCATGGTATTGACAGCGAGAAGGAAGAATGTGTTTCCTTCAATAGCCGTATTATTGGGTTGGTACCCCAGCCTGCGAATCTCGGAGTTAGCATTACCGATAGAGGATCATTCGAGAAGACAGCTGGCAAATTGAGGGGGTTCATCGCTGAATATGATGTTGTGAGAAATCCAACAAAGCTCGTCCCACGTGAAGCATGGTCGGACTGCGAAATATACATACAATGGCTTAATGTAACATAATTGGTATCTGGAGATAGCCCCTCCGTGGTTTTCAAACTTATATTCTTCATGTTGTCGATTTGCAACAACCTCGTGGGGAAATTTTTCTGTGAAGAGTTGAGTTTACGGCCGATACCGCATACCTCATGATTGGCCGAACACGACTCTATCCATGCTTTGATCTGATTGACAGATGATTCATTCAAGGTGTTTGACGTATTGCATCGACTTGCGATCAGATTTTCCATTTCTCGAGGGCTCTGAGGAGGATGGACTCAGCTGGCGTTCCAAATTTCAACAGTTTCTATATTGGCTCGGAATGCACACAAAACGTACCGCAGAAGAGATTGAGAGGCAACCTAACGAGCGGTTCCCTGTTTCCTTAGGATGATTCCAAGTCACCATTAAACGCCCCAGATATTTCTCCGGAACAGAGTTGAATTCAATGGAAACTTCAATATCATCCTCGCTCCACTCATTTAAATCAACGTCGTCTCGGTGCAATGCAGGCTCCAAACAACTTAACATCAGAGAACACAAATGGCAACCCCATTTTGCTGATGCTCTTAAAGAGGAAAGATTTGGCTGTCCATTCCAGATTTTACCTCCGAGCTGGGACGCAGAACTCGAGGAACTCGAGGGTTGAAGGAGAGACAAGTTGGCCGATTCGGTGCTTGCCTTGCAGATCGCGCACAAGACGTCAAAATGCGAGCCTGCATTCATTTTGAAGTAGTGAGATAACATCTATTATAATAATAATAATAATAATAATAATAATAATAATAATAATAATAATAATAATAATAATAATAATAATAATAATAATAATAATAATAATAATAATAATAATAATAATAATAATAATAATAATAATA
>Ga0302221_10001662_pt1 | contig 14177 bp, 15 predicted proteins | sample II_Palsa_E2_1_FD_193517 | JGI IMG/M metagenome (GOLD analysis project Ga0302221, IMG submission 193517) | Peat permafrost microbial communities from Stordalen Mire near Abisko, Sweden - II_Palsa_E2_1 | ecosystem: Environmental > Terrestrial > Soil > Palsa > Peat permafrost | place: Sweden... | reverse complement strand
CGTACCAATTGGAATCCGATGTACAAGCAACGAACGAATTGTCGACGCCGTTATCGAAAAACCCATTGGTGTAATTATCTTCCGTCTCGACGGCCATGATGATATTGCGGTATCCCGCTACAAAGACGCCTGCCTCGCCATTAACCTTGGATCCATTCCAGATTACTTCTCCAGACGTGAATCGATCGTTCGATCCATCGACATGGATACCGGCTGTACCATTGCGTTCAATCTGGAAGTTGGAGAAGCCGCTGTTGGTTCCTCTGGTATAGAGGCCATAGACGCCGTTGTCGAAGGCGTAGATGTTATCGAAGAACAGCATGTAATTAAATTGGTTGATATGAATACCGTCAGCCGAGCAGTGCGTAAACATGACCTCGTCGATGTGGCCCCATTTTTGTGCATTGACGGGGGCGGTCTGCTTGTTGGCGGAGTTCCACTCGGCCGGCCCCATTGCGGTTGGAGCGACGGACAAGCAATTTCCGCTTCCACCTCGTGTGGAATTTCCGTCCAAGGTCAGGTCCTTGATGCTGAAGTTGAAGGCATCGATGGGTACGGTCAGAACATCCGATGCGGTCCGGGCCTTAAGGCGGATCACGGAAGTTCCCCATCCGTCGCCTTTGAGGTTCATATACGACCTCAGCGTCAGCCCCGTGGTGACATAAATGCCCGCCGGGAAGTAGAGAATGCATCCGTTGTTGGGGATGTCGCGGGCAGTGCATGCGGACATCGCGGAGTTGATCGCCTCGGTATCGTCCGTCCTTCCGTCGCCTTTGGCGCCGTAGGATAAGACGCTGAGCAGGGAAGGCAAAACACTTGCGATCGTGGATACGGCACTCTGGTCTTCCTTGCCCTTGGGAGACGGCGCTACCTGCGCGTGGAGGCAACCACCGCACGCGGAAGTTTGGAGCAGAATTAAGAAGATGTAACTGGCGAAGCGTCTCATGTCGGTTTCTCCGAAAACGGGGCAGGGCGCACATATGCAGATTAAGCGATTGCAGGATGTTGTGCCCGATCTTTTGTACCAGTCGCAGTTAGGGTAGCGCGGCCTTTGAAGGGCTCAGTTCTCTTGTCGATTGCGGATCAAATTCAGCTGCCTAAACAGGTTGACCCAATAGTGCTCGAATCGGCTGGCCAATTGTGAGGTTTCTGACGGTCACAGGTTTGGCGGGAGCCCAATGACTCTTGAGGCCAGACAATCGGCGGCGGCGATGGACGCATGGCGCCACTTCGGGATCCTTCCTTCCGCGGGCCAATCCATCGTCTCTACCTCTTCGATCCAATCGTGTGCGGCCTTCCGCGCTTCCTCCGGGCCGTACCATTTCTCGATCGCCTCATAAAAGGATGCTAACTCCCTTTCCGCTGTCAGCAAGAGATCGACGATCATCTCGATAGATACTTGTTGAGTTTCAATACTGTAGCTCGTTTCTTTCGCGCACATGGGAATCTATCTCCTGACTGGAACGGCTTCCGGCAATGCCGGCTTCATAATAAGGTGTGTCTCTAGTGCATCGCTTCCCCTTTAGGAACCCCCTCACCGGGCTTGTTCTTATTCAGGATGAAGGCGCACACTATCATGCCCAATGCCATCCACGAAAGCAGACGGTAGATGTCCTGATAGGCCATCGCGCTCGCCTGTTGATTGAGTTCCCGATATATCTCAGCTCGTGCCATGAGGCCCGGCCCTGGCCCTTTTCCGCTTCCCCCAAAGTAAGCAGTAAGCGCGTTTAGCCGGTTGACGAAGGCAGGATTGCCCGGCCGCATGTGTTCCTGCAGATGCGCCTGGTGAAAAAGTGAGCGGTTGGTGACAATCGCTCCGGTGACGGCAATAAAGATGCTGCCGCCGACGTTGCGGACGAAGTTGATGATCCCTGAGACCTGATTGCTCGCCTCTTTCGGGAGTCCGACATAGGCGGCAGTGGTAATAGCGATGAACGCGAAAGGAATCGCGAACATCTGAAGGATGCGGAGCCAGGAAGCAAAACCGAAGGTCATGTCGAGCGTAAAGTGCGCGGAGGTGTAATAGAACGCGGCGGCGAAGCAGGCGAACCCGAACGCCGCCATGTTCCTTGCCGGGAACCTGCCGGTAGCCACCCCTGCCAGCGGCATCATGACGAGCAGGATAACGCCTCCGCCCGCGAGCGCTTCTCCGGCGCGGGTTGCCGTATAGCCCAGCAGTTGCTGCAGGAACTGCGGCTCAAGCACAGTTGCAGCATTCAAGACGCCGCCGACCAGGATCATAAGCAGGCAACAGATAGCGAAGTTCTTGTACTTGAAGAGCCGCAGATTCATGATGGGGTTCTTGGCCCGCCACTGCCACCAGATCAGACCAGCCATCCCGACAACAAAGAGGACGCCGCAGGTGCGGATCAAGTCGGAGGCAAACCAGTCATTCTCTTCACCCTTATCGAGCATGATCTGCATGCCGCCCATGGCGACGGTCAGGAGACTCAGGCCTATGTAGTCCAGCTTCTTAAGATTGGCGCGGTCGGCTTTGATCCACGGAGGATCCTGGACCAGCCGGCCGACCAGAAAGAAGGCGAGAATGCCAACCGGCAAATTGATATAGAAGATCCAGCGCCACGAGTAATTGTCCGTGATCCAACCGCCGATCGTCGGGCCGAGGGAAGGCGCAAGTACAGCGACGAGGCCATAAAGCGCGAAGGCCTGGCCTCGTTTTCTGGGTTCGAACGAATCCGCCATGATGGCTTGCGCCATAGGTTGGAGGCCACCCCCTCCAATTCCTTGAAGAACACGAGCCAAAAGCAAAACCGAAAGTGTCGGCGCGATACCGCACAAAAAGCTGGCGACGGTGAAGATCGTGATACAGAGCAGAAAGAAATTCTTACGGCCGATGACACTCGATGCCCACGCTCCAACCGGCAGAATGACGGCGTTGGAGACAAGATAACTGGTGAGAACCCATGTTCCCTGACTGGTGCTGGCGCCAAGGTCGCCGGCAATATGCGGAAGGGCAACATTGGCAATGGAGGTATCGAGCACCTCCATAAAGGCTGCCAGCGCAACAGTCGCAGCGATGAGCCATGGGTTGACGTGAGGTTTCCACTGCCCACCACTAGATACCCCTACTGCCATCGCGCTCCTTATCCATAAAAAAGAGACTTTCGGTACTGGCTCAAAGACAAACTGTATCTGAAAGCGTATTGTATGTAAAGTTGGATTGCAGGAGCGACCGATGAAGGCTCACACAGGCACAGGCCGGGTATCGACAACTAGGAACAGGTCTCCGATTCATGGCGATGCGGGTAGTCGCTATAAAGACGTTGGTCGCCTCGATCATGAGCGACCATCAAGTGCGGAACAGGGGACGAAGAAGAGCAGGAAGGAGGCGCGAAAGGACTCTCGATTCGGGCTGATTGTTGCTATCGAGCAATGGATCTGTCTGATACTGGGCGTCGTCTGTATCGCGTCAGGGACCTGGGGAGTCTTTCTAAACCTCAGTCAGAATGCCCTTCCTGCATACCTTGTATGGCTAGCCATGGCGTATGTCCCGACATTGCGAATCATCGCAGTCGCGTGTCTCGTTATGGGGTTAGTGCTCGTACGCCGTGGATTGGCGGGGTTCTGACTCCACCCTGCGAACACCTCGCCTGCGCAAATGGCTAAGGAGGAGCAGTATGAAAAACGACATTGAAGACATCCCGATGGTCTATCTGCTGTACGTGCTTCTCGCCATCGCAGTGATGGTGGGCATCGCAGCGATTCTGATCGTCAGCTTGATTCCCGCCTAAGCGCGGTCGCGGCTATGATCGTATCTGGATGCAGAGTGTTCCTCGAACGCCGCATCGCCGATGGCCCGCGACGGCAATCATTGGAAGGAGATTGTTTGTGACGACCGCAAGGCCGCGAAAGCGGCTTACCCGCGAAGAAAGCCGAGCTCAGACCCGCACCGCACTGATCACCGTGGGGCGCAAGCACTTTTTGCGTTTCGGGCTTGGCGGCGCGGTCGCGGAGAAGATCGCCGAAGATGCCGGATACTCGCGGGGCGCCCTTTACGCCAACTTCGACGGAAAGGAAGAACTGTTTGTCGCTGTAATCCGTGAGGAACAGGCAAGACGCGTGGATTTCTTCCGGTCTCTGTTGAAGGACGAGCCGTCCCCTAAAAAGCGTGTGGAGAAATTTCGGGACGCTCTTGCGGACCTGGTGACGGACCATGATTGGATTGTGCTTCGCGCCGAATTCGAGGTCGGAGCTCTTCGAAGTGAAGCCATTCGAAAAAGCTTCGTTGAAGCGCATCGGCAGCAGCGTCGCGATGGTGTTGAGCTTTTCAGGGACCTCTTGCAATCTCCAGATCTGACTTCGAGATTGACCCCGGATGAGTTTATGACGGTGATGATCAATCTCTCTCATGGCCTCGCTGTCACACAGAGAATCCTTGGAGCAGAACTCTCTCAGAAGAGCGCACGCAACCTGATCCGATCTCTGTTCGATGGTTTGATATCGCCGGCGTGATCAACTCCTCTCGGCCGTCCATCCGCGTTTCAGTATCCGATGCCCATGACGGTTCCGGTGGTGCGTGCGAGGAAGTTGTTCTTGAGGTATTCGTGGGAGCCGAAGAAGGTCTCGGTTTTGCCACCGGTGGCGGCCCGACTGGCGTCGATGGCTTTCTGGCCGTCGTCGATGCCGGCTTTCAGTGCGTTCTGTATCTCCGGCGAAAAGGACGAGGGATTGAAAGGCTTGCCGGGTTCGATGCCAATCCGTTTGAAGCTCTGGCTCAGCTCTGTCTCGCTGGGATGCGGCGGGACACAGAACTGGAGAAGAAAGGCCATCTGGCCGAAGAAGTCTAGCGAGGTTTGCTGGGCTGCCGTGATCGGTTTGGGCCAGCCGGGAGCGGGCCGCGCTGGTGGCACGGCCGTGTGCGTGAACTCGTGGAGCGGTTGAATTTTGTATCCCGCCTGGGCCGGTAGTCCTACACGGCATTCCGCTATTAATTCGGCCAGGCTCCCGCGAAGTCGGGTTTCTATGAGCAGGTGGTTTTGTGTCAAGGGGCTTTTATCGTTGTCTTTAATAGCGTCTTTTGTCTTTGCGGCTGCTGGTACCGGTTGCTGTTGCCTCTCCACCTGGTTTCTATTCGCACTTTGAGTGAGCCGTACGTGGCTCTGTGACGGGATGGGGTCAGATCGACATCCTAGGAACGGATCACGCCACCACCGGCACAATGCTAGAACTGTAGACACATGGACCACACTGCCGTCCCCGAACCCCTCACCCGGAAATCCGCCGCGCCCCGTTCGCGCAGTCCTTACACCATCACGGTCGCTCTGATCGTAATCAACGTTCTGGTCTTCCTGGCCATGGTGGCAAGCGGCATCTCCTTCACCCAGCCCACGCCTCTCGATGTATTCAAGTGGGGCGGCGACTTCGGCCCCGCGACCGTAGGCGCACACCAGTGGTGGCGTCTCCTCACCTCCTGCTTTCTGCACTTCGGCATCATCCACATCGGCATGAACATGTACGTGCTCTACCTGATCGGGCCGTTCATCGAAACCGTTTTCGGACGCATGCGCTACCTGCTCATCTACTTCATCGCAGGCCTCGCAGGCAGCATGGTCAGCGTGTGGGTCCATCCGATGGCCGTTAGCGCAGGCGCCTCGGGCGCTATCTTCGGACTCTACGGCGCCGTATTCGGTTTCCTGCTGATAAAACGGCGGACGCTCAATCCAGTGGCGATGAAGAGCATTGGCAAGTCGGCGGGAATCTTCATCCTGTACAACGTGGTGTACGGTTCCATGAGCGGAACGACAGACCTTTCCGCCCACCTGGGCGGCTTGCTCGCCGGATTTCTAGCAGGGATGGCGCTGGTGCGGCCGCAGCCTACCGCCTCGTGACGTGTCCCGGGCAGGCCCCCTTCTCACCCAACCTCAGAATCGCCTTCCCCACGTCTCGCTTCTGAGAGGCACATTAGTTGGAAATCTGGCCGACGAGATTTAAATCAATCGCCACTTCATTCTCAGCCTTCCAGATCAGAAAGCTCGGGTTCTTGAGACCCCATTGCACATACGGAACGACGAAGTGGGCGTTCGCCGATGCTTTTGTTCCTTCCATATGGATCTGTAGGGGAATCGTCAGGTCATGGGGTGTTCCGAGCAAAGTGAACACCCCACTGACCTCGATGGTCGAGTCGCCTGCAGGAAGAATAGTTCCTGTATAGCTTCTAGGGGAGAAACAGACAGTCGCGAATTGGTCCACCTTGAGAATATCTTTGTTCATCTTTTTGTCGCGGCTATCATTTCCCGTCTTGCCGCTGCCGGCTGCGACGATGATTATCCCCGAGATACGGGAGGCTGATCGCTCATAATCGACTGATCCCGACTGTAGGTGGAAGACGCCGTTTACTACCTCGTGGGTCGTGTTCAGCTTCATCGTGACCTTGCTCGCATCGGCGTTGATGGCAAAGGTCTGATGTTGTGCGACCGCGACTGGCGCGAGTATGACACCTAGAACCAAAGCTGCGAAGAATTTCATGGCATTTCCCCTGGAGGGTTTTGACGCAGAGCGTCGGTCCTGGCGAAATTCGACTTCAACTGGCGAATGCCGGGGGAGCAGTAGCTGCGGGCTGGGTGACACGCGTCAGCCTGGCCGTCACGCGCATCGCACCAGGCCAAACTCTAAGGCAGAACGGCAGTACAGCGCGAGCGAGTGCGTTATTCAGACCATCGGCGGCGAGCTCGGCAAGACGCATCTGGGGCAGCATGGCGGAGCGCAGCTTTGGCTGGAAGACGGGCGCCGGCTCCGAGGCAAGATAGGCCGCTGTGGCGCGGCGGGCTGTATTCAGAGCGATGGATATTCCATCGCCGGTGAATGAGGGGATGACGGCTGCCTGATCGCCGATGCAGTAAAGACCATCCGCAGTAGCGCGGCGGAGGTACCCGTACGGTATATGAGTGATGGTGATCGGTTTGTCGAGCAGCGGCTCGGCACCGTCCAGCCGCATCGCGAGGTGGGGACAGTCCTGCTGCATCTTCGTAAGGAGAGCGTCCCAGCGAAGACCCGTGTGTGCAAAATACTTTCGTTTCACCACACAACAGAAATTCGTAATGCCGTCTTCCACGGGTTGGATACCGCCGTAGCCTCCGGCATAGAGCGTTAGCTCTGAGGCGTTCGCCAGCTGGGCGGTCTGGGCGGCAGTCAGCCTGTAATACATCTTGAACCCGACCCATTGGTGCGGGTCCTTCGGGCGACCGTGGCCGCGCAGATCGTGCTTGCCCGTGGCAAGGAAGGCGGTAGGAGCTTCATAGACGGTGCCGTCGTCGAGCGTAGCCTGCCACAGGTTCGCGTTCGTGCGGCTGAGCGACTGCACGCTGCGTCCACGCTCCACGCGGACTCCCGCGGCGATAGCATCGGCGATCAGCGCAGTATCGAGCGCCTTGCGCGTGAGCGACGCCGCGGGAAAAGGTAGCGGAGCCTCCGCGGCGCGTCTCGACGCGGCCAGTCGAACATAATTTATGGGCACGGCCCCAAGCGATGCCACGTCGATACCCAACGCATGCAGGTCCTCAAGAGCCTCACCACTTAGAAACTCTCCACAGACCTTATGGCGCGGTGTGGGCTCGCGTTCAATCAGCGTGACGCTTCGTCCGTTTCGAGCGAGCTCGATGGAAGCGGCACAACCCGCCACGCCACCACCTAGGATAAGTACTTCGTCGTACAAAGCGTTACTCCTGTTTCTCGGGATATTCAATCTATCCTTAGCGAGAGGGCCTACTTCTATCTAACCTGATAGACGTACAAGGAGATAATTTGGGACGTCATTCTGTACGAAACGTCATCTTGAGACAGGGAAAGAACCGGTTCCTTCAGGGGCGTACTGCGTCTCATAAAGTTGAACCTCGGGATGGGACCTTTGATCGAACGACGTAGTTTCTTTGTTACCACTCTTGCGTTGATGACATTGGGCACGTCAGCACTGGCGGAGTCAATTTCAGTGAGACACATCCAACGCCCCATGCATCGGTTTATGGTGGCACGTTCCGAGGCTGGAAATATCATCGCCCGCGGTGAGTTTTCGCAGGTCGTTCAGGGGGATGAAGTGACGATGCGTCTGACCTATCACTTCGTTGATGGATCGATTGATGATGAGACGACGACGTATCGGCAGGGGGGCACGTTCCAGCTTGTACGCAATCATCACGTTCAGAAGGGGCCGTTTTTTGCGAGACCAACCGACTTTGCGATGGAAGCCGCCACCGGCACGGCGACCACGCGCACGACGGACAGGAATGGCAAAATACGGGCCCAGAGCGAGCACATCGACCTGCCAGATGACCTTGCGAATGGGTTCGTCGGAACATTGCTGCTAAATGCGCCGCAAAACTCGACGTCGTTTCGTGTGGGAATGCTGGTGCCAGTCGGTGGCGGCCGATTGATTCGGCTGCTGATCTCGCGCGACAGCGACCAGCCGTTTCATACCACGGACCAAACTCTGCATGCGGCGGTTTTTCGCATCCATCCTGAGTTGGGCGGGATCGTAGGCTTGCTTGCACGGCTGATCGGCCTTCAACCGAAAGATGTGATGGTCTGGGTATTGGAAGGTGACGACCCCGCCGTCGTGAGAATCGTTGGACAGCTCGGTGGATATGGGCCCTTAGTCAATTCAGAGTTGGAGGGGACCAGCTTCGGGAAATAGGGCAGTCTGCAACTGTCAGGTGCGGCGCGTCGTCAGTTCGTGCCAGTTGAGGCCCAGGTCGACGAGAAGAATGGAAGCCAGGGTAAATGCAATTACGCCCACCGCCGACAACACGTCACCCAGGTGGCTCCAGTAGGCTGGCACTAGATTCAGAACACGACTCGAGACGAAGGTAAATGTGACCGCGTACGAACGGGCCATCCACTGTCGATGTATGGAGATCTGACGGTTGCGCGCGGCAATCACGGCTGCGGTCGTGCAGATGATCCAGGCGGCCCCTTGCATGGCGGTCCCTGGCAGGCCCGGACGCCCGGCAGCAAGGGCGATCCCGGTAAAGGCGCCAAGTATGACTGAGACAAAATACATGCGGCCCAGGACTCGATGGACCTTCATGTGGCGCTGCCGAAAGCGCGAGGAGAACTGTACCGCAGAGCGTGTGCGGGATGAGCAGTCCGCGGTCGGCTATAACCTGCAGGCGATAGGCATGGTACATCGGGTAATCGGTGACAAGAAGGACCTCTGACGTGACGAAGACAAAGAGAGTCGTAAGACCAAGCAATATCCAAAGAACAGTCTTGAATCTGGAGCCGGCGGGACCAGGCGCGGGCAGAGTGGAAGTTGACATGATTCTCCTCTTATAGGGTTAGACGCAGCGCGGTGAGCAAGGAAGCCAATGCGCTCATCCACTCCCCGCCGCAACAGCCTGTCCGGACGGCTCCAGCGGCTCCCGGGCGCACGGCAGGGTAATTACCAGCCTCGCGCCGCCTTCGGCCCGGTTCGAAGCCATCACTGTTCCTCCATGCGCTCGCGCCACCGCTTCCACGAACGCCAGACCAAGCCCGCGTCCACTGGAGTCCGGCCCCTTCACGCGCCGCTTAAACAGGGCATCCTGTATCTCTGCGGCGAAACCCGGCCCATCATCCTCCACAGTGACCACCGCCGCCTCGTTCTCCGCCTGCACGCAAATCGTCACCATACAGGAGGCTGGCAGATGCTTCAGCTCGTTGTCGAGTAGGTTGGCCACCGCGCGGTGTACCAACGCCGCGTCCGCAAACACCTTCACCGCGCCACCGCTGCGCAGCTGCATTCGCACTCCGCTCTCAGACATACAGGGTTCGTACAGGTCCATCATCACGCGCATCATCTCATCCAGATCGATCTCCGTGCGCGTCAAGCGGAGAGCATCTGCCCTGGCCTCGGCAACGTCCAACGAGGTGTTCAAGAACTCAGTCAGCCGATCCAATTCCTCAATCGCAGACACGATCATCGGTTCCCCCTTGGCGCTTGCGCCGGCCTCAGACAGCGACATCTCCAGCTTCCCGCGTATGGCAGTCAGTGGGCTCCTCAGGTCATGCGCCAGCGAGTCCGTGATCGTGTGCAGCTGATGCACCGAGCTTTCAATTCGGTCAAGCATCCGATTCAACGTGCGGGACAGTTGTCCAATCTCGTCGTTATGCCCAGTAGTGGGCACGCGCCGGCTCAGAGCGGACTCGCCGATTCTGGATGCCGCCTCCGTGATCTCTCGTACGTGACCCAACATGCGCCGTGTTGTGTAGAACACGATCCCAAATCCAAATAGAACGATCAGCAGGCCAAGCCACAGGAATCGTGCTCGAAGATTACGCAGCACGCGCAACTCGTCGCGCTCAGACAGGCCCAGGTAGATGGAACTTCCATCGCTGATTGGCGATGCAACCACCCGAAACGGTATAGGAAAGCCTTTTACGTTCAAATGGAAGGGGACATCCGGCACTACCTTCTGATCCCGAATGGCCGCAAGGTTCGCCTCGCCGTCACCCGCACCTACCCACAATCTTGCCGGCCCTGTCGGACCCGCCTGCAGAAAGAAGACCGAATCATTTTCCTTGCCTTGATTCCGCGATCGGTTCGGAACCTCTCGACTCGCCAGCTCCGCCACCTCGCCGACGACACGATGGTACAAACGATCCTTCGGCGTACGCTCCGCCACATCGCCCAGTGTTCCGACCTCACCCGATAGCCATGCATCGCTGCGCCGCTGAATGTCATTCGCGACAAACTGGTGCAGTCCCGCGAACACCAACAACGTCCCAAGCGCAAACGCCAGCGTCGCCCACAGCGAGATCCGCCAGGCCGCGCTGTGAAACCGTTTGCTATCGCTCTTTGAGGACATAGCCGACACCTCGCAGCGTCTTGATGAGCGGCTCCCGCCCCTCAACATCGACCTTACCGCGCAGCCGGTAGATATGCACGTCCACCACGTTTGTGTCCGGCTGAATCCGCATGCCCCATACCTCCGCCAGTAGCATGGATCGCGTCACCACACGCCCAGCATGCCGGCATAGATATTCCAGCAGCACAAACTCCTGGGGGCTAAGATTCAACACCTCGCCGCCGCGCGATGCTCTGCGCCGCAATAGGTCTAGCTCCAGGTCTCCCACCTGCAGCGTCGTTGGACTCAAGCTCGCCGCTGCGTTTCGTTTCAGCAGATTGCGCAGCCGCGCCAGCAGCTCTGCTAAAGCAAATGGCTTCGTCAGGTAATCATCGCCACCCTGTTCCAATCCCGCCACGCGATCATCCACCGACCGTCGCGCCGACAGGATGATCACCGGGCTACTCACGCCCAGTCGCCGCAGGCGCAGAATCAAATCGATGCCATCCTGGTCCGGCAGTCCGAGGTCAACAATCAGGGCGTCATAGACCTTGGCCGACGCAAGCTTCTCCGCTGTACCTCCGTCTCCCGCGACATCCACCTCATACCCCGCATCGGCAAGCGACGTCTTCAGAAAACCCTGAATCTCGAGTTCATCTTCCACCAACAGCAACTGCATGAAAAAAGCATATTCCATTGACTGCATTGGGGAGGCATCCATATCGCATATCGCACCGGATGAACAAATCGTCATCACGATCAGGCCCCTTCACAGCTTCAACAAACAGAAAAACACCTCTTAATCTAGAAGACGTGCAATTCCAAGATAGGCTCCCTGGTAGAACCAGGCAACTCGTTCTGCATCGCGTGTTACGGCTATTTAGTCCGGGAAAGGTTTCCTTTTTTAGCGATGAAGTGCGCCACTACCAGCCTCTTGCTCTCGCGAAGTGACCGTAGCTGTTCCCGAAAAGTCACATTTTCGGCAACTTCAAGTTCGACGTTCGCTAGACGTGGGGCTGAGACAAATCGCCCGTAGTCGGCAGAACTCGCCAGGACCGGCTTGCCCGAAAGAATGGTAATTTTCATCCGGCTGGAGCGCTGCTTGTGACTGGTAGGGCACGGGCTTACATCCTGAATGTCGCTATAGGGAATGACCCGGCGCATCAACAGCACCTTGCTCTCAAACAGTCCCTGTGGTGTCAACTTCCAATACGTGCCCCAATAGGTCATGACGTTGAGGAGCGTAATCGAGCCCCAGCAAAACGACATGATCGTGTGTTCCGTCGAGGGATGGCAAACAGCACTTATAGCTGAAGGCCAAAAATCACAAGGTTAAGCAGAGGCAGCAAAAACCTGACCTCGCGGTCCTGTGAATAGAAAAACGCATTGATGAAGTTTATAACTGAAATGAGTCAGCATCTGATGCCTTGGACCGCTCGATGACCATCGTGGTCTGCGTTGCTTATCTCTGGTCTTTCCACTCCGTCCGGGATACAGCACGATTCCGCCTTGTCCCGAAGGTGTTAACGAAGTGGAAGCTCTGAGACTCTCCCGGCAGGAGTTTCTTGATCTTGACGAAGCTTACTAGCGGCCATTTGCGGAGCGACATCCTCAACCTCTGTAACTCGAACGTTCGAATCTTCTTCGTCTCAAGACCCTCACCCCACCTGTCGGGAGGGGCGACGGTTCGTAGTAAGATTGCGAACCAGTTGTCCAATTTGTAGGAGCTGCTGCCGATGGTTGGTCTCCCTGCCCGCATTCTTTCTTGCATCTTCGCTGTCGTCCTCTTTCTGCCGCTGCATATTTCCGGCCAACAGACGCAGCTGCAGACCGGAACGCTTCCATACAAGAATCCCGCGCTTCCGGTGGACCAGCGCGTCGAGGATCTGATTGGCCGCATGACGCTGCAGGAGAAGGTCGATCAGATGCGCGATCACGCTCCTGCGATCCCGCGCCTCGATGTGCCGAAGTACGACTGGTGGAATGAGGGTTTGCATGGTGTGGCGTTCGCTGGCGTGGCCACCAACTTTCCGCAGGTGATCGGCATGGCCGCGACGTGGGACGCAAATCTGGTTCACCATATGGGCCAGACGATCTCCACCGAGGCTCGCGCAAAGTACAACGAAGCCATGCGCGAAGGCGACCATGAGATGTTCTTCGGGCTTACCTTCTGGGCGCCCAACATCAATATCTTTCGCGATCCCCGCTGGGGGCGCGGACAGGAAACGTATGGTGAAGACCCGTTTCTCACTGGACGGATGGCCGTAGCGTTCGTGACCGGGATGCAGGGCGACGATCCGAATCATTTGAGAGTCGTCTCCACACCAAAGCACTTTGCCGTGCATAGCGGCCCGGAGCCTTCGCGGCACCGGTTCAACGTGGACCTTTCGCCCCACGATCTGGAAGACACCTATCTGCCAGCCTTCCGTGCCGCGGTGACGGAAGCGAATGCGCAGTCGGTGATGTGCGCCTATAACGCGATCGACGGTGTACCGGCCTGCGCCAGCACGATGCTGCTGCGCGATCATCTGCGCGATGCGTGGCATTTCAACGGGTATGTTGTAAGCGATTGCGCCGCTGTGGCGGATGTGAACACGGGCCACCACTATGCACCAGACATGGCCCACGCCGCGGCGGATGCAGTTAAGGCGGGCACGGATCTCGAGTGCGGCTTTGGGAACGGGCAGGCGTTTCCGGCTCTAGTCGACGCTGTCCACCAGAATTTGATCACGGAAGCGGAGCTCGATACGTCGTTGCGCCGGCTGTTCCGCGCACGCTTCCGGCTGGGGATGTTCGATCCGCCATCGAGTTTTGCGTACGGCCGTATTCCCTATAGCGAAGTGAACTCGCCCGAGCACCGCGAACTCTCGCTGCAAGCTGCGCGGGAATCGATGGTGCTGCTCAAGAATACAGACGGGATCCTTCCGCTGAAGCCGGGCATGCGCAGCATAGCCGTCATCGGACCAACAGCTGAACTCGTACAATCGTTGCAGGGCAACTACAACGGGCCGCCGCAAGCGCCGGTTTTACCCCTGGAAGGAGTGGAAAAGCGCTTCCCTTCCACGACGGTGAGGTATGCCCAGGGTTCGAGTCTTGTCGAGGGCCTCGCGATGCCGATCGAACACACGGCTCTGCATCCGGCCAGCGGTCACGGCGAAGGACTTACGGGCGAGTACTTCGACTCCAAAGACCTGACCGGTAAGCCCGTGCTCACGCGCACTGACCGCACCATCAACTTCAACTGGGACAAGTTCGCGCCTGTCGCCGGTCTCGAGCGGAACAACTACTCCGTGCGCTGGAGCGGAACATTTACGCCGCCTGCATCCGGAGATTACAAGCTGGGTGTCCATGTGAACTATTGCTATGCCTGCGAGAATGCGGAGGGCTTCCGACTGTATC